>Ga0056128_1010845_pt1 | contig 11321 bp, 4 predicted proteins | sample WorMetLIZISLAND2_FD_71113 | JGI IMG/M metagenome (GOLD analysis project Ga0056128, IMG submission 71113) | Marine gutless worms symbiont microbial communities from Max Planck institute for Marine Microbiology, Germany - Olavius geniculatus... ... | reverse complement strand
GATCAGCGTCAGCGCGCTCGACGTCGCCACCGGAAACTGTGTGCGCGCATGCGTCGAGTTTCTGGGCAGTGTATGACGCGAGCACGTGGACCGCTGTACTGGAAGCGCACTGTCGGGTTTTCCGTGGCGCGCGCCGTTGTTGACAATTTTTGCGGCTTTGTAAATGCGCGTACAGAGGGACGTAACTGAACTCAACTGAACTGAACTTACATAGTTTAGTTTTTGACGAACTGACCAATGAGCCAGCAGTAATGCATTACAGTAGGCATCGTCTAACGGTGGCGGTGGCCTACGTGACTACGCACACGTACGCGTCAACCAATGACCAGCGGGCACGCCCTGCTCGCCCATTGGTCAGTTCGTTAAAAACTAAATCGTGTCAGTTCAGTTTAGTTCAGTTACATGGCTCCGTATGCGCCTTAAATAGTAGTTTTGTGTAAGCCAGACTATGGGATATTGTCTGTGTTAGACTTAGACTTAGATGTAAGTCCTCGTGTTCCCGCTGGAACGCTGGGTGACAAACAATCTCCACTCTTTGCGTTCATAGTCTTTGGCTTCTTCTCCTAGCTGATGTTCATCGTTTGTGAGTCTTTTCTTCTTTTACCAGCTTCTGGGTTCCATTGTACTGCTGCACTGACCGGTCTTGCTCATGAACGTGACAAATAAATCGTTTTTGTCTCTTGTCGACTCTACCGTACAGACTGTCTATATTCGTTCTCTGTAACAATGCTTAGTTACTAACGTGATCTATCTGCCCAAGTCTGTTGCATTGATTATAAACCAGTCACCGCTGAAGCGTGATATTACCAGCAGTTAGACTAGCCACTACTGATGATGATGATGCTTCAAAAAATGTGCATGTTGTTTTATGTAATTAATTAACAATTACAAAATATTGAAAACGCTTCATTTTGTCATGTCTTTAAGATACACCTAGAAAAGTGACGGAGATTTAGCTAAAGTAATCAACAAAGAACATTTTACGAAGAAACGGATGAAAATAATTAGAAGAAATCGAATAAAAGATTTCCAACGATGTTAGTCACGTGGATAATTGAGCCATCGCATTGAAGCGCAACTCAGTCTTTCCAATTACTTCTAACGATAGCAAATAATAGCATACTGTAGCTCTTTGACTTAACAATGCAATGGATGATTGAGTTTTATGCTGAATCGTTCTCGCGTTATTCGGTTTAGTGTCGTTCTAATCTAGTGACTCCGTGCTAGAATAGGCCTTGACGTGTTAGCCTGCGAATTTTTCGTCATGCCTGAAGTTTCTTCGAACCCACGACGGCAAAACAAATTTATTTGTTAACAAACATCATTTAGAGAAGTGTGCGCAAATTATAAAACACTAGTTTTAGATATACGAAACAGCTTTGGCAAGTATTGCATACACAAACTCAATACGAATGTGATGAGAAATTATAAAGTTCTACCAAAAATTTGAAAATAAACTTACACTTAATTTGATATGTAGGCCCATTAGACTTATGACGTTTACCAATTTTTTTTACTAAAAACTTAACAAGAAATCTGAGCTAATGTTTATGAGATGCGCGAGAGCCTATAGCAGTTCCTGTTCGCATGCAATCTTGGTCTGTCTCCATCCATTTCGTTGCAGTTTACTCTTCTGCAGCCGAAAATCAGAAAAAAATAACCAAAACCCTTATTTTATTATTTTAGATTATTCAAGGTCATTGATGTTGGCATTTCTAAGAAGCTCGTCGCCAGTGCTGGTTATGATAAGCAGCATTTCTGTGCCTATCTGCAATCATTATCACGCTAGACAAGCAAAAAGCAAATAAATAACCACTCTTTAGAGGGGTACCTTTCTTTGACACCCGTGTGCGCAGATCTCCTTGAATCTAGAGGCTCCGGACTTGAACTGCTAAAATCTTCACTCAATGACAAAAATTTCATTTGCAGGTTGTCTTGGTCTATCAACAGCCATTTTGGCGCAATTAACTCTTGAAATATGTCTCGCAGGGCAAAATTGCGAAAAATTTTACTAAAACTTTTTATTCTGGGGGTTCATGGTCATTCAAGGTCATTGATGTTGACTGGTTATGATAAGCAGTATTTCTGTGCCTATCTGCAACCGTATTCACGATAGACAAGCCAATAGCGGACAAAGAACCACATTTTATAGGGTACCCCTCTTTGAGACGCATTGAACGTAAGGGGACTTAGACAGCTAGAATCTACATTCAATGGCGAAAATTTCATACGTTGGTTGTTTTGCTCTATCTCTAGCCCTTTCAGAGCAATTCAATCTTGAAATGTTCGTCGCAGCCCTAAATCGCGAAAAAAATACTAAAGCTTTCTATTTTGGTGGTTCAAGGTCATTCAAAGTCATTTTTACGCTAAACAAGCCAATAGCGCTAAAATAACGTCTTTTTAGAGAGTGTGCCCCTCTTTTCCCCTCGTTCGAAAGGACCACCTTCACTCGGCGGCATGAAATTTTGTCACAAAATACTAGAGATAGTGAAATCAGAACTTTTTATCTCACCTGGAATTGAATCGGTACCGGGTCGTAAAGGACGGACAGACGGACGGACGGACAGAAGTACTATAGCTAATACGTGCTATAGCTATCTTAGCTCTCGCGAGTAAAAACGTAGTTTTCACTTTTTTACAGCCTTATGTGTTGAATTATGCGCAAGATGCGGATACTAACATTATTGCAGCGAAGAAAGGTTAAGCATAAAGGCAAACGCACATTCTTTGACAAAATAGTCGAGTTGTGACGTAAAGCAACGTGAAAGCAACCGGACGTCACGTAGACTGCGGGCCGTACCGAGCAGTCACGACTAGAAGACTGATGCCATAGAATGCCGATGTGTACATTATATAGGCAGCACGAACTGTTTAACTTTCTAAACGTCTATTATACGAATTCGAATAGACGTTTACATGTCGTGCACGAGCAGACAATAACAAACTCTCAAAAAGTTGCTAAAAATGTGTGCATTTTATTGCTTAGCTAGTTCAAATTGGCCCTGGCTGATGTTTAAAAGATTTCACAGTGCACCAACTCAGGCTACGACCACAAAGCGAGACTAAAATTTGACTATTATTATTGTCTGTACTGAAAAAAGAAGGTAATGATTGATCTGCTACTGTTGGTCTGTTGCAGGGCTTTTTCATTGTGCAGTTCTACACAAACTGTGTTGTGCAGTTTTGAATAAAATTGTAGAATTCTAAAAATTGAATTGTGCAGTTGTCAAATGGGAATTAAATCGTAATAATAGTAGGAAAAAGTTTATTTAAAAGCGTACTTTTTACTATTGTGTTCACAGAACAAATGTCGAAAATGTTCAGCAATTGGATAAGCCCCCTATTCAAAATTAAAATTCGTCTTGCTGCAAGTATTTGCTTACTAGATTGTAAAATGTTTTAATTGCATCCAATTTTATTGCTACTATATCAAAGTAAAATTTACCACATTAATAACAAATTTCATAAAAATTTTAACACCAGAAAAGCAAACGTGTTTCAGCTTTTTGGCGACTGTCCCCGAACTCCGCTGGGAGACTTACGTCCACCGCGGACTCCGTATTATGTGTAGTTCTACCGACCAAATTTTGTTAAGAAGCTGTGGTCTATTTTGGCTGTTTGTCTGTTGAAATGTGCGCTACTTGCCGGTCTGCGAGCAGCAGCTGTGGACTGACAGACTGATCGTGGGTGGTCGTGGTGAGCAATGGCGACTCACCGATCGTCCATAAACAACGCCGGTGCTGTCGCCGGTGCCGGGTCGTGCGTTCTCGGCGGAGTCGTAGCGATGATTGGGAAGCCCCGCCGTCGAATCGCGCAGTTGGCGGTCGACTCAAGTCTCGTGTCGCCGGGCACGCACGATTAACGAAGACCGATCCCAGGCTTCACCGCGTGCAGAGCGGCGCAACTGAGGTCATACTGCTGCCGTGTTTTATGACCGGTCGTCAGCGACGATTAGTCGACCAGTGCGTGCAAATGCTTGCTTTTTCTACTGCCAGCTGTTTGCGTCGCTAAGCAGTGTGATTACAGTGTAAAATGAACCACGTGACTGCATGTAACACTGCCTATCTTCAGCAAAGTGTTTTATTTCACGCGAAAACAAAACCTCACTAACGGACTTTCCGCAGCGGCGTCGTGTGTTATTGTTAAGAAAATAAGAAAGGGGTAGAAAGTTGCAATTTACTGACATACAACAATGTCCGACAAAGAAAATCGTGGGTGCCGCTGCTGGTGGTCTGGGACAACTTACTTACTACCAAAAAGGCTGTTAAAACTTTACTAAGAAATCGAATTTTGCCATTCTCCATTAACTTAGCCGGTCGCCAATAACATAAGGCTGCGCTACCGCGCGCCTGTGATTAGATGTAGGCCTATGTGTAAAGGCTGGCAGTGGCCACGTCGAGTACTTCTTACAGCCACAGGCAAACTGTTTTTATGTTCTTCGAATATTGGATGTTATAACTTTTTCCTGCAGTGCAAACATTGTGCACCTTTCGTTTTGCACACATTCTGCTGCACGTCAACTTCAACGTGGCTGCAAACAAGTAATTTGAGCAAAGCTCACGTGACGCGTGATAGCAGCGGTCCTGTCACTTTGGCAATCAATGTAGGCCTACAGCAATAAGATATTAATGCATCTTGAAAGAGTACTTAAATTTGAGGTTTTCGTATGGAAGACTCCTTGAATTTAAAAGATCGCAACTTAGATTCTTAAAGATGTATATTCTATGCCAAAACTATCATACGCAGGTTGTCCAGGTCCATCTCCAGCCATTTCGGCGCAATTTACTTTTAAAATGTGTGTCGCAGCCGGAAATCGCAAAAAATTCAATAAAAACCTCTATTTTGGAAGTTCAAGGTTGTTCAAGATTATCGACGTTGACACCAATATGTCACTATTGCTTGTTATTATAAACAGCATGTCTGTGCCTATCTGCAACCGTTTTCACGCTACACGAGATAACTGCGGAAAAATAACCACTTTTAGGGGGCAACTGTTTTTGACGCCCGCCTGCACCGGCCTCTTGAACCTAGGAAGTCGGGACTTGGACTGCTAAAGTCTACGTTTAATGCTGAAAATTTCATACGCAGGTTGTCTTAATTTATCTTCATCCATTTCGTTGCAATTCAGTGTTAAAATGTGCGCTGCAACCAAAAATTGACAAAAAATTACTAAAACCCCCCTTTTGGGAGGGGGGGGTTTCGAGGTCGTTCAATGTCATCGATGTTGATAAATCTAAAAAGCCTGTCACCAGTGCTTGTTATGATAAGCAGCATATCTGTACCTATATGCAACCGTTTTCACACTATACGAGCCAATAACGGCAAAATAACGTCTTTTAGGGGGTACCCCTTTTTGACGCCCTCGTTCAAGGGGAATCCATTTACCCGAAGACACGAAATTTTGTCACGGTAAACTAGAGTTCTTGGGTAGCTCACTGTGAAGATCTCGGGATCCTAGATCTTGCGTCGTTTTGACACAATACCGCAGTGTGCCGGACAGACGGACGGACGGACGCCTAAACGATGGCTAAGACGCGCGAAGCATAATGTATTCTGCTATCGCGCGTAAAAATGAATCCAGTTACTTTGTCTTAGTTACGGATAATTAAATGCTCTTTGGCACTTTTAAAAAGGTGGTGTTATAGCTCTTAGAGGAAGCCCATTTCAGAGCTACGAAGCGTCACCTGCCATATGAGATCACACAGTGCTACCTGTCACCCGACACAGGTGAACGCGCCCCGCCTTAACCCCAGCCAGATAGGCCGGTACTCGATTTACATACTCCGGAGGGATGGAAAGCTGAGTTGACCTAGGTTGCTGGTTAAATACCGAGATGGTTTACCGGCCCGCAGGCAATCACGCATCGCAGTACTAACCCGCGGCCCCGCGTAGAGTAACTTCGTTGATCGAATCAAACGCGTTACCGCTAAGCCACGCCAACAACCCATATGTGTTTGAATAGGTAATGAACGTGTACAGTTTCGCTTAAAAATTCTCAGCGATTGATAAGAAAATGACACGCTTATGTACTGTAATAGGCCTACCGCAGCATAATATAACCACTCGTAGTTATAAATTATATGCTGTGGTAGTACTTTGGTAGCAGGTTGCACGCGTTGATCGATCAGCTTCATGTTGGTAGGTAGCGCAGTGCTGATATGGTAGCAGCTGCTGCAGCCTGCAGGTGTGTGGCCAGGTAAATCTGAACCAACTCAGTACAGGGCCGGATTAACCTTCCTTGGGGCCCGATGCCATGCGACAACGGGGGCCCACGGCTCTTTCGCAAGTACAGCCCTGATAGCTTTTATAGGCTCCTACGGCATCTTATAAACATCCGTTTAACTTTTCACAACTTGTTTTGTAGTGACCTACAATTTTCAAACATTTTGTCCTTTTCTCCGGTATGACAAAACTGACAACTATAGGTTGACTTTTGTACTTAGCAGGTTATAAAGCGTCTGTGGTGTATAAAATTTTTGATAACTTTTTGAAGACGTCAAATTTGGGTATCGCTTAAAAAGCGCATTTTTTGGCTATTATCCACTAATTTAGCATGAAAATGGTTGCGGATAGACACATACTTGCTACTTATCGTCACGTCCACTGCTTTCCTGAGGCACCTAACTATAGGCCTAGGCCTACATTGATGACTTTAAACGACCTTGGAATCCAAAAACCGGGTTCTGTGGTTTTGACGCGCTACAGCTATTTCTCACGGCGTTTTGGCATTGTTGTCGTCTGTCGTCCGTCCGTTCGTTTGTATGTAACGGATGTACTTTGGCTAACGGGTAAGTTTTAAGGAAAAAACTTTTTATTCAAATAATTTGCCCTTTGTCACGGCTCTCTGTATACAGAAGTTCGGGAATGCAGTGCCAAAAACATTTTTAGATTTGTGGCTAAATGGAGAGGAGTAAGAAAATGTGCGTTTTTCAATGGAAAACTGGCCTTATCTTAGAAACGGTGAGAGATAAAGCCAAGCCAAGGTTACTATCAATCAATTACAGGAAGTCGCGTAATGCCTTTTAAATGACACGAAAATCATTGACTTTGGACGACCGTGAAGATCATACTGCAACAGGAACTGTATATGCTGCAGCGCGTTTTCCCTAATAACAGCTGGACTTCTTGTTGTTCGTGCTTTCAGGCTGCGACACAAGAGTTCAACAGTGGATTGTGTGGAAATTACCGCATGGAGTAGGGATAAACCAGGACATCATGCGTATGAAATTTTTTAGCACAAAACGTAGATTTTAACTGTTTGAGTTTTCACCTGCTGCGTTCAAAAAGTCCTCCATACGGAAAAGGCAAATTTGGGTAAGGGTCTAGCCTTGAAAACGCATTATTATATTATTGCACGTTGTACACTGATTTTATAGGTAGCAGCACCGATGCTGTCGCCGGTCACGTGAGCTTTGCTCAGATTACTTGTTGGTAATTTCCATATTTTGGTAATTTTTAGAGTTAAAGCCGTTATTATAGGCCTAAATGTGCAGTGCTATGAAGTGCCCTATCGGCAGCGGCGTTACTTTCGTCCAAAATATGGGTACGAAGTTTTGTTCCGATCGGGCTATATTTGTTGGGAAGCCACGATGTTCCCCCACTGTATAAAATGGCTGCCGCCGTCGCTTTTTTATTTACTATTTAGCCCTAACAACAATAATAGGCCTATAGGCTACCGAAAGTGCGATCAAGAAAACTATGAAACATTATTTTTTTCTATTATCTTGTATTTTCTTTTGTGCTGTCAGTGTTCTGACGAATAAAGTTGTATATATATAGGCCTACATCGGCTAAGTCTGAAGACGAACACGTTACAGAATTTTGGAAAGCAACGTGCAAACAAAGTTACAGTCACCAATAATTTTTGTTGCCACGGGGGCCCCTGGCGCGGGGGGCCCATGCCATGGCATACTTGGCATATCGGTCAATCCGGCCCTGACTCAGTATCGACTAAATCGACCAATACGACGACAGCGACACTCTTCGTTCAAACAAAAGGCAGCAGAGCTCAGTGCCCCATAACCTTGCGACGAACACCACTCATTGTCGCCATTCAGTAGGCCTATACGTCGCACTGTGTCCGTTACTAATGCATTATGTAGGCATACAGTAGTATATTTTAGTGCCTAGATTACCGGTAAGCTAGTCTAATCTTGTACATGTTCTGCATCGAGTTATACATGTACGTGTGCGCATTCTGACGCAACCAGACGAATTTTTACTCTGATTGCAAGTAATTATCGATGCCTAAAATTGTTGGCCCAAAGCTTTATATTAATGTGCACAAATTAAATTAAGCCAAACGATGGAAATTGACCATGTTCTACTAGTTCTAACTACACGGTGTTTCATAAAAAGGCGCCTTTTTTCTTTCTTTCATAATTCACTCAAACGATGATCAATTTACATGCAATTTACCAGATGTAGCTGAAGAAATGCACATTCAAAATATTAAAACAAAACATAAATGTTAATAAAATATTCTTTGCTAGTCGCGGTTTACTGATAACAAACTGTTGAAGTTTTACCATGGCAGTCCAGTTTCACACACTTGTGAGGATAGCTTGACTTTTACACCTTCCAGCAAGACAGTGCAACAGCACACATCGCTTGCGAGATGGTTAAGTTTTTGGATCGCAACACAACTAATTTCATGCCCCCATGTTGGTTAGTGCTGATACGATAAAGATTTTTCATCAGTGAACCAGATAAAGTTCACCATCGAAGCAGGGTAGCAACTGATAGCAACAGTTAGGACAGGCAAGCTTGTGCTGCGTGCCATTGGGATCGTGAACTCGTGTTCACCGTGATCACGAGATCGATTCTGTCCCAAATAGGTCTACGCAATAAACTCGTGAACACAAGTCGTGAACTCGTGATTCTGGCGACTACCTCCATTTTCGTGACGAACAAAATAAATTGGCGGGAAACGACGTAAACGAAGTAAACAAAGTCGTAAAATGCAATAATTTGTAATAAACGGCTATTTTTGGTAATCAACATGCTGCATGACACATTATTATGAATATATGAGTTTTCTGTAATTTAAGCGTAAGATATAGGTCGCCGTATGTAGAGCGAATGACACTCACAGTCGCAGCTGATGCCTGTAGTGTAGGCAGTGCAGAAACGTTCGTATTGTGCAAAACTTTTTCACCCAGCAATTTTAGTGTTAAGTTAATTAGGATTGTGGTTCAAACTAAACTTAGATTACTATAAATTTAGTACGCGTATGCCTATAAGCTATATTCGAGTGGAAAAGCTATTAGGATAGATCCAGTGTTTATTGCATTTTACGACTTTGTTTACTTCGTTTCCGTTGTTTCCCACCAATTTACTTCCAGTGTTTGGGACGTTCACGATGGTGATCATAGACACCAGTTTCCGCTTCTCGTGAACACGAGTTCACGATCCCAATAGAACGCAGCATTGTACTCACGGCAGATTATGACGTCAGCATTACATCACGACTAGCAAAGAATATTTAACTAACGGCCATGTTTTGTCAACATTTTAAAATCAGTATTTCTACAGCTACATCTGGTGAAAACTTGGTGTAAACTGATCAAATGAAAACAAGTTACAAGTGCCCCAGTGAGGTCCAGGAGCAGAAACTTTCAGTTGGGACTTGGGAGTCAAAGGTAGACCTGGGAGTCGGGTCGATCAAGTCGACTCAAGTCGACTTGGGCCTTCCAAGTCTGGTCAAGTCGGTCTGTAGCAGCGTCACCGTCGAAATTTTCTGGCGCCGTCGGTCTCATTACAAGTCATTTCAAGTCGACTTGAGAAGTCGACTTAACCAGTAATCTTGCACTTAGCAGTTTTCTCAAACGCGGCTATCAATGAGCTCAGGCAAATAAGGCCATTTCAACTGTTTGTAAAGTATTTTAGTAACCGTATATAAAATAAAAATAAGCTTATAGGCCTACCGATTAAGGTAAACGGAACTGTGAATGACGTAGTTTCCATGCAGTTGTTCCCACGGTTAGCCACAATCAGTGTTTGGATTGCAAAAAATTAGCTGGGGGTCGAAGTTATCAATTGTCAGAACCTGACCAAAATTGTGATATAAATCCTATATATAAAGCATATAGCTGACCCCCCAGAACATAGGCCTAATTTGAGAGTGTGTTAGGGGGGTTAAGAAAACAGTTGGGGTTGAACCCCCCAACCCTCCGGCAATTCAAACACTACAGACGCACAGACGGCTGGACGACAGACGGACGGGTGACAACGATGCCAAAAATGCCGTGCAGCATAGCTGTAGCGCGTCAAAACAGTCACATTACACACAGTTTTAATTGTCTGTGTGAATTTTTCTTAAGAATGACAATAACAGAGACGTCCGCCGAAGGAAAAAACACTTTATGAATAGCCTACAGTATACAGGGTGGGCTAAAATGACACCATTTATTGTAAGTCTACGCCTTATAACTTCACCAAATATTAACCGATTTTAAAAATTTTTTTACTGTCAAAATCAGAAAACAATTTGTAATGAAATTGCTATTGTAGATCCCACCACATCTCAAGTGTGTCGCTGCACTACCTCGTGAAATGTCAGATGACGCACTCAAGCCGGCGACGCCACTGACCAGTTACGTGATCAACATTGATGAATCCTGGCATGTGCCCCCCCCGCAAACAAACCGGATTTAAATCCGGTCGATTATGTTGTTCGGGATTACCTTCAACAGATGGCCTATCAGTGTTGACGATTCACGACAATCAACCAGCTAAAGAAGGCCATTGTCGCTCAGGGGGGAAAAGTGCCTCAGCGTTTGGTTGATCGCGTCATTGGTCAGTGGCGTCGCCGGTTGGATGCGTCGTCCAGCAGCAAGGCGAAGACATTTTAATGTGAAAACTGTGAGTTGTGATTTTTTAGACAATAATTAAGACAACAAACACGTTGTTTCTGTTGTTAATTTCTTAAAAATCGTCTTATTTTTAATTGTGATCCTTAAGACACTGACATTTCACAAGGTAGTGTAGTAACACACTTTACTTGTGGTGAGATCTATAGTAATAGCTTTATTGCAAATTGTCTCCTAATTCTGACAGTAAAAGAATTTTGAAAATCGGTTAATATTTAGTAAAGTTGTAAAACGTACAAAAATGGTGCCATTTTTTGCCCCACCCTGTAGCCTATGTAAGGCCTACAGTGTTCACGCAAGTTCATCACAACTTCTGAGCGTCTCAAGTCATTTGAAGTCGACTGAAGTCGACATGCCGTTGTCAAGTCAAGTCAAGTCGAGTCGGATGTGCTCAAGTCGACCGCCGTCGACTTGGGGTCATTTTAGCCTCAAGTCGGGTCAAGTTTCTGT
>Ga0056128_1010843_pt1 | contig 11322 bp, 7 predicted proteins | sample WorMetLIZISLAND2_FD_71113 | JGI IMG/M metagenome (GOLD analysis project Ga0056128, IMG submission 71113) | Marine gutless worms symbiont microbial communities from Max Planck institute for Marine Microbiology, Germany - Olavius geniculatus... ... | reverse complement strand
ACCTAAACCAAAATCACACTTTTCCCGAATTTTCATTTCCCGCATTTTCATGTCTCGTATTTTCACGACTTGCATTTTTGATGGTGCCGAAATTTCATTTCTCGCATTTTCAGTCGCCCCCTTTAGTCCACAAACAAAAAGTTACAAGTGTGGATGTTGACCCACCAAGTTCAAAATTCGGCGCGATTTCGGGCAACTTCAAACTTTTACTGCGACTATCTCTGGAGCGAATCGACATACCAAAAATTGATAACAAATTTCATTGACTGTCATCTCTGCGGCGTTAAAACCGAAAAATTGATGAACTTTGGTGCACTAACAAAAATGTTACAGGCACGGATGTTGATTTACCGTAAGTCGACAATGCGCGTTCAGCGTATGCTAATGCGTTGGAGTTCGAGCCACGTGACTTTGCTAGTTTGTTATCAACCCCTAAATGTTTTTTTCCAATCGGATTTAGGGAGCCGGGCAGACTCACGTTGGGCTTTGCCCCAAATTTCTAGTTTCTCGTGTGTTTGCGTGTTTGTGTGTTTCTGTAACGGAAGTAGATCGTGAAGGTAGTACATCGTCAATCGGTGTAATTATCATCGTCTCTGTCCTGTTGCCGTTGATCGTGCTAATCTCTGTCGTGGTCACGTGCTGCTACTGTTTTCGCCGGTAAGGCTGTTTACACTAACCATAATCCACATGTAGACAGGGGTGGACTCGATTTCGGCTCTAAAGTGTCTTACGCATGCATGATTTGGTTATGATCGATTGCGTCTTTGTTGTTTCTGAAAACAATACGATGATGTTGATTCCGACTCTGAGCACGCCAAGTGTTGCAGCTAGACGTCGTTCAGACTGTCTTTGAATTAACTCATAGTTTGGAGCTTGGAAGTGTAACGCACTGGTAAACTATAATAGCTCATCAAATTTTAAGATTTATTAATTGATTTGCCAATGTTTTTGAAAATACTCTTGTTTGTTGGCTAGCAAATTGCAACAGTGACTACGTCATAAAACTGGTAAACGTGGACCCTCGTCTCGGTTTGTCGATTTTCCTTTGTTTATGGCCGACCGTATACTTAGCCTACGGTTTGCATTTGGCACAAGGTTGTGGTCTGTCAGTTCGTTGTCTGTCTGTTTGTGACATGTTTTGTAGCTAAACGGTTTGTCGTAAAGGGTCGGCGATGGTACCGTTAAACAAAACGATGAAAATTTCTATAGGCTGTCAATAGTAACCATGTCGCCATCTGCAGCGGTTTGGCCGCAATTTTCAACGCAAAGTTGCTGCTCTGTTCCTTGTCTAAGTGCGTCGAATTATCCTGTCATAGCGTTCAGTGTAGCGTTTGATAAACGAAGTCAAACGCTGGCCTTCAAACATAAACGGTACGGTTTATGTTGTTGCAACAAATAGGCATTTTATAGCTGGTATACAGAGTGCGGTAAAAAGTGGACCCCTAAAGTTTTTCGCCGTTTTCTCAGCAACCGTTTGGGATTTTAATATGAACTTTTACAGCTTTTTTAGTGAAACGTTCTGCATCTAATTGCCAAGTAAAGTATGATTCAGTTGAAAAACGACTTTTTAACATGACCGCTTATTGATTTTTAGCGCTAAAAATGTTTAAGCTAAAATGCTATTTAATTTTCAAAAACTAGTTATACGTTACTGCCAGTGACGTCACAGTGACGTTTTGATAAAAAGTAATTTATATTGTTTATAAATTGTCACTAAATTATCGTTCTTTTAAAGCAATCGTCGGCTGCCCACCGGGTTCATCTTTCAGCAGAACGGCGCGCCAGCATACACAGCGCGCGGCGCACGGAACGGACTGCGGGCCAACTGTCCAGATTTCATCACAAAGGACCAGTGGCCTCCAGATTTGCCGAATATAAACCCAATGGACTGTTGCGTGTGGGGCGCAATGTTGAAGGTTTACTGCAAGTTTAAAACAAAGTCGAAAATAATGGCCGAAGTCAAGGAAGCGCTTCAGGTTATCTGGGACAACCTGCCAATACCTAGGGACCGATTGACAAGGCTGTGAAAGTCTGATCAAATTAAGCGACTGAAGGCTTGTGTTGGAACTTGAAGCTGGCGGTGGACACTTCGAACATTCACAGTGACAATGAAATTCTGGCATCTGATCATTAGTTATCTGTGTTGTTTTAACGATGTTATTAAATTGGTGTTAAAGCTTCAACATTTTTAATGCTGAAAAATCGGTAGGCGGTCATGTTAAAAAGTCTATAACTTAGTGGTTTTTCAATACCATTATATTTTACTTAGCAGTTTGATGTAGAAGGTTTTATTTAATGAAGCTGTAAAATTTTAAATTAAAATTTCAAGCGGTTGCTGAGAAAACAGTGAAAAACTGTAGGCGACCACTTTTTGCCGCACCCTGTAGAGAGCTATTACTTAAGGGTGTATTGCATTGCAGAAAACGGCCACTCAACTACGCTGATAACAACATGGCAGTAACCAATCCGACATATCAACATTTGCTACAAGCCGAACAACAACCAATTCCACCAGAACAACTCTACGAACTCGAGACCGCTGTTACTACTACAGATACTACTACAACAACGACAACTGCCACTACTACTACGCCGATATACAGCAACGTCATTAATGATGGTGATCAAGCGCAGGAGGAGGCAGAGCCAATGTACCGTGAGGCGGAGCCTTGTGATGAGCTGACCTATCAGAACGCGGCAGCGTTGTAGACCACGTCTATTATTGTCACCAAGTTATCTCTAATGGGGTGTTTACGCGATCCAGCAAACGTCCAGCATTAGCACGTGTATTTTGAATACATTAATACATTTGCTAGAAGTTTGCTGGACATTTGCAGCAAATGTATTAATGTAGGCCTATTCAAAATACACGTGCTAATGCTGGACGTTTGCTGGATCGTGTAAACACCCTATAACTAAATGTTCACAGCTGCACACAACACGTCTCTCTGGCATTGCAGGATAGCCTTTTTAGGCCTGACCTTCTGATAAATAATCTAGGCCCTACAATACATACAGATGTATGCTGTAGATCGTTTGCTTCGTTGTGGCAAATAAAGATGAATATATAAGACCTAGCCTGCAATGTAAATGTTATTTAAATTGGATAATGATTTAGTCCAATATTTATTGGAATGTGTTGGCTTTCTATCGACTCCAAAGGCTTACGTGACCTAGAAGAACCTTGAGATGTTATGTTATGTTAAAATCTGTTTTCGGTGTCCATTTGACTAGATTTTTTTGTGTCGCGTTTCGAGTGAAAAAGAATAAAAAAAATACTCTTACACTGTTATGTTAGCGACAAAAAATGTCCTCCAAGGAATTTCGTTTCCGGCACTGTAAGATTCAGACAAATTCTTAAAAGTAGGATTATGACGAAACAAAAGCACAAAGCTGACGCCAGTGTTCTAAGCGGTAGCTTAGTTCCTGTTACGTTGCAATTTTATTGCACGCACGCGTGCTAAGTTTCATCTATAACACAAAACACCGTTGGCTATGGAAAATGTGTCGACTATACACGTTACATTAAACTATAGTCTGTATTCTGTCACTCTCGTTACTGCATCGCCATCAATCAATGTCAAAATGTCCACTAGCTGAGCGTGCACTTGCTGTGACGTCATAGAGATGGGCGCGGCCAACGAGCCAGCAGCAGCAGCAACTAATGATGAGTCGATGTCACATTTTCAATTTTGATGCGATACCGATACGATATCGATGTGTTGTAGGTAAGTAAATCTTGTTTTGTCTGACTCTGTTAAACAGTGCAATCAACTTATACGTTTCACTACGGTCAGGGTGAATTATGCGAACACTTTAGAACACTGCGGTTAAAGTAGGAAGTGAGTCATGTAATAATAAGTTAATTTTATATGCTCACGAAGACCAGGTTGGCCGCATGGATCGATATCAAAACGATATACAGAACTTTCGATATATCGACCCATCTCTATCAGCAACGTAGAGATAAATAGCAGCAGTTTCAGCAATAGATTGTCTCACTCGCAGACATAGCTGCTGCTGCTGCTGCTGGTGTTATTGTTGTGTCACGTGACAACGTTGTTCAGCCGTCAACTTCTAATCCAGGTGTGCGAAAAATATTCACTCACTGCCTTAGATCTATAATATTCCTAATTTTGGGAAAGGTTTTACGTTCCTATTATGTTAACCTTCACTTTTTGAGCTAGAAATGACACATCTTTCCCTTGAGAAACTTTCACAGCAGTTTGGCTATACGGCGCCTTTTTGTTTTCGAGTTAGGAGTACTTAGGGCCTACGCGATATTTGGACAAACGTAGAGACAAAGCAAGTAATGTGACCGCATAACAACTAAGACCACATTCGCGGAAGGGAGGCCTGTATGTAGATTTTTTTAATAAAAATGTCAAATTGACGTACAAACACCCTAAATAAACAGCCAAATGGCATATTATACTGTAGGGAAATGCATGCAACTGATACCGTTTTTAAGTGTTAGCTAAGCTTTTTTTATAATCGTATGCAAGTTAACTGTACAACAGTTTTTGTAGCTGAGAAAATTACCAAAAAATAAGTTACAATTTAATTTCCTCGATGTATTATAATAACTTTTTTCACATTAGGCCTACAGTCGTAAAACAAAGTGGTGCAAAGCTTGGGGGCAAAAATTTAGGGGAGGTTTTGCCTTAGCCTAGTAGACTACAGTACAGAGTTCCAGGCGTTGACACTAAATCTAAGTCTTCTTTAGACCGCAACAGCAGCTACTGCTGTAGCGCGTCTTAGCCATCGCAATTCTGTCCGTCCGTCTGTCTGTCTGTTTGTCCGTCCGTCTGTCACACGAGTGGATCAGTCAAAAACGGTGCAAGCTAGGATCACCAAATCTTCACCGTTGGCTGCCTGAAAGACTTTAGTTTCAGGAACCGTAAAGCTTTTCCATAAGTTTGAAGGGGGTCACCCCGAACGAGGGCGCTAAATGAGAGGGGGTAGGAAAATTTGCGATAATCAGCCGACATGGCGTTGCCTGAGCGAGATAGTGGCGGCATCTGGTGAGTGATTTTGTTTTACTGGGTCTTCTGTGAAACTGCAGCCAAAAGCCGTACGGATGAGATCTACGGATGAAGTCTATAGCGTACGACACTAGCGTACGACAGTGCACCGCTGTTGCGCGTTCACCTTTGCGTTAGCGGGGTTTTTCTTGTTTAGGACTAGACCTACACCGCTGCTGACGAGCGCAGTAGTGCTAGCAATACGTCATATTAGCAGTTGTCATGTTTGCTATGCATTGACTTACAAACTCAGACAGACGGAAAGAAAGACAGACACTATAAGCATTATGCTATGAATACGTCTAGAAGAACTAATGGCAGATGCTCGCTGTATCCAGAGGCTTCTGTAACCCTGAACTTAATCGCGCTCTTTCTTTTCATTTTTTTGCATTTTCTCATTTTTATCTGTCCCATTGCTATACCATAGCAAAGGACAGATTATAAAATCACTTGCGTCTGTCTGTCATTCTGTCAGTCTGTCAGTTTGTCTGTAAACACTCTTACGGCCGCAATTTTGATTCGATTTTGATGAAATTTTGCACAGTGATTCGGAGCTCGAAAAGTAAGTTCGAGTTTGTTTGGGATGAACATCTGACAACTTCTTCCCCTATTTTACCACAATTTAAAAAAAATTGCATTGCGGTCTATGGAGACTTCAAAGCGATAAAACTCAGTCCCCGCAAAAGATAATTGCGCGCTGTGTTTACATACTCCCCTATTTTTGGGGTCCGGCAATCTAACGGTGTTATTTAAATTTACCCCCTATAGACTTCTGTTGCCATAGCAACCATTTAAAAGTTGCCAAATTTTGCATTACAGCCAATGGAGATTTTAATGAAATATATCTCGGTACCGGTACCCGTAAAAGATAATTGCGCGCTGTTTGCACCTACCGGGCTCTCCGACGGTGTCATTTAAATTTCTCCCCTTCCGACGCCTGTTACCACAGCAACTAATTTTGGGACAAAAATTGACTACAACTCGGCCCTCGTAAAAATAACTGCGCGCTGTTTTTCCTACACCCCTATTTTCGGGCCCGGTCTATCCGATTGTGTCATTCAAATTTCTCCCCTGCCGACTGCTGTTGCCATGTTAACGAATTTTGGGACAAAATTTACTACAACTCGGCCCCCGCAAAAGATAACTGCACGCTGTTTTCACCTACCCCTTATTTTCGGGCCCGGGCTATGCAATGGTATCATGTAAATTTCTTCCCTGAAGACCCCTGTTGTCATGGCAACCAACCGTTTTTATTCAAAGACAAAATTGGTTGCACAAGAGCGTCAAACGCTGAGACGCAGCTGCTAGGCTATATAGCATGGCAATGGGACAGATACCTCGTACCACAGAACGTATTTCTAGTTTTTTAAAGGTTTTGCTGGGAACTTTTTTCCTGTATCTAGGTAGGTGGTCACTAAAAGCTCTGCTAGCTCCCCAGTTGAGTGTGGGGTGATTTCTTGAAAGCATGTGGTGATCTGCGTTTCGATTAATATTCTGGATCATCAAAGATTTGTACCATTAGGAAATAGAGCGTAAACTAATACTTCGTTGTATTGGTATTGACCAAATGGCAGCAACATTCTCGGCAGTGGAGCTGTGGCAGGGGAAAGGGGGCAATTGCCACTTCTGAATTTCGGCTTTAAAAAATTGTTTCTTGTCGAAAATTTGTTTTTAAAAAAATTGCGCCAGAAAAGCCTTTATTATAAGGAAAACAATTTGCGGGCAAAATTTTGAACAGTATTAAAATTGTAAACATTCATTATCTGCTTTGCGGGAATTTGTGGCTATCTGTTTTGAATCTAACTTCTTGTCCCTTTTTTTTCACGATCTTTGGTCGCTTCCGGCAGTTATTATCAATATAATTTTCGTGATCATGATCATCGTCATCATCACCAATTCATCATCACTGTTATACAGCGTTATGTTTGCCCTTGCGTAGGTTGTGTATGACCGACTGTATTGTGTGTCTTAGATCATTATAGCCGACGTCTGCGATGTATCGCTCGATGTCGCTGTCCGTCGTTCTGCTTGTCCTTGTCTTTGTCATCCTATCCACCTCCGCGCCTGCATCCAACGGTACGTTTACAACAGATTAAACCTTTTGAACAAACTCATAAGTTGAAACGGTAAAAGATAACTTACGATTCGCAAAGTCACCAACTTACGGTCTTCCTTAAGCGTAGCCAGAAATTGGAGTTAAGACGGGCGCGGCCGGAGCGCTGAGTCTGAAAGAGCCGAAAATTGAAACAGAAGGTTGAGAGCTAAGATGGAGTTTTTACAGGGAGGAGCAACAAGTTTTTTCCACCAGCTAGCGAGTTTGCGGAGTGCTGTAGGCCTAAAATCCCTAGTGGGATCTGGTAAAAAGCCCAAAATTCACAAACATTTCTTTTGGTGGGCACTGGGCAGCTGGGGCCACGGAATTGGATGACAGCTGCCCTTGCTTTTGTGGCGCCGTTCATGCAACAAACTATAAATCGATAAAAGCTATAATCTGATAAATTTGTCATAACTTAGGCCCACTATTTTACGGTGAAACGTTGTAATTTTTTGTTTTCAACGCTTCTGTTGATGCTTAGTTTGATTTTATGAACCAGAGTTAGTCCCGCAACTTTAATTGTCTACAACAGAACCGACTACTTGAAAGCGCATACAAAGCGACGTAAATGAACTGAATTGAACCGACACCGTTTCATAGGTTTTGACGAACTGACCAACGAGCAATGCGTTACAGTAAGCAGCGTCTAACGGCGTCGCTGAGTAAGCGACTGCGCACACGAATGCGTCAACCAATGATCAATGGGCTCGCCCTGTTCGCCTATTGGTCACTTTGTTAAAAACTAAACCGTGTCAGTTCAGTTACGTCACGCCATCACGCCTTGATTGTGTCAGCGGCGTCGTGGGTTTTAAAAAAGTAAGCAAACACGAAGTAACAATGTTCGGACAGACATTTGCAAATTTCCGATAAAGCTGCTTATAGTCATAAGCTAATAATGGCTGCTCAAATTTCTAATTTTGCTTCTAAATTTCCCCAAAATAAGAATTTAGCCCCAAACTTTGCGTTTTTAAACGAACATTTTCCGACAAAAAGATTTTCTTATAATTTCCCGTCAGCTAAAAATTTGATGTGGGCAATTGCTCTCATTGCCTTCTTTTTTGCTATGACGTCATTTCTCGCTGTTATTGTGTGGTTGTTCTAATAGATGGCATCTGATGGCATTATGGGTCTTGCCCATCTATATGTCTGTCTGTCTGACACGAGAGTCTAGCTAAGACATGAATAGCCGGTGTCCAATATAACGTAGACATTAAGTTGGGAGTAAAAAGTTCATGTGCTAGGCCTAGGGGTCTACTCCTTTCAGTTGCCTTCCTTTCCCCCAAAACTCCGTCCTTGAAAACTGCAGGCGTTTGATGAGCATTCAAACATAGGCCTACTGGCGCAGTTTTTTTCTGTTCCAAAGCATTACTAAAACAAAACTGTTTGCATATAGTCTGTTATGTTGCCGAATTGTTTATTTTTAGAGGATAGGGCCTAAGTAAAAAGTGGATTTACGGGTATAGCGTATAACGTTAAAATAACCTACAATGCGTTTTCTAGTCGTCTTATAGGTATTCAGAGTGTCACATTGTTTCTGCGAACTGCAGTGTAATAGTTTGCACCAAATGTCACAAAAATGCAAACAAAATATTTTTCCCAGTTGTTACTTTTTTCCCAGACCGCAACTGAAAGCATGCCAATTTTTGGGCTTCATAGCACGACCATACATCTTTAAAAACGCGTAATTTGCACGCCTAATACGCTTGTTCGCATTGTGAGAATATCGGACGGTTTGCAATGACAGTGATGGGGTTAGTGACTCGAACCTAATTACTTCATCTGTAGCTAGTATGATGGGAGTGAGACAGTTATGGCGTGTCTACGATAATGATGCTCACTTGATGATCGTTCAGTTGTTGCTGTAACGCTGATAAAACATCGAACTTTCGTCCGGTGTTTGACGCTCTACATCTGCGCTGTACGGCGTTCTTGGCGTCGTTGTCGTCTGTCTGTCCGTCTGTCGAATCTATTAAACGAATGTCAAACGAATGTATTGTGGCTAAAGGGCGGGTCTCCCACTGGAAACTCTTTTTACACGGATAATCTCTAATTAGTCTTGTGTTGAAGCTTTTTAGGTACAAAATTTGGACGATAAAGTACAAGGAAAACATTTTTAAATTTAAGGCTGAATGGAAGAGTGTATAAAACAATGTGCATTTTTAAATTAAAAATTAGTTACATTCCATTCCAGAAACGGTGAGAAATAAAGCCCATGTTGCTATTGATCATTAATAGGAACTCGCGTGCATATTGCTTTTCAAATGACATAAAAATCATTGACCTTGGATGACCTTGAAGGTCAGTACTGCAACACAAACTGTTATAAGCTGTAGCGCGTCTTCCCTAGCGACAGCTAGGCTTTTTGTTGCTTGTGCTGGTATTGTCCGGTAAGGCGTAAGTTTACCGTCATATGCTTTGGGGCGGTACGCGTTTCTACCAGTCGTTTTTGTCACAGATCGTAGTGACGGTACGCTGTGCATTTGCCTGATTCAACATGTCACAAAAGTTATTGCTACGTTGGCCAGATGCTCGAGCGCAATGCAGCAAATGCTCGGACCCCGCTGTGAAAGTCTACGACTCTCCCCTAATTCCCTGGCTGACTAGGAAGATACCCGTCCCATTTTCTCCCTCGACGCCTTTGACGCCTCGACATTTTTTCTTCAAATTAAACAGTGACTTTATTGTCTATATTTCGGCCAGATAGTGACTGTTTCTCACAATATTCTTTATCGGCGTAATCAGCCAGCCGAACATTTGCTCTAGCCGGTTGCGTTAAATATCCCGCCAGACCATAAGCGCGTCGCTACACTACTTTCTGAAATAGGTCTTACTACTGCCTGAAAACTGGCGCGTCGGCGCTCTATTGAGATGACGTGAGTGACTGTTCAGCCAAACTCAGCCTGGCCGTCCGTCAGTGGGTAAGTGCAAAGGCTGTGGCGTAAACGGGCACACCGCAAAAAAGCAACGGATGCACCTGGCGGCAAGCGTAGCAACGCCGAAATGAACGATAAAAACGGTATCTATTATTGCGTTGCGTCCGTTGCGTCAGTTGGGTTGAATGAAAATGAGACTTAGGCCTAAGTTTTTTACTAATCTTTTCGAGCCTAATTTCAACATTGCTGCAGCCGTTGAGACTATACATAGGCCACTCCGGACATATTGCAGCGTCGTGGAGTATAGCTTCGTGGTGTATGCCTGTCAATGGATAATGACGCTATAGGCCTATCTGAGTTCGCTTGACGGTCGTTCACTGTTGCTGTTGCTGTTACTGGTTAAATGATATTACAGCTCTTTATAGGAAACCCATCTCAAACCTGCGGAGCGTCACCTGCCATAGCCTATGCCTATTGTTGCTGTTGCTGATGATGACAGTGTTGAGTCTCTTCGCTGTCGTTTGTTGATAATGAGCGACCGCGCGAAGCACAGCAAACAGACCCTGCCTGCTATGATGATCAGCATTGCACTGGATCACATTATACTACTACAACAACTCTTTCTCACTCCGTCAGGCTGTAGATCCCTTGGGTTAGGGGTCAGCCACACGGGTTCTTTTTTTCTATCCTGCTCTATTTTCCACGTCCACCAAGTCGAACTGCAAGTCCTCCATATTGTACTTGACGACGTCGATCCACGAATCTCTCTTTCTCTTATACTACTACAACAACCGCAGGATACTACTACTACTACTACTATAACTTCGTAACACCGTTGAACAACAACGACAGGGACCGTTTATTTAGCATTGGATTACTACTACTAGAAACTCATGATTGACTACAACGACAAACTCGCATGAGCACTCTGGGGCACAGCAAACAGATCCTGCGATAATGGTCACACACTATGCCGTGCCAGTGGGTCTGCCGGTCAGTCCGTCCGCGTGTAAACACCAGCTAAGATGAGATTAGATTAAACTGTCCTGGGTGCCGTTTACACAACTAACACTAACTGAGCTGCGCGACCGCTGGAGGCTCTACAGTGCGAACAGATCTAGACCACAATAAGTAAGTAAGCAGTTGCGTATTTAGGATTTGGCAAAGGGGGGCCATGGCGAGCGCGCGGAGCGCGAGCCCATAACGGGGATCTGGGGGCGGAGCCCCAGCGGGGTCCAGGGGCAGAGGCCCTGGCCGGGAGGTCAGGGGGCGAAGCCCCCCTGAAGCTGAAACACTTTTTGCTTCTGAATGTTCAATGGAAACCGCAAAT
>Ga0056128_1010841_pt1 | contig 11323 bp, 5 predicted proteins | sample WorMetLIZISLAND2_FD_71113 | JGI IMG/M metagenome (GOLD analysis project Ga0056128, IMG submission 71113) | Marine gutless worms symbiont microbial communities from Max Planck institute for Marine Microbiology, Germany - Olavius geniculatus... ... | reverse complement strand
TTATTTTTTTCAGGGCACATATTAGAGGCTTGCCCTTTGTGTCCTTTATCAGACCACATGCACTGCGTTATTGATTTTATGTTTGTAACTTTGTCTGGTATGAATTAAATGATTGATTGACAAGACTGTGTAGTAGGACGGTGCGCCGTGGCACAGTGCCAGGAATACTCTGGCGTAAAACGTGCGACATACACCGTGGTCTATAAAAAGGTGCCGCTATTATTTTTTGTATAGGTCCGTGAAACATAGGCCGATTTATTTAATAATTTTTGGCACGTGACATCCAGAACAAACTTGACGCAAAGGACTGTAGTTTTGGCACTTTACACCTTAATAATGTCGCCACACTATTTTGTGGAATAAAAAATCGTAGTTCGGCCATTAACAACAATAAATTCATACTGGGTAAGCCTAGCATATGAGTCAGATCAGAAAATTACCGAGACCACAAAAGCATTGAAAATCTGTTACTTTCTCTTTAATCTAAGATTGTACGTCGACGAACCGAAATGGTGCATCAACAGCGAGTGGGCCGCTCAGAGTCACGCAGTTATTGAACGTACTATTAGCGAGTAGCGTCAACGTCTACCGATTGCGTTCGTGCTAGAGGAGAATATTTTGAACACAGGCTGTAATAAAGATGATGTGATCTGACACTAGTGACTTTTAGAAAAACAACAATTGTTAATCTGGTTTGTCGTTATTCAGTTAATTATTTCTGAGTAAACGCGTGCACTACCCAGTATGAATTCATTGTTTTAAACGGCCAAACTACGACTTCTGCATTTTACAAGATAATATAGCGACAGTATTAAGGTGAGGTGCCCAAAACTATAATAATTCACTTCAAGTTTCTTCTTGATGTAAAAAGTCAAAAATTATTAAAATTAGCCGATGTTTCACAAAGCTATTCAAAAATAAAAGTGGCACCTGTTTATGGACCACGGTGTGTAACGTGTCGTTCATTGAGATTCCGAACGTGCGACCGAACAGCGGAGCGCGTCGTAATAAGCCAGTCGACTATGCTGTTTGTGGTGACAGAAAATGTAGTATTGGCGACCGAGGAGACTCACATTGCGTTATAATCGAGCAACAGAATCATATAGGCTACAGCGTGCGATCAGTGATCATCAGCGAGTGGCGAACTGTCGCAGGCAGCGATTCACTGACCGCGACATCGATGAATGGCGTCGTCGTCGTCCAGCAACAAAGTGGACATACCGAACAGTTATTGTAAATGAAACTATTACTGAAATAAAAAAGCCAACTTCCGCCAGCGCTATGTAAATTTTTTCCGTTTTGTTTGCCATATAGTCGCGCTATATTCGGCGGAGATTTGCCTATCTATCAAAAGTAAAGAATCATTTAATCATATCCTGGATCCATATGCTCGTCCAGATCACCACAAGAAAATTAGCCACTTGGGGCCAAGTCTAACCTTCCCTAAAATTTTTTTAGCCAAATCCGTTTCTAACATATACATACCTGTCAACAAACTAAAGCAAAATAAACGCCGGGTATTTACGTAATAGGCCACATTATGCGTCGTGTCCGTCCATGCGTCCGTTCGTTTGTTTGTCACTTAGGCTTACATCTAACAGATTACTAAGTATTAACAGTGTAGAATCAAAGTAGTTTATTATTTTTGAAGCAGAAAAAAGGCAAGATTCCATTAAAATTATCTCCGACTTGTCACTATATCATTAAACTCTTTTCTCTGTGAGTCGCACTTTGCCGTTAACCCTAGCACGCGTACTTTATGCCGGCAGAACGGCGTTCTTCGACGCGGAGAAATATAGTACGAAATATGTACACGCCACGCCACCGTGGCGTATGCGATATTATGTGCAGTCGGTGTGCATATGTAATTACTGGATGATGGTAGGACGTAGATGCACGCAGCCTGCAACGGCGGACAAACGGACGACGCACAAGGTTATTACCGCGGTGCCATTATGGCAATCGTCGGCGTCGGCTGCGTGCTATCGGCAGCAGTACGGTGGTCGGTCATGACGGTACGGTATCCCACAGTACACACGCGACACGGCATCATGGACACATGGCATCGCACGTAACACTGCTCGTCAGCCGGTGCCCCATTATAGGATACCCCCCAGAAAAGTCTCCCCTGGCCGACAATTTTCCGGCAAAAATCTGCCTCGCCCGGCGGACGCCCGGGAGGGACGGATTTTTACCGGGGAGACTTTTCAGGGGGGGGGGTGATCCTATAGTGGGGAGACTTTTCTGGGGCACGGCGATTTAAATAAGAGGGGAAAATATCATTTTCATGATTATCTATCCCGGGCGGATTTTTCGTGGGAAGACATTTTAATGTGACACTAGCGGACTGCTGTATATGGCAGGAAACATCCATCACTTCGTGACACCGCCGCCGCCGCTCATCACTGCAGCCAGCATTATGCGAAGCTCGCTTCATCGTAACGTCGTCATCTCGCGATTGCAAACAATCTAATGACTAGAAATACTAGTTTATAATACAGCAACGGCACATCATTCCCCACTCGCCGTACGACTTAGTACACTGTCTTCACGGACTCTGTGTTGTGTCTGTCGTCTGTCTGTTTGTAACGCATTTATTGTAGCTAAACGGTACGTCGTAGTTGGTCAGCGATAGTATCGTTAAATAGGGCCATGACGAGTTCCTATATGCTGTCAATATCAACCATGTCGCTAACTACAGCAATTTGGCTGCAATTTTAAAACGCAAAGTTGCTGCCTACAGCTATGATGAACGTACATGTACGCCGTATCGTATGGTTAATTGTACAGTTTGATAGCAGCGTTAGCATGTATAAGACTGCAGTCATTTCTGGGAAATCGTTTTTTTCTCCGCGACCGAAAGTCGGACGCTGGCCTTCGAACATTGGCGACACCGTCGGCCTTTTTAGCGACAGCTGGGCTCTTTGTTCTGTAAGTTTTTTCACAAGTGCGTTAACCTAAACTGATTATAGATGACAGTTTTTATCATTGATTTATTTATGCATTGTGTTGTCGTCGATAATATAAAACTCGAATCGCGTTATATAAGTGTAAATATAGGTCTACAAGTTATTCAGACAAGTTGTTTCAATTTTTTAAAGTTTTAGTTTTCAGTATGTGTTAAAGTTTACATTCTGCACGGCTTACTTCAAAATTTTTGGCCAATACGCTTAGTACTGATAGCCTAGTTACAATCAGCATAGGCCCATAGCAGCGTAAAAAATTGCACTGCAGATTTTAAAGGTTTGCCGGCATTTGAAAAGTCAAGGTTATCGCACATAAAATGCTATTTAAAAACGTGCATGGGTAAGTTCTGTTTACGTCAAAACGAAAAGCGTGATCCGGCCTAAAAACAACAGCCATGGTTTCAGAGTTTCAATCTGCGATGCGTCGAATAGGCTGTATACATTTGCGCTAAACATATTCTACATTATAGTACTAAAACTGTAACGGAAAACAATAGAGCAAATTGAGGGGAAAAACCTGTTGTAAGTAATTCTGACATCCGACAGAGCGCCATATCATTCCATCTTATACGTCCGGTTGCACTGCTGCACGTGAGTCAAATTTTTATTCAGCAGATCGCAACTCGCCACCAGTCACGCTTCATTTAGCAGCAGCGCCGATCAACAGACGGACAGATACAATGTTCAATGATGACTGTGGAGTCACACGGTCACTAGTGTCAGTTGCTGCTGCTGCAGTCTGCCCCACGTAACAGCATTGAGCGCACACTAACTGACTGGCTCACTTCATACTCGCTCTATAGCTAGCGACACGCCAGGCAGCCGATTTCAATGCTCTTTGCGGTAGGCTCAGTCGGTCTGCTGTGTTGTCACCACGCAGAGTTAGACTTACTCTTTAAATGCTAATGACAATAATCAAACATTTTCACCATTTTAAATAATATTTAAATAGCGAATAAACATCAACTATTTCAATTATATCTGAACAATATTATTTTTTTCAATTTTATCAAAAATAATATGCTCAAAAGGACCTTTTGTCATCGTACTAGTTTCTTTCTTTTACGTAATTTTTAAAACAAAATTTTAAAAAATCCAGTTGTATATCATGTCTTGGAAAATATAAACTATTATAAAACTATTGAAGTTATTTTAAAATTTAAGAAAACTAAAAAAAAACTTAACTGGATTTGAAATGACCACTAATCACAGCGAAATTTGTCACACTATAACTAATCAATCAACTATTTACTAAATACATCTCTATTATTGGCAAATACTATTTAATCGCCGGAAAATTTAAATTATTTTACACCATCGGTCGAATGTTCGGACACATTGCACGAATGCCTGACGAAACAGATGCAAAACAGATCTTAACAGCTTCCCCGCAGGAAACTGGAGGAGACCACTGGGACGTCCTCGTATTACATGGATGAAAACCATTCAGCAGGATCTGAAATCCAGCGACCTCAATATGAACGACGCAGTTGACCTGGCTCAAAACCGTCCACTCTGGAGATTGATGTCTACGTTCGGCGCTACGCACTTTTAGTGGTGCTTGCCAGAAATGATGATGATGATCAGTCGAATACTTAAAACTATTTCAATACTATTTATTGCTTATTTTAGTAACATGTAACAACATTGTCGATCTGGCATGGAAAGCATCCGATGATTACGGTCTACCTCATCAACCGGCCGACGCTAGAAATCTGAAACTGGGGGACAACGGGGGGGGGCAAGAGCCAGAGCACCGGGAACAATGACTTTTTTGTGTGAGGGCCAAATGTCAACCTTATTTCCGTTGTTGTGTTCATCAGAAACATGTAGCGGGGTACAAGGGCAGAGCTTTTGGTCGAGGGGCCAAAGGGGACAAAACCCTCTAATGTTAAAACACTTAGCTTTTAGACGTTTAATGAAAGCCACATATTTGCCTGTTTTTAGCTTTAAAAACGCAAAAATTACGGATATCTGTGAATTACGGATATTTGTGTTGTCTTGCAGAAATGACGTTTAATAAGTCACACCTTAAGATGTGTATGGTTATTAGAGGACACTTTATCACCATCAATTTTTTTTTCTGGAAGGGCAACTTAAGTGAAGGGGGAGCAATGCGTCCCCAGTGAAAAGTAAGCATGTAATTTTTTGTCATAAATAACAGCATTAAATACTGAACTATTTCCAAAACTCTTTTACCGATTTAGGGGACCCACTCGATTGCAGTAGTGCGATTAATATCCCATCACAACACACGAAAACGCTTAGCTACAATACCTTGTAAAATACAGTCAGCTTCAGACTATGCATCTAATTTAATGAAAAAATGACTACAATAGTCGATTTAGAGAAGCAAAAGGCGCTAGACCTAATCAATCTCTCAACGTATGTCTGATCGGATGACATTTTAGTCTGTGACGTTTGGCTACTTCTTGTGCGAAATAGCATTAATTCAGTCACTTTATAACTTTATTACTCTCACTGGTAGAAAGTGGTAGTAAGATTCATTAAAATACTTAACTAAAAGTTCCGACTTATTTAAAATAGAAATGCTTTTTAGATTAAGGTAGAAAAATACAAAATATAAAATATATTAACGTATCAGCAAACAGTATACGCATTTCTCGCCGATCGATGACGTAGTGTTATCACTCACGCTCAACTACCATCTGCTCCTCTTTGAAATCTACTGATCTTTCTTTCGTACTTTTGATATGTAATCTCGAGAGCCACTTTTCATGTATTCTGCCAGCTTCATCCTGATGTATCTCATTGACAAGTTTTCTTATTTGCCTTTTTGTGCACGTAGCGTATCTCTTCCACTACTTCGTTTCAAGCTCGAAAAGTGCAGTTTTAGTTTTTCCCAGTTATTTTACCTCACATATTCTTTTTATCATACAAGCTGTTAATGCCCCACGACTGTTTACGCATATTGCGTGATTACTTATATTTGTACTTTTCATCGATTAACTTTTTGTTTGAACTGTCTATTCGTTAACTTTTGTCTGGTTTTGAGCAGTACCTGTTAGTTATTAATCGCTTGCACCGTATTGTTGTGTGCAACGCAAACTATGATAAGTGAATAGTGATCAACTCCGCACTTACGAGGGGCGGGCAAAAAGTTTTGAGCCCGAACATATTAGACTACAATTTTTTCACAATCTATATATCAGTAAAAAGTACATCTTTTACTGACTCCTATGAGTCTGCGGCGGATATGACGTCATTGTAATTTATGACGCCACAGAGCAATAAATGGAAACGATTTGAAGCATTAACAAAAAGGTTTCGAGTCATTCATCATCATGCATAGCGGATACCACAATGATTAGATTTTAAATTTCAAAACAGATAATAGTCACTGGGGGTTTGTTTATTACTTTTTGCAGAGTGGTCTTAATGTTCGAAAATATACTCATAAACAGCCGGCTGGGTAACAGTAGACGTTGGACTAAACTGCAGTGCCAAATTTGGGGAAAAGTGCACGATGCTTGTTTCCAGTCTTTTGCCTATCAGGGGTCCCATGTAACAGGTTGAATATCTTGATTTGTCCTGATATAACTGTTAGACTTTTAATAAAATTTTTCTGATACCATCAAATATTGACACACCATCGTAATTGGCTGAAATGCTCTAATTTGCGGCTACCACAGATTAGACTATCATATATTCATAAATGCAAATAAGAAATTCACAAACGTATTTGTTAGGGCTTTTACAAAAGCAGATGCCACGAGCCTCCGCTTTCGTAAATCCAACTACAGACAGAAAAATAATTGTTATGCAACAGCGATCCTGATTTTCCGCTCTCTGTGCTAGCAGTCAAAATCGTTTCGGTTTAAAGTTCTATGACGTTATAAATTACAGTGACGTCACATTTCCAACACACCCACACGAGTACACAAGAAAGGTGTATTCTACTGATGTATAGACAATAACAAAAATTTTAGTCTAATACATCAAGGCTCAAAAATTTTTGCCCGCCCCTCGTAGGCCTAGCGCTTTCGACAACGTTTGAGCCTGGCACATAGGAGCACACAAACGTAAGAACAAAACAGTCTGTTAATAACATCAAATAAACGCTGTTCTGTAAATTTCAGAATAACTTACCTTAGCGAGCAAACAAAAATGGAATAAGCATAATCAGCTGAACATTAAGTAGCCTGATCAATATTTATCATGCAGCCGAGCCTCGAACATTTTTGTACACGCACATTAACACTGAAAAGTGACTAACAGTGTGTCTATGTTTCTTTTCTTTGTTTATGTTTCTGTTCATTATCAAAAGGCTTTGGTCATAAAGCAAGCAGTTGATAGTCACAAGTCGTGCTGTGCACTACGACTACAGCAAAAATAAAAATTTATTTTGAAAGTTTTTAGACTTGTCTGAAGTCACGCGTTCAGTTTGTTCGCAACAACGTGCAACTAATTGGAGGAACAAGTTAGTTATTTGAGCAAAGCTCATGAGACGCGCGACAGCCTTGGCAGTTTTTTTTCGTACAGTGTATTCGTCTATCTCCAGCCACTTCGTCGCAATTTACCCTTGAAGTGTGCACCGCAGCCGAAAATCGCAAAAAAACACTAAAACGCCCTATTTTGAGGGTTCAAGATCATCAATGTTAATATCCATAAAAAGCTTGTCACCAGTGCTTGTTATGATAAGCAGCATGTCTGCTGTAGTGCCTTAACACTAGCTACTTGACTATTATACCCGAGTGTCAATCTGTAAGTTATTCTTTAGTTCAAGCTGCTTAATCCGAGGCTTCGAGCATGCATACAATACATCCGCAGTATACGACTTCCAGGTCGCGGACATAATAGGCCTAGGCCAGCACTGTTTCCTCCAGCATCATGAAACAAACGCGAATCTGCGACGGAAAGAACAGTTCTTACTACATGTGTATGCCAACGTCTGCAAGAATTGGCATAACACTCTTCAGTAGCCCACTTTCTGCTATACAACTATAATGACATTTTGATTGAATCATGAAACAAACTGCAATGCAGACAGTAGTTTTTTAGACAAGCAGTCAACGAGGACTAAAAACAAGTAATCTGAGCAAAGCTCATGAAACGAGCGACAGCCTTAGCAGTTCCTGTTCGCAGATTGTCTTGGTCTATCTCTAGCCATTTCGTCGCAATTCAGCCATGAAATGTGCCCGCAGTTGAAAATCGCAAAAAACACGAAAACCTTCTATTTTCGGGGTTCAAGGTCATTCAAGGTCATCGTTGTTAATACCGCTAAACAGCTGGTCACCAGTGCTTGTTATGATAAGCAGCATGTCTATGCCTATCTCGAACTGTTTTTACGCTAGACGCGCCAATATACATAAAATAATTTGCCTTATACGCAGCTTTTATAGCACCAAATATTTAAAGTACAAAAAAATAAAAATACAAGGTATAATACCTAATCTCGCATTAATGGTGAAAGAAATCCGAAAATCCGGTCCTGGATTTGTATCACGGTCGAGCAGCCGCCACGGGCCAGCCACGACGACACGTGACCGGGTCTGCGGTGCTGGGCGCCTGTAACACTGACTGGAGCCGGCACTCGCCGTCTTGTCGTAGGACAAAGCGTACACGCGTGCGATCCGTGGGATGCATGCGGTGGTTTTTTGTTCGTTGTTTTGGGCTGCTAAGCCTAGAGTTATGTTGTTAGGCAGTAGAGATATGGACGTAAGACCTAACGTATTTAGAGCTAGCGAGAGTAGTTTAGCTAGTTTAGCTAGCAGTTGAGGCGGCGAGTCGAGTTGTATGATTGTGTCGTGGGACTTTAGTATATTGTCGATTTTTCTGTCTGTCCGTCTGTCCGATTGTCCGTCTGTCTCTCTGTCTATCCCTTTTCCTGGACTGTTTAATTTGTCGTTCGCTTATTGCGCTAGTTGTTAGCTTTAATAAAGTTTGCTTTTGCTTTTAAAACATTGTGGTGTTTGGCTTTTTGACTTAGGCATCCTGACCGAACACTACATATCTGGTGTCAGAACGTAAAAACATAACCACATATCGGGTGTCAAAAGACTAAGGCGCCATTTAAAGTGTTCAAAACAGTTAGACTTATTGCGTATTACAAAAACTTTATTTTTGTATACTGCCGTTGGACTTTTGTTTGGTATACAGCTTCGGGCGGGGAGGACACCTGCTGGCACACAGGTGCGCAGACTCAGTCAGAGGCAGACTCAGTCAGGTGCTGCGGACGTCTCAGTTGAGTGAGCACGCGCGCAGAGCGGACCATCTGATCAGTCATACAGCGACGACTCAGTCAACGTGTGGCGCGCGGTACACTGGCTGTTCACGGTCACCTGCAAGCCTATTCACTGGCGCGGGGACATACAGTGAGACGTCTTCGGCCGCACAAACGTCCAACGCACCGACAGCCTGCCAGTATAATTTCAGTGAATTACGGACGTTTCGCCACTATGACGTTTCGCCCCTAAGCTGGACGTTTCGCCCTCAAGACGTTTCGTACTCAAGACGTTTCGCACCCAGGACGTTTCGCCACCTGGACACTTCGCCCCCAGCACGTTTAGCTTTTGGACGTTTCGCCCCTTGCCTGGACGTTCGCTCTTTCGCTGGACGTTTCGCCCCTACAAAAATTGCGGACGTTTCGCCGACGGCCCGAGTGTTTTGCCCGTTTTTGGCGTCTCCTGGTCATAACCACATTAACAAAAAATTAGATCTTTGTTAAATAGTCTACTTAGAGTTTTTTTTACCTTTATTGTACGCCTACGTATACTTTATAGGCCTACCATGCATAGGCTTACGGTTTGTTAGCGAAAAATACACAAATACGCCTAGTGACACACTTAGGCTAAATCACGTTAAGCCTAATTCTGGCACACAAACAACTATCCAAATGCAGTGCCTACAAAAGTTTATCATTAATTACTTTTCGTTGTTTTCATAAGCATTATTTTGTAAAATTTATTCATTGAACGTTAATTTTGAAACCCATTGTTTTTGCACATTCCCAGTAATCACTAAGCGTCTGTCTATTATTGTCTATAATAACAAGAAATTTGAGCTAGTGCTAGTGCTCACGGGACGCGCGAAAGCTTATAGCAGTTCCTACCCGCAAGCAGTCACCCATCGCAGTACTAACCGGACCCGGCGTAGAGTAACTTCGTTTCAGCCGAAACGCGTTAACAACTACGCCACGCCACCAACGCCAGAACCGTGGCGCCGCCTTGTAAATGATATAAACTTGCGCAGCCCGATATCGCGAAAAAAATCCATAAAACCCCTTATTTTGGCGTTCAAGGTCATCCAAGGTCATTGAATTTGGCGCCAATCGACAACCAGTGTACGATTTCCTATTAGTGATTAATATTAACTTATCTCGCACCGTTACTGAGATGCAGCGAGTTTTTGGCCGAAAAATCGCAAATTTTGCCCACCCCCTGTCATTTAGCGCCCTCGTTCAGGGTGACCCTTTTGAATTTACGGAAAAGCTTTACGGTTCCTGAAACTAAAGTCTTCCGGGCCAGCTGCACATTCCGTACAGAAACTCCAAGCTGACGCACATTCTCCAGCTGTCTCTCGGCGGTGACGCAAAGGCGTGTCTGTTCGTGATGCTCAGTCCTGATGAATACAATCTATCAGAGACGATGAGCACGCTGCAATTTGGATCAAACGCCCAGCAGGTGGCGCTCGGACAAGCCAAGAAGAACGTCACCAAAGGTCCTCCGGTCGCCATCTAATTATCCCATACGACACTATGAACAGTATGAACAGCTTTTGCTACTTATTATGTAAGCTATTTGTATTCAGTGCACTGCAAAGAAATACATTGTGAATTCCTGTACTGTCGTGTTCTTGTATAATATAGGGCTAGTTGTTTGTACACCTAGTTTCATTTAGACCTAACACAGCGTTTTTAGAAAAAAAATGTTAAAACGTTTATAAACGCTTATTATGCCTACTTTAGTTCTATCTTTTTGTGCTGTTTGGATGATGTGCATACAAAGAAAATTGAACTGAAGGAATGTATTAATTTTTACGCGCGAAAGCAGCTATGCTTTTAGCGCGTTTTAGCCATTGCAATTCTGTCTGTCTGTCCGTCCGTCCGTCCGTCACACGGGTGGATCAGTCAAAAACGGTGCAAGGTAGAATTACCAAATCTTCAACGTCGGGTGCCTGGAAGACTCTAGTTTCAGGAACCGTATAGCTTTTCCATAAATTCGAAGGGGTCACCCCGAACGATGGCGCTAAATAAGAGGGGGATAGACAAAATTTGCGATTTTTGGCCAATAAGTCGCTGTATCTAAGTAACGGTGCGAGATAGGGCCTAGGTTACTATTAAACACTAATAGGAAGTCGTATACTGCCTCTCGATTGGCGCCGAATTCAATGACCTT
>Ga0056128_1010838_pt1 | contig 11326 bp, 6 predicted proteins | sample WorMetLIZISLAND2_FD_71113 | JGI IMG/M metagenome (GOLD analysis project Ga0056128, IMG submission 71113) | Marine gutless worms symbiont microbial communities from Max Planck institute for Marine Microbiology, Germany - Olavius geniculatus... ... | reverse complement strand
CCACTACTTTCAGTCAGCCTTTTCTGCCACCTAGCGTCCATCATCCTATGCGCCCTGATTCTTTCTGAGACTTTGGCGCTTTATAAATCATTTACTTACTTACTTACTTACTTACTTAAAAATTTTTTTTGTCATAATTTAAAGAAAAGTGATCCAATTTCAATAAGTTTTGGTATCAATATTCCTGATGCAACTGGCAATTAAATAATTGTTTAACTTCCCACTTCACCCACTGTTTGTTCCTGCACTACTTGGGGAAAGATAACGAACAAAATATTGAACCTCTTGAACCTCTTGCATTTTGAACCTCTCTGGTATTATTGCTTAATCAAAACAACACACAAAACACACATTTTGTGCATATTTTTTTTATCGTTTTAGCTGATAGTTTATCTAATTGTCCATTTTTTGACTGCCTACATAAATGTTTGAAGTGTTGGCCCACCAACATGGGCACTTTCTCCATTCGTTGATAGTAGCGTCGATAACGTTCTGCTCCAGAGCAATCCAAACTTCACCAGTCGCTTTTTCAATTCATCAATATTCCTGAATGTTAGGTCTATTTAATAGACGTGGTGCTGCATAACAGTCAGATCTTGTAATGTAATTGATTAGCTGTTGGTGGCCATATATCCGGAAAGATAAAATTTTATAAAGTTTTTGTTGATTTTAATGCATATTTTGTCTGTTCTGTTTTTCTCAGGTAGTGCAAAAGCAGATGTTGGGTGAGGTGGGAAACTGAACGGCCGTTTGATGGCCAAATGTGTCTTGAATATGTGTACCAAAAACTATTAAAATTGAATAACCGATCTTCAAGCTATGGTAAAAATAGTGTGTTTTAATGCTTCAGAGTGTAGTGTCTCAGGCGTTGACAGTCATTCGTGTCACTGCTCAGTTTGCAGTGGGCGCTTGAATCGCCCGGCGCGTGATCCGCCACTCACAAGTAAACATGTACGCCAGATATGCGACAACTTCTCGATTTGTTTGACGCCGGATTACCTTGATCTTTAACTTTTCAAACTAGAAATGGATCTGTCGGGTTGTCTGCTTTCGACTTAAATCCCCTTAAGGAACAAACTGAACATGAATAAAAGAGCAAGAAAAACAATTAAAGAACGAGTAAAAAATACTTTTCAAAGGCAGTTATAATTAACTTTAGTTGAATAAATTTTTGCCTATTAGTTACTAAAGTTGGTTTATGAAATACAACACCATATCCGGTCCAATCAAGTACTGTATAAGTCGTTGCCTTGAAAGTAGCAAATTGTTATCGTATTCTCGTTTAATGTGCTCAGAAACAAGTAAACAGTACATCAAAGAAGCACATTCCAATAGTTATTTAAATATTTTGTTTACTAAACGATTAAGTGACAGTCTGATTGAATAGTTGACTGTTACCTTTAGCATCTGTAGTATGCTATATACTTCAACAAGAAGCCCAGCTGTCGCCAGGATAGCCAACTGTACTAGTTGTCAGTGACCTTCAAGGTCATCCAAGGTCGATGATATTCATTTCATCTGAAAGGTCGTATGCCACTTGCTATTAGTGATTAACAGTAACATAGGCCCTATCTCGCACCGTTTAGCCACAATAGCGCGTACTGACCTCCGAGATCATCCAAGGTCGATGATTTTCAGATCATTTCAAAGCTAATATGCGACTTCCTATTAATGATTAATAGTAACCTTGGCCGTATCTTTCACCGTTTCCGAGATATGGTCAGTTTTACTGAATTTTCTAACCCCCTTCATTCAACCCCCAATTTGAAAATGTTTTTCTTGCACTAGATGGTTGCAATTTAGCACGCCTAAGTTCAACACACATGGCTGATTATTCGCGTAAAAAGTTTTTCCTTACGATCTAAAGCGTAACCACAATACATCCGTGACAGACGATCAGACGGGCGACAACCACGACAATAGCTCGACCGTTACTTAAGTAGGGTCGGCTAAAATACTACTGATCGCGCAGCTCAATGGCACCATGTGTCATAAATGCGGTATCTTCGGTTCAACGCCTTACCGTGGCTCGCGGTTCTCTGCAGTATTGAACCACCTGCTCTGAGAGGACAGACAGCTGTGCACACATTCACTTCACATTCACTTACAGACGTATAGAGCTGCACCTGAAGACTGGCAAGTAGATACGCCAAGACGTTTTCATTCGCAGCGTCAACAAACGAACTCACGCAAGCTTCTGTAATGCGACGCGCGGCCCAATCGACATCAACCGTCCACGATGGTTATGCAGAAAGACAAGTTTGCCGGTCAATTTTCACCCACTGGATCACTTCACTGTCCTACAACCTGAGACGAAGACAATGGTCTTTGCTGAAGCGTTTCTGCACAACAAAAGACTCCTGCGATGACTGCCGAAGCAGACAGCGAATATCCCACACTGATCAATGTTAGTACACCGAGATGACACTCACATAGTTGGTAGAATTCCGACTCAGACAAAACTGAACGGCAGTTTGCAACGAGTATTTAGTGGCAACCAAGATGCTGTCAACTAGCTGGCGACATTTGGCTTAACATCATCATCAGGTTTAGTAATCAGTAATTACTTCTGACAGTTCCAGTAATTAGACATAACGTGGTGTTACATCGTGCCTTAAACACACCATTACACCTTATTTACGCAAAAATGTGGCTCAGTGGCTTAAAACTGGATCGGTAAACATTAACTAGTTTTACTGTTATTTATTTTGCACGGTAAAGTGGCAGCACAGGTAAGGTTAATGCAAAGCCAACTACAGTAAGGTGTAGGGCCTAGGCTACTGCACATCATACAAAAATAAGTAAAATCACAAACCTGAAAAATATTTTAAAAAGTCGTCAATAAAAGCCTTGACGAAAAAAAATACATCGGCGATTATTTAAATCCGAAAAAACAGTGTAAATACATGTACAACAACGAACTCGACTGTGCTTATTCGATTAACAACAATATAAGACTTTACACGTATGTGACGTAGATAATGTCTGCAAAGGGGGGCTTTTGAAAATTACTACCACAACTTATTAACTCAGGGTGTTCACTGTGTATTAAAACGCGTTGAGATCGCCTAACATGATGAAAAACACGAAATACTGCACGCCCAAACTGTTAATTGCCAACAACTCATGTCGCAGATGCGCTCGGGATATATTAATTGACAGCGGGGCTTAGTTTCGCAGTTAATTAAAAATGACAATTTAAGCCCGCGGCACCGGATGCGGCTGACATTTACGTCATGCACGCGCCGTCACTGACTACTTAGAGATGAGATTTGAAATACACCGGAAAGACACAGCAAAACGTGTCTGCGATCGGTCTGCCGTCGCGCGATTAAAAAATGTTTTAAAAACGGAAAACAATATGCGTCGACGTCAAAGCGTCTCGGCCATTGCCAGCGATCGGCACGTCAACTGCAGCCGGTCTTCTCGCAGAATCGGTTTTCGCATCCACATTCTGGCCACAAAGAAACGCCGCCGCCTTCCCTCCCTCCAAATCATCTTCAAACGTTCATTATTACAGCCTGAGCTCAGTTTTTTTTTATATGTCAGCAATCTACTGTAAAAAGATCTATGTTTGACACTTTCGTGCCCAAAATCGAAAGGTGAAAGAGTAACGGACGGTGAGAATAATAAACAAGTTCCGAAGTAATTCGGTAAAACGCAGAACTGCTGATTAGCGCGGTCGCCTGATGAATCATAAATAAGCAATTGCAAGCTTTGGCTGAAAGTTCGACCCCCAAATCTCCCCTCCCTTCGGGATAGGGACCCCTGTCTAGCACAATGTGGCGTTGGATCGCACAAGTGTACATGCCAAATAGCATCCAAATCCGTCAAATGGTTGCACAAATGTGACAGACGACAGTCAGACCACGCTACGAGAAAAATGCGTAGCGATATGCGTAATCGTTTGCGCTGTAAGAAGCCATTCCGCGTGAAAAATAATGAGCTGAACAGTCAGTGCTTTTACGATATTTTAGCGCTTTACTAAACAAGTCATTGAAGTCATAGGTTGTCTCTAGGTTTAAGTCTTAACGTAACGTAGTTTTGTGTGTTTTGTGTTGCTATCATGTATGACTTTATTATATATTTTTTTGGCCACAAGTAAATGGTTTTATAACTCTGTCTTGGCCATTCGGCCAGTATATTCTCATATTGCTACTGGAAAAGTTAGGAATAAATCTTGATAACATTTTGTGATACGATTGATTTGGTGTGACCCAAAGAGAAGTAATTAGATCATGGTGGCGATCCACTTTCTTTTTTGTGGATTCTGGAATTATTCAGGATTCTTTTCTATTAAAAACAGATATTTTATATCTTGAAAACCTAGCGGCCACATGTTCAGGCTGACATTGTTGTGGTGGCGAAGCAAAGTCGACAGATAGCAATTCACAGCGAGCTGTCAGCCATCGAGTTCTATCATCACGATGCCGTCGGAATGATCTGATCCCAACTCATCGTGTCTAGTGCGACCAAATCGCCGCCGTGCTTGTGCTTGTGCGTCAGTCCTGCAGCTGATCTATAGGTCAGTCCAGATTAGTCTGCTGCTATACAGAGTCTCTTGAAACAGCGAATTAGCAGCACAAAGCCGAAGACAGAAATAGACGCCGAAGTACCTTGACTGTCGTTGACCGACCTGACGACCAAGCGGCCAGATAATCAAATCAACCTGAAAGGCAAGCGCTGCAGTAGACGTGTCCGAAGACGTCCAGCGCAGATCGACAGTGCATGGTAGCAATCGCATAACACAGCCGATGATGTGCATCGCTACAGCTCATCGTACCATTCGCTAACTTAAATATGTAGGCTAGGACTAATATATACTGTGCCCGGTAAAAAAACTAATCCCATAGACATCGTGCAATAAAAATGTCAAATTTAAATGAATCTGAATAAGGTTTCGCAGACTTAATCCACAATAAATTCCTGAAAAAAATTGCCAAATTTTACTGAAAAAATATTATTTTTAGCGGAGTTATTAATTGTTGAATATTGATAACAAAATACCTCTGTTACCAATATGGCGTTACACAAGTGAACCCCTCTGTTACTGTATACTTGAGTAATTCCAACAAACAACAACTAATTCTAACAAAATTCTACGTCGACAGTGCATTATCTATTGGCGATTAAAGTGCCAAATTTCAGTAAAATTTACCGAAGCAAACAATAGCTACAGCAGTTTTTTTGTGAGATCACCCCAAAACAGTCCAGTTTCAAGTTTTTGTGTCTAACGTTATCCACAAAAACCTAAAACTGAAGTGTTTTAGGGTAACCTCACAAAAGCCGCTGTAGCTATTGATTGCTTCGGTAGATTTTACTAAAATTTAGCATTTTAATTTTGGCGCATTGTTGGTGTAAAACTTTGTTACAATCAGCTGTTGTTTGTTGAAGTTACGCAAATGTAAGGTAACAGAAGGGTTTACTTGCATAATGCCATGTTGGTAACGGAGATATTTTGATATCGATAGTCAACATTTAATAACTTTGGTTAAAAATAATATTTTTATTAAAATTTGGCAATCGTTTCAGAAATTTATTAAAAATTAAGTGCACGAAACTTTATTCAGATTCACTTAAATTTAACATTTTTATTGCATGATGTCTGGGGGATTAGTTTTTTTTTACCGGACACAGTGTAGTTTTTTGGTTACTCTGAGGCCCAACATCTGGAAAAATTGACATTATGTCCTGTTCAAACACAGAACCAAACGTCACTGTCTGGGCAACGGCTAAAATAATGACAAGTAGCACTAACATTCTAACAATACGAAACAAAACAATAAATTTTAAGTGTAAAATGCCAACGACACTAGAGTCATTTTACACTACATTCAACTGGGGGAAAGATGAAGAAAACAAGTGAGTTTTTAGTTTAGTTTTAAATGTTCGCAGGCAGTCCGAAAACGTCACTTCTGACGGCAGATTGTTCCAAATTTTTGCTGCGGCGACAGGGAACGCTCGGTCGCTGATTGTGGAAAGCCGTGTCAGTGGTACACTCAGTGCCGAAGTCGACGACCAGCGCAGGCGATGTCGACCAGGTATCCGGCGACAGGCTGCGAAATCTGGATACTTCACTATACTCAATTTAACAAGAAGTCTTGTTGTATCTATGTATAACAGATTATAATGTTACTAGCCGAAGCAAATATAAGTGTTTATCGCCATGCACGAAACCAGCACAAAAAGTCGCTATGACAACCAAACACCGTGCAGGCATCTAAAAATGTTTGCCGTATTTTTCGCGTACGTTACATAGTCGTGTGCAGTAAAGAAGTGTAAATGTCCACGGGCGTTTCTTTTACAAGATTGTTGGCGTGTCTGCGAAATTGCGCGAGAGAAGCCGTGGTGCAGAGGTGTGAGATGTCTCGATCTCGACTGTGACATCTTGGGCTGTTACATCAGTCACCCTGTGTACGAACGGTACACCTTGAATGCTTCCTTGGGAGACTAATCTTTCGTAGAAATCGAATATCAGCTTACAAGGCTTCGCAAAATTTAAATAAAGATCTGCGTTCCAATTGCTACAGTCAAAACCGTTTTCATAGTATCAAACATATATTTCTAGAATTTGAGTAAACTGGTCATGCGTAATTAAAATTATTATGGGTAGAAAAAAAACTTCCATGCTAGTCTCCCGTCTACTGACGCTGTCGGTGTCTCTTCACAACTGTCCCACCACCCACGATGTTCGCATGCAAGGAACAAAGCGACCACCCAAGCTGTGCGACCAGCGGCTATCTTAAAGGCGCAGGTGCGTGCCAGTAATATGCGACGACGTCAAGCTGCTGCCGCGCTGCCGCAGCAGTTCTCTGCTTCGACCAGCTTCTCGGCGTGATTGGCAGTTTGGCGTCGCAAGAGTATAGCCACCGAGCGGAAAAGGTGACCAGGCTGGCTGGCTGGCTGGCCGCCTGGCCGTCGTGAAATTACTCGACTGCTGACGACGGAAGCCATTTCCGGTCGGTTCTCGGGCGTATTGCTACTGACGTCACTCACTGCGCTGAAATTACGTCATATTGATCCGCCGGTCGGCCGGCTGTACGTTACTGTACGCCGGTTGACCTGGATGCGGCGTCGGCGTTTGGCTGTCAATTAGAACGAAACGCAATTAACCGGAAACGAAGGCGCGGGTGGGCGAGCTTTGTGAATCACGGACCCAGGTCCCATCCACACTCCCTCCCACGCTGTACGACCCACCGAAGCACTGCTGTCCTCGAAAAAATTCAAACATCGCAGTCGGATTTGCGTGAAAAAAAACTATGCTTTCTGCAGTTCGACTATTCCTCGTATGGTTTTCCACTCAGTTCTAACGGTTGCAGTTAGTCCGTGGTAACATGTAAAATAAACTATGCTGAAAAAATGCCACGTGCCCACGGCCTATTTTTGAACAGCGCGAGCGCGAGATTTGCTAAAATGTGCAAGATATGTGCAACATTTTTAATTATTTGCATGTCATTACGGCTTTAAGCCTACACACAACTCCTCGATATGTATTCAATTGGAACACTCTACTCAATTTAACAACAACCATTTCTATTCTTTTGAAGGCAAGTTCGGGCGAGTTAATGTTCAGTTGAAGAGCTGTTCGGACTGCGGTATATACGTTTAGTTGGTGTTAATGACACTGGCGGGCGCGCGGTTGCCGCTGAAAGAACGAGTGGAGGAGGCTGCAAGCATGTGATAAAGATGGCACGCTGGCGGGGCGATCAGTTGTCACGAGAGCGTGCGTGGTGCGTGGTGTATGGTGTGACGCGGCTGGGAACGCGTCGCAAGTTCAGCGCTATCGACACATGCAGCAGTCAGTCAGTCGTTCGTTGTCGCTTTGAACGATGAATGAGCAGTAAATTGTACCCAGGCGTACGTGTCGCCACTGCAGTCGCCACCGACTCAGTGATTGGCGCTGTTTTCTGTAGCGAACGGCAGCATGAAGAATTTAATTCCGTCACGACGACGTGCGACTAGTCGTAGGACACGTCTGCGACCGACTTACGACTGGACGGCGTAACGACGCGCCATTGTCAACCTGTCGTCTTCTCGACACTTAATAGTTCACGCGCAGCTGCTGGACGTCTTATACCCCGTTTACACGATCAAGCTGGCTCGACGAGCTGGCTATATGTTAGCTGGACGAGCCAGCTCGATGTTTGCTCGATCGTGTAAACGGAGTATTACTCGCTGTCCACTGTAATATGATGTGATACGTGCTATGCGCTAGAAAACTGGCAGTTTATTTTAATCTGACACATAAACTATAAGAACTGAAACTGTTTATAAGCGAAGCTGAAATGAGGTAAATAAAACAAATATACGTAGATAGATGTAACAAGAAAGCCCAGCTGTCGCTAAGAAAGACGCACTACAGCCTACTGTTACAGTACTGGCCTTCAAAGTCATCCAAGGTCGATGATTTTCATATAATTTGAATACCGATATGTCACTTTTTATTAGTGATTAATAATAATCTTGGCAGTATCTCTCACCATTTCCGCGATATGGCCAGTTTTCCGTTAAAAACGCACATATTTCCAACCACGTTCATTCAACCCCAAATTAGAAAAAATGTCCCCTTGCACTAGATGGCTAAAATTTTGCATGCCCGAGTTTAATACACATGGCTAATTATTCGTAAAAAAGTTTTCCCTTAAGACCTACTGTTTAGCCACAATACATCCGTTACAGACATACGAACGGACAGACGACCCATCGTGCCAAAGACGCCCTACAGCATAACTGTAGAGTGTCAAAAATCGCACTACTTTGGTTTCAGAAACAATGCTTATTGTTTAGATAACGTTAAATCTATCTAATGATGATGATCACGATGCGATGCTGCAAACGATGCGTCCGTCTGCACGTGAATTTCGCGACGCTTGAACTGTGTATAGGCTACTGTGACACCCAGCCGGCGATTCGTTACAAATAATCTCAAATTCGATGCAACTGACGAAGCTCATCGGTGATGATTATTAGCACGTAGGCGGGCGGTCTGGCTTTGGCAGATGATTTCTAGTTATAAACGAAGCACCTGTTTTCGGCGCAGTATGTGGTGTTTACACGATCCAGCAAACAAGCAATTCACGTGTATTTTGAATACATTTGCTGGAAGTTTGCTGGACGTTTGCTGGATCGTGTAAACACCCTAGTACTGACGCATTCTGGTGGCATTTCTTTCTACTGGATCAAAGTCCGCTTGACACCAGATCTGCCTACATATCGAATTCGAAAGGGGAAGATACCATTCAGACTAAAGTCCATTGCGTGATTGCTCAATCCTTTCCTGGAGCTTCCAGCCGACGAGTGTTAAATCCAACTAAGTCGCCACACACGTTCTCTGCCAGACGGATGACTCCATTAACAGCCAGTGCATTTAAGCGACTGGACCTGTACGCTGTGTCATTGGTGCTCGCTCCTCTGACGCTGAACTCGCCTTTTCATCCCGCCGTTGACCGCAAAGCCGTCGCCAGTACTCATTGCGTCTATATATATCCCACAGAATAATGGCGGTGCAAGACACAGCTTCCCTGTTCATTTATGGCCAATAACGGTTTTATTATTCGCATTTCACCATTTTACATCTTTATGTATTCCTGAGTGAAACATATCTGCTTTATAAGTAAATTATATTGAGAACAAAAACAAGAAACTCAGCTGTCGCTAGGGAGGGCGATCGTTTCTGAGATATGGCGACTAATAGGCTGAAACCTTGCATTGAAAATTGCGGCCAAACCGCTGCACATAGAGACATTATAGACAGCCTATATGAACTCGTCGTCGCCCTGTCCAAAGGCAAATTTCCGACCCCTTACGACTTACCGTTCAGCCACAATACTGCACGATGGCATAGCAGAATGCGTAATGACTTTTCAAGGTCATCAAAGGTCAATGATTTTTGTGTCATGTGATAGGGATTATGTGACTTTCTATTAGTGATTAATAACTATCACCGTTTCCGAAATGTTTGCCCCACTGCATTGCCCAAGCTTTGCAAGCAAAGTGCCTTGACACATGGCTAATTATTTGTGTGAAAAGTTTTTCCCTAAGACCTATCGGTTAGGCACAGTACATCCGTTACACATAGACGACGGACGACAGACAGACAGACGACAACTCGTATAGCAAAAGGCCAGAATACATACCCACAAGAGGCGTCGAAATTTGTATGTTAAAATTATATATCCATCTTAATAACAACTTATCCGTCATGTATTGAAAAGTAGAACAAGTTGAAGCATAATTATCGAACGTTGCTTCTCTGTAGTACTTAGCAGATAGCCCAAATACGATACGATTATACTGACTGATATCTAGATCACTAGTATTATTGGTGAAGTTAAATTGAGTTCAAATTATTTTATTGTGCTACCATTTATAGCGAGTAAAGATTTATATAAATTTCATTTTTAAAATATGGCCAGACTAACCGGAGGCAAAACAATCGCGAACCACGCAGAAACTTTACTTCGTGCACATCAATGTTCCTTATTATTTCGAAACGCTATAGGCTAAGGACGTCTGATTTCATAATCATTTTGTTTCTTGGTCAGAGTTGATCCGCCGGCTGGGTTGAAAGAGTGAAGTCAAGCTATGTGGTAGGTCGTGGCTGCATATTGGCCAGCAGTAAGATAACAGTACAGACAGACGGGCAAAGAAATGTCCTGGGAGCGAAAACCATATATCGACACAGCAACGGTCGCCATAGCTCAGCGAGCTGGCCTTTTATTCAGACAGCAGGATTCTGCGATCCCGTAGCAAACAACAAATCCGTTAAACAGAATTTGCAGCACCGCCACAGATGCTTGTCAGCAGTTAAACAAATAGAAATTCGTCAGCAAATGGTGCATGCTGTACTCAGTTTCTTTTTAGTTTGTTTAATTTTTTTAACTCCGAAGAATAAACTGACGTCAACACCGAACGCGAAAAGTGGCAAAACTAACGTACGCGTGTCTCTGGTAGGCCTGAATATAGAATTTATGTAAAAAAACTGTTCAGTTTATATACAGTGTAAAGGTGACATCGTGGTTGTAGATATAAAACAGCACAAATCACAATTTAAAAATTCAAACTTTACCATGAACACAGTCAGCAAAGTTCTTCTGACATTGTGTAATGATGATGTTTGAATTTTAAAATTGTGATTTGTGCTGTTTTATATCTACAACCACGATGTCACCTTTACACTGTATATAAACTGAACAGTTTTTTAGACAAATATTTGCAGTTTTATTGCCGTTGAAAGTAATCTAGAGCTGAATAAAATCGAACAGTAGAATAACCACTACAACTGCTACCACAACTACTGCTACTCCTATTTCTACGTCGATTATAA
>Ga0056128_1010834_pt1 | contig 11328 bp, 10 predicted proteins | sample WorMetLIZISLAND2_FD_71113 | JGI IMG/M metagenome (GOLD analysis project Ga0056128, IMG submission 71113) | Marine gutless worms symbiont microbial communities from Max Planck institute for Marine Microbiology, Germany - Olavius geniculatus... ... | reverse complement strand
TTTAGCATACCATCAGGCCAAGATCACCGGCTGAGCGTGAGTAAAATTCCATTCATGAAATAAGAAGCATTCATTATCGCTGGCGCTCTAAAAATGTCGATTCCAGCAACAAACCGACAAGATTTGACACCGATTTTTAAACTGACAGGTTTTGGGATTTTGGAAACGGACTCTGTTTCAGTCGCTTGACTGGTTCAACAACGCCATCGATGATGGATCCAATTCGAGTGTCGTTGCCTGGATTAATTGGTCTAGTTGCTCAAGATTAGTGGCGCTGGCAATCGGGGCCGTGATGGTCGGCTGCGCGATCAACCAGGCAAGCGCGGCTTGCGCCGGCGTCACGTTGTATTGTTGCGCGACCCTGCCCAGGGCCTCAAGGATCCGGTATCCCCGTTCGTTCAGATATTTTTTAACAATATCGGCACGGGCCCTGTCTGCCAGGTCGGCCTCCGAGCGGTACTTGCCGGTAAGAAACCCGCTGGCCAACGAAAAGTAGCTGATGACTGCCAACCCTTTTTCCCGGCAAAGGGGTTCGAGATCCTTTTCATAGTCGGCGCGGTCATACAGATTGAATAAAGGCTGGAGACTCTGATAGCGGGGATAGCCGTATTGTTCACTGACCTGCAACGCCTCGGCCAATCGCTTCGCGCTGAAGTTCGATGCGCCGATGGCCCTGACTTTCCCGTCCTGGATCAACTGACCAAAAGCTTCCAGGGTTTCTTCCAGCGGGGTCTGCGTATCGTCCTCGTGGGACTGGTACAAATCAATGTAGTCCGTTTGCAGTCGCCGCAGGGAATCGTCCACCGCCTGAAAGATGTAAGATCGAGAGAGCCCTTTTTTGGCCGCTCCCATCTCCTTGCCGACCTTCGTTGCGATAATAACCGATTGCCGCTTGCCGCTGCGCTTCAGCCATTTGCCGATGATGGTTTCCGATTCGCCGCCTTCGAGACCTTGAACCCAGCGGGCGTATACATCCGCCGTATCAATCAGATTAAACCCCTCTGCGACAAAGGCATCGAGCAATCTTAATGACATTGTCTCGTCCGCGGTCCAACCGAAGACGTTACCGCCGAATGCCAGGGGAGAAACCTCCATTCCGGAATCGCCGAGCTTGCGCTTTCTCATGTGCTCTGCCCTTTCTATAGTTTTTTTGTGTTTAAAACATATTCATGGGTGGGTGAAAAACTGCGCAAAGTAAACAATAATATGCCCCAAACCGAGCAATTAAGCAATGGGGTCAAGACAGTATTTTAGCACAAAAAGGTTCTTCCTCGCCTTACACAAGGCGTTTTAAAGAAGCAAGGGGATCGGAATTCGGGATACACCATACTCACTTATTGACCGGATTATTATCTAATTTGATAGGGTCAACATTGTGGATAGGATCGCAAGAATAGCGGCACCCGGCTATCTCTGTGCAGATATAAATGGCATCGGCGACCCTAATAAGAGACTCCGTGAAGGTCTCCAACCTGCTATTTCTAAATCCTGAAATAAAAACAATGAAAGCGCGCCTTCATTCTTGACGGCATGTCGAGAATGAGGACGCGCCCCCTATGCTTTCCCGGATTCCACGGATGCCAAATCCGGTGTTCTGAATGGCCCACTCAGGCAAGCATTTCCCCCGCTGGATCCGCCGTCTTAATCGTTGTCTAATATTCTCGCTGACGATCGGATATCATGCTGGATTCGCCAAGATAATTTTTTATGGTATTTCTTGGACACGATACTAGTAAATAATCAAGATTGGACACCATTTGCTTACCAAGAATAACGTGCCATTCTTTCCTCCTTCTTCCTCCGGTTTTGTGTTGACACCAAACCCGGCCGCGTCCCGAGAGCGACAGGCTGTTCTGAGAAGCAGGGGGACGGCTTATGTGTCGGCACTAACGGTCGATTTATCGCACCGAAACAGCCTGTCGAGCCGTTCCAGACCTTATTCTTCACCGCTGTCGCGTATTACTGGGGCGGCGGCCGCGTCGGTGACCCCGGTATAATGGTGGGTCGATTCAATATCGCAGGCCGTTTCCATACCACAAAGGCGGCACCCTTAAAATTGCCCCCATAAGGATATCCCGGCACACCAACGATGAGGTCATCACGGCGGCCGTTGCCGATAACGCTGCCCGCCCCGTCTACGGAGGTGCCAGTCGCATGGTATTCCATATTGTCATTGATTCTATAGCCGATCGAGTGGTCGGGTGAGGGCGGCTGAAGGAGATCGAGATTGACGTTGGTCGTATCCGCCGTTCGACGGCCGTAGACCACATAGGCGGCGCCAGAGCCAAACGCGCCCGATACGAATCGGGGGCCGACGATCAGATCGTCGTAGCCGTCGTTGTTCACATCGCCTGCTGCTGACACGGCAAAACCCTTCATGGCCGCGTTTACCACACCTATAATTTTGAAACCCTTCGAGTAATCGGGGGAGGCCGTGCTGAAAACGGCGAGATCGACGTTTTCCGTATCCGCTTGGGAACGGCCATATATTATGTAGGCCGTGCCGCGACGATAGCCGTTATTATCGATCCACCAGCCGCCGACGATCACGTCGTCGTAACCGTCGTTGTTCACATCGCCCGCTCCTGACACCGAGGAACCGGCGTTGCCGCCCTCCTGTTCGCCCTTGATCTTGAAGCTGATCCGGTAATCAGGTGTATCGCCCGGACCGTTGAATTGGCCGAGATCAAGGTTGGATGACATGTTGCTTTTGCCAAAGACGACGTAGGCGGCACCTGAGTTATTGGCACCCTCATCGTTAGACGGGGCGCCGACGATCACGTCGTCGTTGCCGTCGTTATTCACATCCCCTGCCCCCGAGACCGAGGAACCCGCAAAGTCGTACGGTTCCTCGCCGATGATTTTGAAGCCGCTGCTGAGTTGGGGATTCGAACCGCCTAGGTCGTCCAGATTGATGCTGGACGCCAGGCTCCACACACGGCCATAGATCACATAGGCGGCGCCCGCAAAGGATCCACCGGCGTCGTTCCCGGGGGCACCGACGATTACGTCGTCATAATCGCCAACGTTCACCTTGCCCGCCCCCGACACCGAGTAACCTGCCTGGTCGCCCCCTGCCTCGCCGATAATTTTGAAACCAAGGCCGTTATCGGGGTTCGGCCCGGCCAGCTCGTCCAGATTGATGTTGGAGGCATGGTCCCACGGCCGGCCATAGATCACATAAGCTGCGCCCGCCTTCACGCCCCCAGCGGAGTTATGCGGAGCCCCGACGATCATATCGGCATACCCAAAAGCGTCCAAGTTCACATTGCCCGCCCCTGCGACGGATGATCCGGCGCGGTCGTTGTCATTTTCGCCGATAATCTTGAAACCGATCACATTGGCAGGGTCAGGCGCGCTAAGGACATTCAAATCAACATGGGATCTGACGCCTCGCTCGCCAGTAATTACATAGGCCGCCCCCGCGTTGTTGCCGCCTTCGTCGTTTTGCGGTGCTCCGACGATCACCTCGTCATAACCACCGCTATCCATGTCTCCTGCCCCGGCAACCGAGGCACCTGCTTTGTCACCGTCTGCCTCGCCGACGATCTTGAACACGCCGGCGTACGGATTAGCTAACGGCGCTTCGAACATGACGGTTGGTCGCTCCATTGATGGATAGGGTCCGCAACCGTCTACCAGTAAAACTACTGCCATGCATGCCACAGCCAATCGGATCGTCATGTCTACCCCCTTCCTGCTAGATTCACCCGCAAAGATAAAAGGATAAGAAAATGCTTTTCCGGACCGAAAGAATCAAAGCAGCGCATGCTGTGCCGGCTATAGCTCCCGGCTTCGCTCTCCAAACTACGACGAGACAATGCCGCACAACGTATTGAAGCATCCCTTAAAACGAACAATGACCGCAAATAACAAGTCTCCTTACATCATCTATGCAGACCTGTAAGGAGCTGTGTAGGCATAATTTTAACGGTTTATTCATTGCAATTCCGGCCTATTTTAGAAAATTGGAGCAACGAACAAAGTATAAAATTATAGTGAAGTTGAAATTCTTTTCCGGCGTAGGGTGGTGGTCAAGTCAATCAGTGCAGAATTCAGTCTGGTGTCAGGGAAAGTGCGCTGCCATTAACAAGCGATTATCAATATCTTTTTGATTGGGAGCTTTACATTTTTCAAAAGCAAGGGGTGTGCCAAATTCTATTAATAGAAGCAAAACCATCAGAATACTTCATAAATACCTGATAGTACTTATTTTACGAATTATCATTTCGGCCAGTAACTACTGTGATAAAATTATTGTTTGGTTTAAAATTGTAAAGAAACTTTGCATAACATCGGCAGGCTAGTAAATTTGGACCGAGGCAGAAGGCTTTAGGGAGGGTATTCAGATTGTCGCCGCTCTCCTTCACAATCAAGTAATTTCTACTACTTATGAAAATAGCAATTGTAAATTTCGATGGTTTTTCGGGTTATCAAGGCTGGCTGGCTGCGAGTGTAAAGCAGTTTTACGAATGCGTCGTGCCTGTGCTTTTCCTTAAATTTCCTAGATTGCTACCGTACAGATAGTATGATCGAATTTCATGTTTGCACTCATAGAAGGCACAAATAGCCGACTTTTTAGTAGATGTCATGAATTTTGGTTTGGAATACAGCAGCTCCATTGTATTTTCAGATTTTTTCTCTATTTTTATTTCTGCATTTTTATAAGACTCGCTGTCAATACCTTCTTTGTTAAGTACAAAAAGCATTATCTCTGCTTCTTTCCTTTTCGGCGCTAGCAGAAAGTTTTTTTCTTCATCAGAGATATCTGTGTATTTATCGATTACTCTCTCAATTAATGGCGGTGTTCCTCTTCCAGTCCCGCCAGCAAGCACAATCCTTGGATTTTTTCCTTTTGAGGCTATCTTTTTCCATGTCTCGGCAAAATATATAAGGAAGTCAAGATCAGGATTGCCAAACAACACAAAGGTGTCGATACTAGATGTTATAGCGTCTTTTTCCCTGATGCCGCTCATTCTTTTTTCGGCAAGCTCGATTAAACGGTCAATATATTTCTGTCCAAATTTTATTACACGTGCTTCGATTTCAGCAGTAATTTTTTCAGTATTGTTATTGTGTTTGAGAGGATCTTCTTTCTTCGGAATTTGATGGTCTGGTTTTTTCATATGACAATTGGGTTACACCTAGTGTCTTGTCCTGTAAATAAGTTATAAAATGAGGGTCACTCCCGCGCAGGCGGGAGTCCAGCTAAAAACCACCTGGTTCCCCGCCTTCGCGGGGATGACGAACGGATAGCATGCTGAAATAGTCGTAAACTTTTTTTACCGTATTTCTGGGACATCATACTAGTTAGCCGTTTACAAAGTTCGAGATCAATTCACCGAAATGGATTCTGAGTGGCGATAGTTGCTTTAGAATTCAGGTACCCATCATTTTAAATGTTTTTTGCTTAAATTATCTGCGTATTCCGCTCAAAGCGGCCTCTGAGTCGGAGCGAAGCGACGCTGGAATGATATTAATTCGCAGAGTTTTTTTCCTTCGTCAAGGATGAACGGATTTTTCTGATTGGATCTTTTTGATCTTGTGGAAAGCAAAGGGGGCAGGCGTGCACATTTGACAAACAGATGTTTGTTCGATAATCACCACTGGCAGATGCGAAAAACATTAGGTTGAAAAGGATAAAAAGCTACGCAACCGTTTTGAATTGGATTAAAAAAAAATATTTATTTGTGAAATGTGCAGACCGGAGTCCATGGTCTCTATAAATTTGCGACAACATTTAACCACAAAGGATTTTTTTCCATGACCAAAACGCCCGCTTCACAAGAACGTGGGCAGTCCCTCGGGGAGGAAATCGCCAACAGCGTCAGCCACGGAGTCGGCTTCCTGGCGGCGGTAGCGGCCGCCCCGGTCCTTGTTTTCTACGCCGTTCAGGGTGACAGCCCGGCTGGAATTGTCAGCGCGAGCATCTTCGCGTTCACGATGGTGCTTATGTACATCACATCCACGCTTTATCACTCGTTGGCAAGAAATAAAGCCAAACGGGTATTCCAGATTCTTGACCACGGCGCCATTTTCCTGCTGATCGCTGGCACGTATACACCGCTCGCGCTCGGGGTGCTTCGCGGTGCTTGGGGGTGGACGCTGTTTGGACTTGTCTGGGGTATGGCGGTTGTGGGTGTGGTCCTCAAGTCCATCGGGGGCGTAAGGTACCAGAAGCTGTCGACGATGCTGTATCTGGCCATGGGCTGGCTCATCATAATTGCCGTGAAGCCGCTGCTGCTCAATATGCCGGCCTGGGGCCTGGTTTGGCTGCTGGCAGGTGGGGCGGCCTACACGGCCGGGGTGGGCTTTTACGCAGCCAAACGGCTTCGATATGCGCACTTCGTTTGGCACATTTTCGTGATAGCGGGTACTGCCTGTCACTTCATCGCCATTTTGAAATACGCGGTCTAACCAGACTAATTTTAATAATAATCCGTATGACAGCGGTTGGGGGGGCACCATGGCTTTTAGAATCCTGATTCCAATAGTATCCCTTTTCTTTATTGTCAGCTTCGGCAATCAAGTTCAGGCGGGATTTCAGGACTTCATCAAGAGCGCAATCAAGGCATTGGGAGGAGAGACGGGTCTCACGGATGAGGAAATTGTCAAGGGCCTCAAGCAGGCCCTTGAGATCGGTACAAGCAATGTCGTGAAAGCTGCCTCAAAACCGGACGGGTATTTTAAAAATCCGCTGATTAAAATTCCACTTCCTGAAAATGTAAAGAAGGTTGAAAAAATTCTGCGCTTAACCGGATTTGGCGACCAGGTAGATGCGTTTGAATTAAGCATGAACCGCGCTGCCGAGCGGGCAGCCCCGGAGGCAAAAAATATCTTCTGGGACGCTATCAAGCAGATGACGTTCACAGACGCCCGCGGGATTCTTGAGGGTCGGGACAACGCAGCCACCCTTTATTTTAAGGATAAAACCTCGGGCCGTCTGCAGGAAATCTTTAAACCAATTATCCATCAGGCGATGTCCGAAGTCGGCGTCACCCGTTATTATCAGGCGCTGGATGACAGGATAAAAACCATTCCTTTCGCCGATCACTTGAGCTTTGATTTGGATCAGTATGTAACCGGCAAGGCGCTGGACGGTCTTTTTTTGATTCTGGCCGATGAAGAAAAAAAGATCCGTAAGGATCCCGCAGCCCGCGTAACCAGTCTACTCAAAAGAGTGTTCGGCAGTAATTAAGTATGGTGTCCCCGGAATTAAAAGGTAAACAAAAAAGACAACTATGGCATCCGGGATACCTTGATTGATTGTGCAGGAGAATACCTGCAAGAAGAGGTGATCCGCACAATGATTGCTACCCTTCAGAAATGGGCGGACAAGGAAAAAATTGAGTACGAAAAGCGTCACCATTTACGCTCAATTGAATCGCTGGCCCGGCAGATCAAGGATGCCGAACTGTTTGAAAAGACCCGCATTGCTTCATGGGGAAAGTTGTCCACAGCAGCACTCATCGATATAGCCCGCGTCTATCTGGAAAGTGATGATGTTGAAACAGCCTATTCATGGTTGCGGAAAATTAAGGACCAAATTTATCAGACCCATGGTCGTAAGCGCAGCTTCTGGTCAAAATATGAGGTCAAGAAATGAACGAACGATTTTATCTGCTGAAAATACAACTGCTTGATATCGAACCTGTAATCTGGCGTCGTTTTGTGGTACCCGCCAGCATAACACTGGACCGACTGCACGATGTCATCCAGATAGTTACGGGCTGGACCGACAGCCACCTTCACGAGTTTACCATCGGGAACAAACGCTACACGGAATATCCGGAATCAAAAGAAGACGGACTGGAATGCGGCAGATACCGGCTCGGGGATCTGATTAAACAGAATGGACGCACCTTCCGCTATCTGTATGATTTTGGGGACAGCTGGGAACATGAGATTGTTCTCGAAGAAAGCCGCTATTTCAATCCTGAGTTGAGAACAGAACTGGCCTGTCTTGAAGGCGAGCGGGCCTGTCCACTCGAAGATGTGGGCGGCATACACGGTTACTTTGAATTCTGCAACGCCCTGAAGGACCCGAATCATGAAGAGCACGAAAGCTACATGCAATGGTCCGGCGGCGATTTTGATAGTGAGCGGTTTGATCCCGCATCGGTCAACTGGGAGCTGATGAAATACCTTCGCTGGTCCCGGGACAGGCATAAAAACTGGGAGTGATCGAATGAAGAAGGATAAAAACAAGCAACTTCAGTAGGCCGGGGTAAAAGAGGCATCTATTGTTCCAATTTGTGGGACCAGCTCGGGACAGTTCGGGGGACACCATTCTAAATTATTGGCCGATTATAATCTAATTTGATAGTGCCAACAACATGGATAGAGGATCGCAAGAATAACGGCACCCGGCTATCCCCACCACATTAACCAGAGGGGCAACCTGTGGCAACAGACTTTAAATCCGTCTGGGGCAAGAGGGTAAAGATCCTTCTCTTTTACTATCTATTGAGGCGGCTTCCATGCATTCCTCCGGATTGCAGCAAGTGTAGCATACCCGCTTGAAGGCGCGAACTCCCAAAAGTTTGACATGGGGTGCAAGGAAGGTGTTTTTTATCGGTTCTTCTCGCAGGAGATCCGTGCTGAGATACTTCTTGTTGTCGTCCGGGAAAACGGTAACGACGACCGCATCCTGGCCCAGTTCCTCCCGAACCCGCAAGGCGCCGAGAAAGTTGGCCCCGGAGGAGATACCAACACCCATCCCAAGCTCTTGGGCCAGTTTTTGGGCCATCAGGATGGCATCGCCGTCATCCAGGCCAACAATCTCATCTAAGCCTTCCAGGTTTAGAATAGGTGGAATGAAGTCGTCGGAGATTCCCTGGATTCGGTGCTTGCCGACCTTGCGTCCCGTCGATAGTGTTGGAGAGTTGGCCGGTTCCAGAGGACGCAGCCCGATGGAAGGATATTTCTCCCTGAGAAATCTTCCAGTGCCCATAATGGTGCCGCCCGTCCCTACACCGGCCACAAAGGCATTGGGATAAAGCGAGCGAAACCTTAATTGCCACCAGATTTCGGGTCCTGTCGTCCGGTAATGGGCCTCGATATTGTCGTCATTTGAAAACTGCCGGGGAAGAAAGGTGCCATCAGCGGTCTTAGCCAACTCTTCAGCACGGCGGATGCTGCCGAGAAAACCGCCTTCCTCCCTGCTGACAAGGACGATCTCAGCACCCAAACTCCGGATAAGATTGATTCGCTCCGCACTCATCCAATCTGGCATAAATATGGTCACCGGATGTCCCAGTGCCCGGCCGATTGCAGCAAAGGATATGCCGGTGTTGCCGCTGGTAGCCTCAATGATAAGATCGCCCGGTTTCAAAAGGCCCCTTGTGTAGCCCTGCTCCAGAATATGGAAAGCCATCCGGTCCTTGATGCTCCCGGTCATGTTCATATGCTCTGCTTTGGCATAGAGCGTGCGTTTATTTCCTTCAAACAAGAATTCGATTGCCAGAAGGGGGGTGTTACTGATCAGGCTCGATAGTCCCTGAATCCGACTGCTGTTATCATATTCCACCATCAGGTCTCCATTCAGATTGCCTTCCGCCAATCTATTATTTCGTATTTAATCCAGACGTGGATATTCCCAACTAGCAGACACTTCAGTCAAAGGCATAACGGTTATATCCTCCTTGAGACGATAGCGCTCTTTGCCGGGGTAAATGATCCACAGATGATCCAGGCCCAAATCCTTAATGGCCATCGACATGGAACGGGTCTTTTTAGGTGCATCGGCATATTTAAACTCTATTCCCCAACGTCTTCCTGCATGCCTCCAGAATAAGTCAATTTCTGAACCGGAATGGATCTTCCAGAAGAAGAAATCCTCACTGTTTTTACCGATGCTTCGGCAGGCACACTCTAATGCAAAACCTTCCCATGATGCGCCTAATTTAGGATGCCCGGATATTTGATGAAAATCCTCGATACTCATGAGCCAGTGAAAAAGACCGGAATCCCTAAAGTACAACTTGGGTGATTTGACTTGTCGTTTTTTGAGATTTTCCTGCCATGGCAGCAGGCAGCGAACCATGAAGGTCCCTTCCAGAATATCGATGTACTTGCGAACGGTCATGTCCGAAATACCAAACGATCGACTTAACTCGGAGAAGTTCAGCATCTGTCCATGATAATGTGCCAACATGGCCCAGAAACGACGCAGCGTGCGAGCTGGAATATTGATACCGAGTTGGGGGATGTCGCGCTCTAAAAACGTTGCAATATAGTTCTCCCTCCACAGCCGGCTTTGGAGCTCGTTTGTCGCCAGGTAAGAATCCGGCATTGCGCCACGAATCCACAACCGATTGATGTTATCCTGACCGATATCGTGCATCCGAAATCCCCAAAGGTGATAGTAACCGATCCGCCCTGCGAGTGATTCTGAACTTTGGCGAATCAGGTCACGCGATGCACTTCCCAGTATGAGGTATTTCTGTTTCGATCGGTTGTCCACAAGATATCGTAGCAGCGGAAACAATTCTGGTTGCCGCTGAATTTCATCAATGATGATCAGGCCTTCCAGGTCTTCCAAAACGATTTGTGGATTGTCCAAACGCGCTTGATCGCGGGGATTTTCAAGATCAAAATAGTGATCAAACTGAAAATCGCGGGCGAGTGTCGTTTTTCCACATTGGCGAGGTCCTAATAGGGCCGTTACCGGAAAAGACTGGATGTATACTTGTACCGCTTTCTCATCTAATTCGCGTGCAATTTTATTCATGGGAAAATATTACACAATAAAACATGAAATTTCAAACATTTTGTATGAAATTTCATGTTTTGGTGGTTGCGCAGTCCCTATTTAGTCCCACCTATACATGGTGACAGGGGGCGGGAAGTACATGTGGGTCAAGCCCTCGCAAACCTGTAACATCCATTAGGGGAATTTGGATCCGGCTCCCGATCCGTTCGATCACCCGGTCCATCTCCCTGTGGTCTCCGATACACAGGGCAGCAAAAGACCACCGTCGGTCACCTTTGCCTTTGCCGGGCGCTGCAGAGATTTTTCATTTTTAACCTATCGAAGATCGAGGGTTGTCGGAGCAGGCAACATTGTGCTACATTGTAGCATCTTCATCACTCGCCAATTGAACCCAAGGAGGAATACATGCCGCCATTGCCCAAGCTTACCCGCCGCAATTTTCTGAAAGTGGTCGGCGCCACTACCGTGGGGTCTATCGTGTCCCCCCTGCAGCGCGCGCACAGCGCTGTTGAACCCATCGGCCGGCTGTTGAGCCGCGAGAATCGCAGGCATGGGAAGAAAATGTTTTTTATTTTCTTTTCATGCCGAGAATCGCAGTCGGCTCTAACGCATTT
>Ga0056128_1010833_pt1 | contig 11329 bp, 8 predicted proteins | sample WorMetLIZISLAND2_FD_71113 | JGI IMG/M metagenome (GOLD analysis project Ga0056128, IMG submission 71113) | Marine gutless worms symbiont microbial communities from Max Planck institute for Marine Microbiology, Germany - Olavius geniculatus... ... | reverse complement strand
TTTTTTTTTCCGCTGGCGGTTTAGACCGATCACATCATCTTTAAGAATACCGATATATGGCAGATTACGGTAAAGTTGATTGAAATCCAGCCCGTAACCTACGACAAATCGGTCAGGTATATCAAAGCCCCTAAAATCAATCGGCAGCTCGATAATACGCCGGGCCGGTTTATCCAATAATGTGCACAGCCGAATGCTGCGAGGTTGGCGCGCTTGTAAATTGCGAATAATATAGCCGACTGTCATCCCCGTATCGACAATGGCTTCGACAAGAAGAACATCCCTTCCCTCGATGACAAAATCCAGATCTTTTAAAAACCGGGTCGTACCGTTAGACTGCTTGCGCCCCTCGTAGCTCAATACCGCCATGAAATCGATTTCCAGCGGAATGCTGATTTGCTGAATCAAATCAGACATGAACAGGGCGCAGCCTTTGAGCACTCCGACGAGCAGTGGTACTGAATCCGCATAGGCATCCGAAATTTCTTTGCCCATTTCGGCAATACGGTCCTTAATCACTTCCTGGGTGAACAAAACTTTTACAATATCTCGATCCAATCGATCCAAATTTTATCTCCAGTTTGGTCCCCGGACGACAGAAATCCTGCGCCGGTATGTCGGCTGCGCCTTAGCTGGTATTCCACAGTCCTTTCAAGCGCCTAATCAATGTCGGATTCTTGGGGCCCGGATTCTATTGTTTCCCATTAAGATCTGTCGGCGGTCAGGTGGACGTCATCTGCCAACAGGCCGAATTTGGCCATTAACCGGTAAAAATCACGCTGGTAGAAGATGCGAAGGTTGATTTCTGGATAGAGGCGGCGCAATTTACGCACCTTGCGGTTTTTTCGGGTGACCAGGCTTTGTTTCATGGTCGTGAGTTCGATAAAAAGATCCTGATCGGTCAGGTAAAAATCGGGGGTGAACGCCTCGATCACTTCCCCTTCTTCATTGGTTTCCAGTGTGAAGCTTCGCGGTTCATATTCAAAAGGAATGCCGTAAAATTCTAGAAAACCGGCGAACTCCTCCTCGGCAGCGTTGGCAAAACGTCCATGTTCTCGCGGTTCGACATCCTCGGTCTGGTTGTTTTCAACAATCTGTCTGCGAGAAACCTGGCGAATAGCGGTCTCCTCGACAGCAGCCACAACCAAATTTGTAGCCTGATCAATGGAAAGGCGGTCCATTCGAAGGGTCAGATCATATAGGCCGGGATCACGCCAGTTTGCCCGGTATAGAAAGCGTAGATAGCGAATCCGCTGGCTCTCCAGTTCCCTCAGACACCGTCTGGCCTCCCTGGAAGATATGCCTTCGCGTTTTTGCAATTCTGCAGCCCGGAAACTGCGGGATCCAATCACCTTCACATGAAAGGCTCCCGGACGATTCCGAAACAAGCCCTCGGCACCGCGTCCGATTACCACCAGATCCTGTTCTTCGGCCAATTGAAGGATCAGATCGGGCAACAACTTGATGGACGCTTCGGTTTCGGGATCCAATTTATGCTCATCTACCGGAATGTATTCGTCCACACTCACCAAACTGGCATCGTCAAGATCGATTTCACTCCAAAGTTGAGCGATCCGTGCCCGATCAACCAGCACAAAGCCTAGTCGCCCGGCTACACGCGCAGCAAGTTCCTCACCCAATGCTCCCGGTTCGCGGGAAATTGTTATGACCGCCATTTCTCAATCCTCTGATATTCTAACTGAATCCTAGACAAATATGCCGACAACGTCAAGATGTCGGCATATAGCATGACAATAATTGCTATTGATATCGGGTCCATAAAAGAATCGTATTGATAATCAATTAGCAAAAAATGTTCAGGTTATGAATTTTCGGTTAGCTGAATGAGAAAGGCATTTTTTCATGGCTGTCCCCTACGGAGATGTCCCCTACGGAGACTTGCGAGAAGGACGGCGTTCATGAAAATATGGTAGTGAAGAAATCATCGGCCGGCATGTCGTGGACCTGATCGGCGATTCGGTTCATTAGACGATAGGCTGTTGAGTTTTCGTGACCCGGCTTCAAAATATTGTATTGTCTGAACCGCCAGAAGGAAGTCGCTGTTGCGCCATAAATGACAAAAGCCTGCAGCGATTTTTTTTCCTGATCGGTGAGATTTCCGATATCCAGGTAACCGTCCACCAGCGCCCTGGTTTTATCAAAATCCAGAAAACCGCCCGTGGTGCAGGAACCCGCGGCGCACATGCCCAGATCGAAGGCGCGGTAATAATGACAGGCCTCCTCAAAGTCGATGATAGCGACCATCTCCTTGCCGCTAAAAAGAATATTGTCGTAAAAGACATCGCCGTGAATCAGGCATCGCGGCAGATCCGGTCTGATTGCTTGAGTCAAGTACTTCTTTTTTTTCCTGAGCCAGTCTTGGAAATTACTATCGGATCCCGATAGAATGACATGGTCAAATGCTTCCAGTCCATAGGCGAACCGGGGCGCCAGCCCTGGTGGGGATTGGACCTGATGGAGCCGTGCCAATTCGCGGCCCACGAGTCGCACCATTTCGGCGGTCAAGTCGCGGGATGGGGAGCCTTCAAGATAGTGCTTGAGTATAACCGGTTTGCGATGATATTTGACAACCGTGTGGCCGTCCTTTGAATCTACGACCCTGGTGGTGGCAACACCGTTTTCTTCCAAATGCCGCAGGACCCGGGCAAGGTGCGCCGCTTCGCCGGTGGTCTTTTCATCGCAGATAGACAGAACGCAGGCTCCGGTTGAAGTGATCAACTTGAAGCTTGAATTGGCCTGGCCTCCGGTCAAATCCTCGAAATCTTGAAGCTCACCGACGGGGTATTGAGCGGCCAATCGCTCAATTTCATCCCGTTCAAGACGCGTATGAATGGTCATTAAAAAAACCTCGTTTCAACTGGGTGTTCGAATGGAGTCCTCTCATATACTATGTGATGGAAGCTTGCCGTACTTTTAAGCAAATCGCCGTCAATCTGTCAAAAATTATTTACAGAATTAGGAGGCAGCATGAAAAGGCATCCCGTAATTCCATGCAACATCAACGCGCTGATCTTCAACGCAGAGCCCGGTGATATTTTTGAGATGCAGCCTGGCGTGTATTCGGATCCCATTATATTCAGGAACATCCATGGAAGAAAAGACGCACCCATCATTTTGTGTGGATCAGACGGAGTCGTCATAGATGGCGGTTTGAGTTTCGACGATTTCGAACCTCGCGCGACTTTGGAAGCCTGGAAAATTAATTCTTATCCGGGATTGTATCATATTGCCCACGAATCCTGGATTCAGATTGAAAACAGCTCGGGAATCATCATCGAGAACCTTCATATCAAGCAATGCTGGCCAACGGCCATTTATTTCAGTCATTCCGACAACCTGACTTTCCGCAACTTAAACATTAAGGATTCAACCTTTGCCATATATGGAGAAGGCGATTGTTCAGAAAATATCATTATCGAGGATTGTTGTTGGCTGCAGGACATCACTGAAAAAAAATTGTGGGAAAAGCTTAGTTGGGATAGCATCCACGGCAACAATCCGAAAATAAACGGTGGCAGGGCCTTTGATGGCGCCTTTTTCAGAACCCGTAATATCCAAGGCAACGTTATTGTTCGCAACAATACCGTTCGCCATGCGGCAAACGGCATCCATATGTTTAATCGTAAAAGAGGTAAATCCAACCGCAACCAACTAAATCAGAATATTCAAATTTATGGCAACCGGTTCGAAAATATCCGTGACAATGCAATCGAACCGGAGCGAATGGCCATCAACTGGTGGATATTTAATAATCAGTTCGTGGATTGCTACTCGCATTATTCAATGGAAATGGATATTTGCGGCTATTTCTATATTTTTGGTAATCGCAGCTGGTTTACCTCGAGGCCCGGGCCGGTTGGTGATTCTCACCGAGGCGGGAGGGTGTTTAAAATTCGTGAAACACCGTGGTTTGCGGTTGGACCGACTTATGTGTTCAACAATTCAATGTATATTCGAACCAAATATTTATCCAAGTGTTCGATGCTTCGTTTTTTTCATTTCAACAATGCAATCTGCTATTGCCAAGAAATCTTGGATGACTTTGACCTTGCCTGCGATGGTGAACGGTCCTTTATCAAAAAGGTGCCCACGAATTGGGACGATTTAGAGATAGAATTCCAAAACGATATTGTATTCCACCATGACTTTCCAAAAAAATTAATCAAAAATGGCTACCCCATAAAAAATGGAAAAGGGGTCAATCCCCAATTCAATGATCCATTTATAGGAGATTTAACCTTATCCAAAGAAAGTCCCGCAATGAAAAAAGGTTGTGGATATAAAATTGATTTGCCGTGGGGAGATTTCTGGGAGTTGGGTCCGGAAAACGACATCGGGGCTTTTCACAATGGTCGGGTTATCGAAGGGCCTCCTTTTAAGATTTATTAGCGGTCGGGGAATTCAACTTAATGGCTTCTGCGGTCTTGGCCGGATCTTCTTTCCGGGATATAGACGGTATACGATAACTGTCTTCGCTCAATTCCCAGTCTTCTATTCAATCTATCATGCTCACAAATGATATCATCTGATAAGGCGCGGACCCCGGATGACTGGTTGTGTATCTCAATCGTAAACACATGACCGCAGGTTTGACAGCAGTCTTTAAATGACAGCTGTGCCTTGTCAGGATTTTCTTTAAACATCTGATTGAGTGTATTTAAATTCATCAGCATGATCCGATCCCCCTTTTTTTGGGTGAATTAACAGGTGAATCGAAACGGACCCGAAATTAACAGCTGGATGCAGGGATTAACATGCAACTTAATATTTTTTCCCCCTGCTAACAAATTATGAGCAATTATTGTGCCGACCTGACGATAATTCATGCGACAATCGGGCGTTCTTTTATCTTTCTGATATGATGAGATAAAAACGCTGTCATGGTCAATATGATGCCTGGCGGGAAATGCTTAGACATAATATTGTGACAACTTAGTTTACACAAATCTGCCAACTTTGTTTTTAATTGAAAAGGCCATCAACGACACTCGACCGCTGATGGCCTTTGGCATGGAGTCAAGCAGGCAGGGTTAGGCGGCCTTGATGGCGGCCAAGACCCTTTCCGGAGTAAAAGGCATCCGCCTGAGCCGCCCGCCTGTGGCATTAAAGACCGCATTGGCCACCGCCGGGGCCAGAGGCATGATGCCCGGTTCACCGATGCCGCCAATATCGTCATCGCTTTTTACGATATGAACATGGACTTCCGGCGTTTCGCTCATTCGTGCTATGCGGTATTCATCGAAATTCGATGACGCCACGCCGCCATTGGCAAACTGCACCTCCTCGAACAGGGCAGTGCTAACGCCCAGAGTGACGGCACCCTCGATTTGAGCTTCCAGAGGATCCGGATTGACCACCGGGCCGCAATCAACAGCCACATCAACCCGGTGAACCTGAATCATACCGCTTTTGGCGTCCACCGAAACCTCCGCCACTTCCGCGATGGTGGTGCCGAAACTACGATGCTGGGCAATGCCGCGGCCCCTTCCCGGCGGCAGGGGTTTGCCCCAATTCGAGTTGAGGGCCACACTTTTCAGCACCCGGCTGGCACGCTTGTCATCGGCCAGACTTTCCAATCGAAGGTTAAGGGGATCTTTACCGGCCAGGTGGGCCATCTCGTCGATAAAAGACTCGGTCGCAAAGGCATTGACCGCGTTTTGAACCGATCGAAAGGGCGCCACTGGAATGGGCAGATCGGACAAAACCAAGTTAACGGAAAAGTTCGGGAATACGTAGGTCATGTTGGCCCTGACGGGAGATTTGGGTTTGTCCCACAGCCCCCACAGGCAATACCCATCGATACCGTTTATCGGCTGACCGCCCAGATGCTTTATCAAAGAAGAGCACGACACTTTATGGTCCCAAGCAATCAGCCGGTTGCGCTCATCCAAACCGCCCCGAATTCTGTGGGCCATGGCCGAACGGAAATAGTCCGTTTTCAAGTCCTCTTCGCGCGTGTAGACGACCTTGACGGGTTTGCCCGCAGCCTTGGAGCAGATGACCGCTTCGACAATCTGATCCGGTCTGGCCCTTCGGCCGAGCCCGCACCCCAGCAACGTGGTGTGAAGGTGCACTTTTTCCGGAGGCAGCCCCGAGACTTTGGATGCAACCATGTGGCCCACTGTCTGGCCCTGGGTCGGGACATAAACGTCGCATCGATCCGCACGGACATCAGCCGTGCAGGTTTGGGGCTCCATGGTGGCATGGGAAACGCAGGGCACGTAGTAGGTCGCCTCGTGGGTTTTGCGGGCGTCGTTCAAAGCTTTGACGACATCGCCCCGGGTGACGGCACCGGCGCCCGGCTTCTCCAGATCTTTGATAAAGCTTGCCTCAACCGCTGCCGTGTCCATCCAGGGATGCGAGCCCTCGCTCCACTTCGGGGCAAGGGCATCCTTGCCTTTCATGGCGGCGTCCAGGGTTTGTGCCACAACAGCAATTCCGCGCGGTGTGGGCACCACCTTTTTAACGCCTTTAACAGCCATGGCGGCGGCGGCGTTAAAAGACTGGTGCTTGGCGCCATAGGCCGGCGGCCGGGACAAAACCGCATAGTGCAAATCCGGAAGCTCCACGTCAAGGCCGAAAATCGCTTTACCGCTGACTTTATCCGGGATGTCCACCCGCGGCATGGATTTACCCATATAGCGGAATTCACTTTCTTTTTTTAGATTCGGTTCCTGGGGCACCGGCAGCTCGGCCGCCTTGAGGCTTAATTCACCATAAGTGAGTTTGGCCCCGGATTTGAGGTTGACCACCGTCCCTTTGACGGCCTGACAGCGGGATGCGGGTATATTCCACTGTCTGGCGGCAGCCTCTATCAGCACCTCCCGGCCGGCCGCCCCCGCTTTTCGCAACGGCCAGTAAAATCCCCTGACGCTGGCACTGGCGACCGTAAGCTGGTTGCGCAAAAGGGGATTTTTAAATTCGGCGGCAGCAGGGGCCTGCAGGATTTCGAGCTGGTCCCAATCCGCTTCGAGTTCATCGGCAATGATCATGGGAAGGGCCGTGTGAACGCCCTGGCCCATCTCGGAATTGGGTACCATGACTTTGACGATGTTGGCCGGAGTAATCTGGTAAAATGCGCTGGGCTTAAATCCTTCCACGGCACCTTCGGCTGCGGCCGCGTTGACCAGTTTGGTCCCGAAGGGAGTCACATAAGCAACAATGGTCAGTCCGGAGGCCGCCAGAGAGCCCTTGAGGAATGTACGACGGGTCATAGTTGTTGTCATGATGACGAGCCCTCCTTTCGCATGATATTGATAGCTGTTTCAACACCCTTTTTCATGCGCTGATAAGTTCCGCAGCGGCAGATAATATCGTCCATGGAGTCGAAAATATCCTGGGGGCGGGGGTTTTGGCTTTGTGCAAGCAGACCTGCAACCTGCATAATTGTGCCCGGCTGGCAGTATCCGCACTGGACAACCTGCTCCTCGATCCAGGCCCGTTTGACCGGGTGATCTTCCGGCAGCCCCTCGATGGTCGTAATATCTGCACCGTCGGCATCCGCAGCCTCAATCGTACACGACCTCTGCGGCTCACCGTCAATAAGCACGCTGCATGACCCGCACTCCCCAACACCACAGCTGAACTTGGTGCCGGTCAATTTCAGATGGTCCCTCAGAACCCACAGCAGCGTCATGTCGGCGGGTGCATCAACAGTGTAATTTTTGCCGTTGACCGTTATAGAAATCATACGCACATCTCCTTTTTTAATTGGGTGATAAGCAAACCTGCACTATCAGCAAACGGCCTCGCGTCAACATTCGGTCAGGCTCACTCTGGTGGAATACTTCAGCCCGCAAGCATATGGCAACGCGATGTCGGATTGGATCAACACAATCTTAAATAAGGGGTTATGTGTGCCGGTAGGCCGGTATTTTAACGGCCTTCCTTATTAGTAAAAGCCGCTCAGCTCGTGTGATAGGGGAGAAAGAATTTCTGTATAGTATGACGTATACCCATGGAAATGACTGTTAGTCAATCAAATTGCGGGTATCGCCTCGGAAATTTGACATCGTAATGATCGTTTATAAATGATATGGGGACGGAAGCCCCTGCAAGACTGCGTTTTTGGAGCCCGCTGCTCTACTCCACGTTGGACATGATTGAAGGAACAGGCATGAAGGAATCGGATCTCTATCAACCCCTAAAGCGATTTCTAGAATCTCAGAATTATGAGGTGAAAGGGGAGGTCTTGGATTGTGACGCCCTTGCTGTGCGCGGCCAAGAAGTTCCTGTCGTCGTGGAGCTCAAGCTGTCCCTCAATCTTAATGTAGTCCTTCAGGCAGTGGAAAGATTATCGCTGACTCCGAAAGTGTACATCGGCATCCCGAAACAGAGCAAAGCGCTGACCAGGCAACGACGGCGCATTATAAAGCTATTAAGGATGCTCGGTCTGGGCCTGTTGGCAATTGACGCAGACCCGAAAACCGGCAGAACCGGCAGTGTAAAGGTGCTTCTCGATCCCGGCGAGTATAGACCGCGTCAATCGAAATACCGTCGGGAGCGCCTGCTTGGTGAGTTCGCTAAACGGGTAGGTGATCCTAACCTCGGCGGAATAGAACGGAAAAGGGGTATTATGACCGCCTACCGGCAACGGGCATTGGCAATTGCCTGTTTCCTCGAGAAGCAGGGACCGACCAAAGCTTCACACATTGCCCGGACACTCCAGAATCCGAAAGCTAGAGACATTCTATATAAAGACGTATACGGATGGTTTGACCGGAAGTCCACAGGCGTGTATGCGCTGTCTCCCCGGGGAAAACGGGAAGTTCCTCTTTGGCGAGAGGATACAAAGAAAAACATGTCAGGCATCAAAGCCGGGACGTCAGGGTCAACGATAGAAGCGTGAATCAGCTTCAATTTCTTCATTGCTGCCAGCAATATTGCCAAAATGCATGGAGAATATAGAATTCCAACCCTTTTAAAAAAAGTAGATCAGATATGTAAGAACGGGATCTGCACGGGATAGGACTAAAATCTTCAATCTGGAAGGCTGGACAATTAAACAGCGAGAGGATCTACGATTCATTGGGATTGAGCTTTTCCGGAGTCAGTCCCGCGGTAGGATCGACAGATACAATGTTAGCCAAGAGCAGACAATTGCGAAGCTGATTTTATCGGCTTAATTTACTATTCACTGTCTGACCCTCCAATGCGGACTGCCGAGTAAGCGCATAATTTCATTTAAAATTCAAACTTGACAACAAGGTTTGATTCCAGTATTTATAATGGTTAACATACCGTTCTGATAGGAATTTAATATACTCAGCATTCGTCCTTCAACCCTTGAATAAGGATTGAGTATGATCCCGCGCAGCTAAAAATCCCGCCTCATCAGTTGAGAGCGGGATTTTCTGTCGGTTTTAGATACCAGAAGAGTTCGAATGTATTGCCGGAAATCTCGCCGGGGGCGCAGGCGGGATCTCCCGCGGTGGTTGGAAGGTCGCAGGAACCTGCGAAATCAATCACGATCTTCCTTTTGTTATCGCGTTTGTATTGCATTCTGTGGGGTGAGGCCTGCCACGAAAAGGGGACCTTGTCGTATTGTCTTAAATCTGACATGACCGAGGAAGACAATTGTGCTTCATTCTGATAGGTCTCGCTAACGCCTTGAGCCAGACCGGGAATACCATCCCGTCTTACCTGAAGGCCGTGCTGGTGTGTAATCGATATGGGACACTGCCCACCCGCAGTCATTATTCTGGCATGAAACTTTAATCAACAGCAGCGGTTCTGACCTAATGCAGGAGCATATTTTAGGCAGATTGACCCAAAAAGGAAAATCAGAACACACCTCTTTTTTGCGCAACACGAAAAATTCCAAAAAAGCACATCTCCCGGTACAGTGATTTACTCGCGAGCGGATCTATTTCTCACTTCTGATACGAATACTGTTATAATCGCTACGGCATCAGAATAGCCGAGATTGAGGGTCAAATCCATGTTTGACTCTGGGTAAAAACGTCAAACATGAATCTGCCCCCTAGTCTTTTTGGATGGTCATAAAATTAGAGATAAACGGCACGAGCGTTGGCAATCTGCCGGACTCTGGTCAACCGGCAGCAATCCGGATCGCGGTGCAGAGAGAATAAAATAACCGGGAGTATGATTCTTAGCATAAATGTATGCGAAAAGCATTAGTCCATGAGCTGTTAGAATCCATATGTAACAAACTTCCGGTTGAGAGCGCGCAATGAACAAAAAAATCATTATTTCCTGTCTTGCCATCCTTCTTGGTTTTGCAGGTTTGGCATCCGGTTTTGAAATTATTGCACCAATAAGTATGTTACCGCATGACCTGCCTGTCGATGAATCATTTTCACCGGGACCCGGCTCCCCTGTTGGTCGTATATTATCGGCCATTGGAGAGGTGGTCATCGTTCACAAAGATACGTCATGGGGGCACTGGGCCAAAAGTGATTTGCCCATATTCGAAGGGGACACCATCGCCACCCGACAGGACGGGAGAATTCAATTTCGCCTGAATGATACCAGTGTCATAACAATGGCCTCGAATACCACATTGATGATCGAAAAAAGCGAGCATGATCCGGATTATAAGGTGCGCAACTCGCTGATACGGCTGGCACTGGGCAAGGCCCGATTTTATGTGAGAAAATTGCTTGAATTTAGCTTTTCCGAATTCCAGGTAACTACACCAACAGCAACCATAGGGGTCAGGGGTTCTAAGTGGATAGTGGAAGTAACCCAAACTGAAACGCTGGTAACCACCGAGGAGGATACGGTCATAGAGGTCTGGAGCAGGGGCTCTCCTGAGAACAAAATCCAATTGGGGTCTTTTCGGCAAACCTCTGTGTTCTTTGCGGAACCGCCCTCAGAACCGACCCGGGTAACTCCGGAATCCGTCGAGCAACTCAAAATGGATCTTGCGGTACCGGATGAGATTTCTGAATCAGGAGAGAAGACGACACCCTTTGAAAACAATCCTGCCCTGATTAATGCCAACGTACTTCCTCCCGGCCTCGCCAAAAAAATCACACCGTCATCAGCATCTTCGGTTGTGTCGGAGTCTTCTGAGGAGTCAACGCAAACCAAGGCTCTTCCCCCAGGCATTGCAAAGAAAGCTAAGACTCCTCCTCCGGGCATTGCCAAGAAAACCGCCCCATCCCCGCCACCAGCGCCCGAGGCAGATCCGTTAGACAAGGCCACGGAAATTAAGGATAAAGGCAAATCGGGCGGGCAGGCGGCGGAAAAGAAAGAAAGAAGAAAGGAATCTAAAAACCTATTTGACAGGATATTTAGGGGCAAAAAGTCTACTAGTTCCGGGGAAAAACGGCTAACGGTCAAA
>Ga0056128_1010829_pt1 | contig 11331 bp, 4 predicted proteins | sample WorMetLIZISLAND2_FD_71113 | JGI IMG/M metagenome (GOLD analysis project Ga0056128, IMG submission 71113) | Marine gutless worms symbiont microbial communities from Max Planck institute for Marine Microbiology, Germany - Olavius geniculatus... ... | reverse complement strand
ATCCTAATCTGTGGGCCCCAACAGCCAGTCTATTACAAGGTTTGACTGTCATGCAGCAGTGTGTCTACCAGATGAAGTTTAGGAATGTTTGAAAAGTCAAGAAGCGACTGGTACAGCCTGGATTGGTCTGGAGCAGAACATTATCGATACTGCTGTCAATGAATGGAGAAAGTGTCTTCTTGCCTGTGTTTGCATAGTGGACCAACACTTCAAGCAATTTTATTGCAGGCCATTGAAAAATGGACAATTGGATGAATTGTCAGCCTCAATTTCAGAAATGCGAACAAAATGTGTTTTTACGCAGTATGTTAATTAAGCAGTCATATCACATTGGATAAAAAAGTGATATTTCGTTGGTTGTGTTTTCCCCAGGTAGTGCAGAAACAAACGTTGAGTGAGGTGGAAAACTGAATGATCATTTAATGGCAAGTTGTGTCAGGAATATTCTTACCAAAAATTATTAAAATCTGGTAATTGGTTTTCAAGTTACATTCGAAAATGTTGGGGATGTTTTTTTGGGACACAGTGTATAGGCCTAATTAGTCTCAATAAACTTATTGAAAGAATCAAAGTTCAAACTGAACTGCTTAAAACTGTGAGCTCTAGGCCTACTAATAGCCATCACAATACGGCACACAGTCACAAATAAACACAATTTGACTTGACCGATTGCACTTTTAAAAAGAAAAAAAGATTGATAATTTTCTTTGATTGTTGCTAGCATAACTGAGTACAACGCCAGCCTTTAATAACTAAAGTTTCGTTGACAGGATAGAGCTCAGTTTACTCACAAACATAAGGCAGCGGTGAGCCGCGGAATTTTTCTAAATTTGCCGCAGAAAACTCTGGGCTCTACTGGTGTGTCTTTGTACTTGTGTCTTAGGTTAAATATGTCTTCTTTTATTTTCTATTTCCTTTTTTCTTTTTATTATTCATACCTTCTGACAACAATGCAGTAACCTACTGCTGTAAATGCAGTATAATAAAACAAACTGACATAATAATCGAGAGTAAATACAGAATACATTATTTTTTATTCAAAACAGTACAGTGACCAAGCAAAATACCACATAATGCACTGCTCTGTGCAAATAAATTATCTGATGGTCACCATCTTGCCAAAGGTAAGTAGCAGCCATAATTCCCAGGCTTTTGAGCTTTATTGTTAGTAGAAATTGTTACTCATATTTTGTTAATTAATACAGGGTGGTACAAAAAATTGCACAAAGTTTATGGCACCGTAATTTTGCAACTGTATGTCTCAGAGTCATGCGGTTTTCAGCAGAATGTTCCGAAAGTAATTTTTTACATGACTGAAGTCAGTGTTTGAATACAGCGGTTAAATATTTTTTGTTTTTGGTGCTGGCAAGTGAACTATTCAAAAACAGTATTACCCTCAACATCGTGGTCTATGAAAACGTGTCACTTTTTTGAATAGCTGCGCGGAACATTGGCCAATTTTAATAATTTGGTATGTAACATTAGGAAGAAATTTGATGCACATCTCTATAGTTTTGGCCACCTCACATTAATGTTGTCGCTACACTACTTTGTGAAAGGCAGAAGTTGTAGTTTTGTTGTTGACAACAATGAATTCATATATGGTAGTGCATGCATCGGCTCAGAAAATTACTGAGACCACAAAATCATTGTATATCTGTTACTTTGTCTTCATTTTAAAATCGTAAGTCGAGAAACTGAAATGACGCATAAACAGTGAGTGGGCCACTGTGAGACACGCAGCTATTGAACGTGCTGTTGGCAAGTGGTGTCAACGTCTACCACTTGTGTTCGTGCTGCAGGTGGACATTTTAAGCACATGTTGTAATGAAGAGGATGTGATGTGACTTCTGTATTTTACAATGTAGTGTAGCAACAATATTAAGGTGAGTTGGCCAAAATGACAGACATTTGCATCAAGTTTTTTCATAATGTCGCATGCCAAAAATTATTAAAATCGGCCAGTGTTTCATGGAGCTATTCAAAAATGATAGTGGCACGTTTTTATGGACCAAGGTACATTGAAGGTAAAAATGTTTTTGAATAGTTCACTTGCCAATGGTAAAAACAAAGAATATTTAATTGCTGTATTTAAACAGTGACTTTATTCATGTAAAGAATTTCTTTCGGAACATTTTGCTGAAAACCGCATGACTCTGTGATGTATGGTTGCAAAATTATGGTGCCATAAACTTTTGCCATTTTTTTGGACCACACTGTAGATATGTGAAACTGTTGTAATTAGTGTGATTTTTATCAGCAGTGATAACGTGTGTATGATTTAGCTGGCAAAGAGGCACGGTTTGAGGATCAGCTTCGAGTTTTGTTGAAAAATCAACTTGAGTATTATTTTTCTCGGTAAGTGGAGGGAATTTGTAATGTGTATATTTACTACAGGTGTCATGAAACATCTGTTTAGGTTGATTTACTGAATTAGCACAGGAGAACAAATATCTGCATTTGAAGTGAAGATTTGTACGTAGAAGTTGTTTATGTAAGTTTTTTATGTTGAAAATATACAGGGTGTGCCAAAAAATGTCCCAACTTGTTTTTGTCAGAACTTCATCAAATCTCTATCGAATTTGATAATTTTTACACGTGAGAGCTAGCTAGCTAGCTATAGCGCGTATTAGCTATGGTAATTCTGTCCATCTGTTCGTTCGTCTGTTTGTCCATTCGTCTGTTCGTCTCTCCATCATGACCAGGTATCTTTTCAAGACCAGTTGAGATAGAGACTTCAGGTTTTCACCATATGATAGCCTAGTGTTTCTAGTATTTTGTGACAAAATTTCATGCCACTGGGTGAAAGGGGTTTTGCCGAACGAGGGGGAGAAAGATGAGGAGACGATGACTCGTACACCGGGCGTAAGTGTAACTCTATTTGCAAGGTGGCGTCATGCAACTATCGAGATTGGAGATATCGGTATTTGTATTTGTATATTAACTTAGCATGAACACCCCATTTTTCAGCGAAAGTACTGAATGGATTTGAAAACGGTTTGGACCGCTAGAATTCTTATCCAACAAGCTTTCTATCGGTACCGGATTCGCATATCCAAACTTAGTGGAAAATGTGAATTTTGACTAAGTAGGTCAAAAAGGGGTGTGGCAACTTTCGGGAAAAATATCATATATTTCGTCAAAGTACACAAATTAGAATGAACGATGAGAAATACTAAATATCGCATTTATTACTGCGATACATAGGGAATTTGGTGATATATAGTTCTTATGGAAACTAAGTGAAGAAATATCAGATCAATTATCGAAGATCAATTTCATTCTAGGCGGATGCAAAAATGGGGAGCAAAAAAGGTTGGAATTATTTTGTGGTTATATCTTAATAACTACCGCACTGATTACTACGATGTTGACAGCTACTGAAAGAGGAAAGGACTGGGTATTTTTAGGAATAGGTGTTAGAATTTATAAAATAGAACTTAGATTTTATAGGAAGGTTTAAAGTTGCAGGTATCCTATCTTAGCGATAACCTAAGACAAGATGGCGTTGAATGACCTGGTTTTTGACAAAATTAGGTTATATTATCACAACAAGCAATGGTGATGTGCTTGTTAATGGTATCAACATTGATGACCTTGCATGACCTTGAAAATAGAGGATTTTTGTGATTTTGTGCGATTTTTGGCTGCAGAAGAGCGAAGTGCGACGAAATGGATTGAGATAAACCAATATCAGCTGCGAACAGGAACTGCCATAAGCTCTCGCGCATCTCATGAGCATTAGCTCAGATTCCTTGTTGGCATACAGATAGCCAATATGATAGAATTTATGTAAGGCGCACTCATTGTCCACTTCACATATAAAACACAGATGCTCCAAATTGTTGCATAATGCTGAGTTGTTGTCTTTGTAAAAGTTCTAATGACTTCAATAAGAACGCAATAAATTAAAATGTGATTTATTCAGCAGAATTATAAGTTTAACAGTTTGCTTTTAAATTATCAGAATTTTGGCCTAAAGTGTACACAATGGCTTAGACATTACACCACGGCTGACAGCAGCATTAACGATCAATTGTTTAAAATGCACAGCACTCATTTATAGATAAAATATGTTTTCAAGCTCATCAATCAGTTATTTTGCTGTCTGCTATTTTCAGTGTAAAATAGTTAATAGCACAAAATTATTACATCTCATGGCACTTTCTGTCAAACTGATAATAAAAAGTGAGGAATCTGATGCTGATAATCACTGTGTAATGTAACAATTTGGAGCATCTGCGTTTTACACGGTAGTGCATTGACATAAATTATGTGAGGTGGACAATGATAATACCTCACATAATTCTATTGTCTTTGCTATCTGTGTGCCAAAAATTATCAAATTTGGTTGAGATTTGACGAAGTTCTGACAAAAACAAGTTGGGACATTTTTTCTGGCACATCCTGTACATAAGATAGCTGCTTGCTTTTGCATACATTTTATTAGGTCAGTAATGGAGAAAGAGTCGACCATTGTTTCATGCAGGACTAATTAATTTTGTTCAACATTTATTTTAGCCAGCGGACCTTGATAAAGGCAGTGCAAAGCTTGTTAAAATTTTTATGTGTTTCTCATACTGGGATTTACGTACTGTTTATGTTGCTGGCTGTGACATTTGCATCAAAAATCACACATTTTAATAATTATTAGTTTAAAAAGTTACTTTTCATTCATATTGTGTCAGTATGGTACTGGAATACATCAGTAGTTGTTGTAGGTAAGTGCTATTGTATTTGCGTTGCTTTTGGTGAGATAGGGAGAATTTGGCCGTGGATACATACCTTGTATCACAGATGGACTCGGACCAGTTTGTGCCAATTGCTACCGTGGCTTCTTTTAACCAGATCAAACAGCTAACCACCGATATGCAACTAATTGTGGACGTTCTGAAAGGTATAGCAAACTGTATGATAATGTCCATCACAGTGCAAGCCTCTTTGCTTTGCTTTCTTGCACTGCATACTCTTGTAGGAAGGAATACCTTGATAGTGTAGAGGTTAGAAATGTACTGACAAGTGACCACATGTTGGATCCCCTGAAGTGGGTGGGCTGAATGGTATCAAGAAGTTGGCAGCCATTGCAGTTTTTGTGTCTACCGTGAATTAATGTGCCAAGTGGGCGTCTGTTCAGCAGCGCTGCATGGGCTCATATATGCAGAAAAACTGTGCAAAATCAGCCAGTAATCAGCAGTGGCCAATTATTGGCCGATGCCTATTGGCGATTGTGTAAATGGAAAATCAAGGAATACCAAGAATTGGCACATTAGCCAATTATTGGCTGACAGTCAGTCTATCTTTAGTAAAAAATGACAAGAGTTTGAGGAAGGAAGGACGAAAACGTGAGAAGCATGGATTGAACAGTTACTGGTTGTCACAATGTGCTGCAATTCCAACGCTTCAACAAACAGGTCTTATGCAGCCTTTTAAACTGTTTAAGAGTTGATGTCAGTTTGTCTTAGATGATCTGGGAGGTTGTTTTACAATTTTAGACCTGCAGCTGCAAAACATTTGTCTCCAAAGTATACAGTTTGCAGTGTGTCTTAAGCCGATGTGTATATGTATATCTTTGTGTAGAGTCAGCATACGTTCAGGTTGATGAACTTGGCAAGAAGGTTCGACCTGTTCATAAGCGATGCATTGTAATTTTGCGAGAAATACCTGAATCAACGCCATTAGAGGTCTCTGTTGTTGCTGGTGACTATTTGTAGAACACAGATTTATTCTATCATTATAATCTCAATGTAGCTTCGCACAGATGCATGAAGATGTTATGACAGCATGTAACTTTTACTGTCAGTCATTGCTGAGAATAATAATTTGCTATTTTGCTTTTTGAGAGTGTTTTGAAATTTGGTTTTTCTTTAACATAGTTTGTTAATCAAGAGCTCAGACATGTCTGCCTGTAAGGTGTGACTGACTTTATGGCAATTTTGTCTAACTGCCTTCTCCTTATGCCACTAAGTGGTCGTATAATACATTCAGCATTTAGCAGTAATGTTTAAGCCTTTATGATCAGTGAAATGAATTAATTTGGCATCTTGAAACATTTAACATTGCTTGCTTAAAGTGAAAGTTTTTCTGACTTTCTTTGGCAGTTTTTTTTCAGACTTTGGAGTAATGGTGATGTCACATTGACAGGAGGTTGCGAATCTTTTCGACAGCGAATTATGCCCGAAGTTTGTCAGCTGTGAATTTGCGCATAACAACAGTTGGTATGTTACTTTTGATACCGAGGAGGACGCTCAAAAAGCGTACTGTTATCTCCGCGAGGAAGTTCGTACATTTCAAGGAATGCCAATAATGGTGTGTTTATATCAGTCTCTGGAGCTTCAAGTTTTAAATGTTTAATTGTTTAGCTGAAAGACAGTTTAATGTATAGATGGTTTGATATGTATTTATTTGCATTTGTGGACAGATATCCTTTTTGATGCTTTAATTACTTGAAGATTTAAACAGGAATAGAACCACAGTTTGCTACTGTAAAGGTTTATTGCCATAATCACTGAGTCATATCTGATGCTTTGGTGAAGTCTTTGGGACATAGAATTTTTACGCGCAACTGCAGCTACTTCTGTATGGTGTCTTAGCCATCACAATTCTGTCCATCTGTCTGTTCGTCTGTCTGTCACACGGGTGGATCAGTCAAAAACGGTGCAAGCTAGGATCACCAAATCTTCACCATCGGCTGCCAGGTGGACTCTTGTATCAGGAACCATAAAGTTTTTCCATAAATTCGAAAGGGGTCTCCCCAAACAAGGGCGCTAAGTGAGAGGGGGGTACGGAAAATTTGCGATTTCCAGCCGATACAGCATTGGCAGAGCGAGACAGATCATGCCCTCTGGTGAGTACAAGTAAAACACTATAGATAATTTGCCATTGGTCATCTGGCGCATTCTGGTGACTAATTTTGTTTTACTAGGCTTTCAAACATGCACTGCTGTTGCGCGTTTCTCTTTGCATTAGCGGGGCTTTTCTTGTTAATTTTTATCAACTCTTCTATCTATAACGGTCTCTTTAGACGTTATTTTAAGTTACGCTACTTCCAGTCAGTCTATTTTGAGCCATAATGTCTGCTTTTTAGTGCCCCTTTGTTCTGTCTATGTAAACGTTGGCACTACATGAATTTTTTCACTTACTGTCTTGACGTTTCAATCAATCCATATGTCATGGAACGTGAACAGCCAGAGTGAAAGCTGTCACTCTGGCTGTCGACGTTTCATGACGCATGCTTTGCTTGGGGTAAGACGGAAATTGAAATTGTCGTGCACATGTATTTCACAGATGTGGCTGGCTTTACTGTTGAGGTGTATGAATGACTTGTAGGCTCGGATTAAGGCCAAGCAAATGCTGAGAAGTACTGGCAGTTTTATGGCAAAAGAGTCGCTAAAGCCGCAGTATGAAATGACAGGATTTGTGTGTCCGAAGTATGCATATACGTCACCCGTGCCAAGTATTCAGTACATCACTCCGCAGGTTGGATTTTCTGCTGCTAACTTAGCAGTTAAAAGAGCTAATCGAGTATCAGTTTTGCATTGAATAGTCTTTAAGATTTTGGTTAATACTGCTGCTTTTTTGATAATAACGAACAAGTTTAATGCTATGCAGAACACTTTTCACTTCTTGCAAGTGTATGATAGTGAATTCTGTTAGTCTGCAGTTTGTTGCAATCCTAATTGGTGTCAAAGTGGGTATGTGTATCAAACTTTTTCAGCAACAAGTAGGTCATTGTTTTATTTTTATATACAAATATTGACATAATTCTATTAATGGATGTTGTTGTACTGGTGACACTTTATAATACATTTCAGCCAGTCTCAGAAGTGTAACCAAGAAGAATCTGTAACGTGAAGTATATTAAAACAACAAATACACAGTTTTGTGTTGCTTTTTGTGCAAAACATTTGTAAATAATTGAACATTGTGCAGGTTCTCTGCTACCTTTGATCTTTCTGTCTTTACAGTGAATGTTGTACAGTTCTTTATATTTTTCGATTTTCTCTGTAGCATTGACGAAATTGGTATTGTTTGTAATTTGACATTTGTTATTAAATAGGAAACTAACTAATGTTGCATTGAAAGTGAAACATGCATGCTTAGCATAGGTCGAGAATTGGACGTTTTTAGAAATGATTAGCTTCAATCATTGCAGTGGAGTGCTGTCATATTGAACGCTATATTCAAGCATTTGTCATGACCACTTATTACTGCAGTGATTGAGGCTAGATACCTTCGATACTGCCTGATTGCTGAACCTACATAAGGTGAAGGTGTTTCACTTTTTTATTTGCCACTCATATTTACTGACCGTGTGCTGTGTTGCAGAGTTTGCCATTTTTTCCACATTCTTCTACGATCGCACCGCTTTGGTCAAGCAGTATCGGTTACTGTGATCCAGGCATGGTTAGTTTCAGCTATGATATGTACTGTTTTTACATGTGAAAGCAGCACTGGTGATAGTGCCTAGTGGTTGGCTTTTAGCGCGTCTTAGCTATCGCAATTCTGTCTGTCTGTCTGTCTGTCTGTTCATTTGTCCGTCTGTCCGTCTGTCTGTCCATCACACGGGTGGATCAGTCAAAAAATGGTGCAAGCTAGATCACCATATCTTCACTGTCGACTGCTTGGAAGACTCTGGTTTCAGGAACCGTAAAGCTTTTCTATATATTCGAAGGGGGTCACCCCGAACGAGGGCGCTAAATGAGAGGGGTGTGTGAAAAGTTTGCGATTTTTAGCCAAATAACGGTGCGAGATAGGGCCTAGGTTACTATTAATCACTAACAGGAAGTCATACACTGGCTGTCGATTGCCACAGGAACTGCTATAGGCTTTCACGCGTCTCGTGAGCATCAGCTCAAATTTCTTGGGACATTGCATAGCAGTTTCATACCGAGTCACAGACTCGCATCAGTTTTTATAAGTTTTCTAGTTTACTTTTCTATTTTCTGCTGCATGTTGCTATTGATGTTTATTTTATCTTCGACTATTCTGTAGAATTGGACTTCATAGTGCACTTTTTTTCAGTAGAATTTTTTGAAGTCAAGCAACATAACTGATGATATATGCTACATATTTATGTGACTCACATGTTGACTGGTGTATGTATTGCAGGCATTTGCTGCTAATGGGTATGTTCCGACGCTGACGTTCACACCCTTACATCCACAAACTGCATTGCTCAACTCGCATCACAGGTAGTAGCTGATTTATCATTTTGTTTAATTTCTCTTCTTTACTAGCAAAGTCGTTAGTGCAGGGGTGCAAAACCAGTGCACGGGGCAGCTCGATAGTCTGAAGGTTCAGTAGTTTGAAAGTATTAACGTGAGATTTCATGCTTATTACAAATGCATAAACGTTTTTAAAGATACAGCTAAGTTAACTGATTTGACTTTCACTGATCAAATTTTGAAGAGGAATTGATATAGTGGTAAAAATCTGCAGTGCCACTGTATTTTTTTTTATTTTGGATAGTACTTTGTGATCAGAGGTAATGGAAGAGATGCAAGTGATGCGCACTACAGCCATGGAGGCCGAAGCTTTACAACGGGTCGTGGTAATAACAGAATGTCGAGCGATGAAGCTGCATTGTTGGATCAAACATCTCGGCGTGGTCCACGTTTCAACTCGGCTAGGACAGTTCAACCAACTGCTGACTGTTTTCGTGGCTCTGGACCTCGGACAAGTCAGCCGCGTGGTAACCCTGGTGGTGGTCGGTTTGGCGCTACTCCGAGGTACAGTTACAGCAGTGACGCTGCACACCAATCGTCCGCTGCTGCTAATTCCACTGTCGACTCTCAGTCAAAACGTGGTCCGGAGCAAGTTGGTACTAGTCAGTCAGCAAGCACTGCTCGAGAACACGGGCTTTCATCTAGGTTACACCCTTATTTATACAGTGTTTTTAGGTCGACTTTACATGTAAGTCTCGATATTTATCTATCCATATGTTTATCTGTCCACAAATATTTGAATGAAATTTAGTGTGTTCGAAGTGGTCGATTCGTGATACATAATGGTATGCTATATGATCTCGTTCAAAGACAAGGTGAAGGTCACAAGGCATTTGCAGTTAGAAATTTTTCTTGTCTAAAGTTTATTTCCTTTGCCATGCACTGCAGGAGATGGCAAATGACTACTGATTCTTAAATGAGGGCACAGTATCTGAATTTTTTCAACCAATTTTTAAAATATTTATGTCATTTTTTGTCATGTGACGCTTGAAATAAAATAAATTGACACGTTTTTGTCATGTGTTGCACTCTGTAGCTCATTTCAAAACAAGTAATCAATAGCTGACTTAACAAGGAATCTGAGCTTATGCTCATGAGATGCGCGAGAGCTTATGGCAGTTCCTGTTCGCAGCTAATATCGGTTTATCTCAATCCATTTTGTCGCACTTCACTCTTCTGCAGCCAAAAATCGCACAAAATCACAAAGTCCTATTTTCAAGGTCATGCAAGGTCATTGATGTTGATATTATTAACAAGCACGTCACCATTGCTTGTTGTGATAATATACCCTAATTTTGTCAAAAACCAGGTCATTCAACGCCATCTTGACTTAGGTTACCGCTAAGATAGGGTACCTGCAACTTTAAACTTTTTTTTATAAAATCTAAGTTTTATTTTATAAATTCTAACACCTATTCCTAAAAATACCCAGTTCTTTCCACTTTCAGTAATTGTCACATCGTAGTAATCGGTGCGGTAGTTATTAAGATATAACCACAAAATAATTCCAACCTTTTTTTGCTCCCCATTTTTTGCATCCACCCCAACGAAATCGATCTTCGATAATCAATCTAATATTTTTTCACTCAGTTTCCATAAAAACTACATATCACCACATTTCCTATATATCGCACTAATAAATGCAATATTTAGTATTTCTCGCCATTCGTTCTAATTCGCGTACTTTGACGAAATATATGATATTTTTTCCGAAAGTTGCCACACCTTTTTTTGACCTACTTAGTCAAAATTCACATTTTCCACTAAGTTTGGATATGCGAATTCGGTACTGATGGAAAGCTTGTTGGATAAGTATTCTAGCGGTCCAAACCCTTTTCAAATCCATTCAGTAGTTTAGCTGAAAATTGGGGTGTTCACGCTAAGTTAATGTACAAATACCGATATCTCCAATCTCGATCGCGTTTGAGTTAGTTGCGTTGTGACATCTTGTGAATAGAGCATCCACCACCAACACGTTTCGACAAATCTCAAGACTCATCTTTTCTCCGGCAACACCGCCATCGACTAACTGTTACCATCCGCGCCTACGATTCGAACTTCTGTTTTGACATATGGCGCGTTACAAATGCAGACTACTTACTTACTT
>Ga0056128_1010827_pt1 | contig 11332 bp, 4 predicted proteins | sample WorMetLIZISLAND2_FD_71113 | JGI IMG/M metagenome (GOLD analysis project Ga0056128, IMG submission 71113) | Marine gutless worms symbiont microbial communities from Max Planck institute for Marine Microbiology, Germany - Olavius geniculatus... ... | reverse complement strand
GGTGGACACTTCGAACATTCACAGTGACAATGGAATTTTGGCATCTGATCATTAGTTAACTGTGTTGTTTGACTTGTTTCAACAATGTTATTGAACTGGTGTTGTAGCTTAAACATTTTTTCACGCTGAAAAATCGGTAAGCGGTCATGTTCAAAAATCTATAACTTCGTCATTTTTCAATGGAATCAAATTTTATTTGGCATTTAGCCGTAAGGCAATTAAGTAAATAAATCTATACATTTTCGGATTAAAATGCTAAACGGTTGCTGAGAAAACAGCGAAAAACTTTAGGGGGCTACTTTTTTCTGCCGCACTCTGTAGAAAACAAAGACGGGTATATCTATCACTCGGTTGGCGCGTCTGTCTGTCTGTCCGTTTGTCGGCGCCCGGTCGTGGCTGGCGACGGTGGTTCAGTAAATCACCAACTTGGCGACAACGACGAAATTTATCTCCCTAGTCGCTGGCGCAGTGGGTGTTCACCTACTCTGAATTATTGTCAGCAGGCAAAGATGTCGCCACAGTGATGCGGCCGTTTGTCTAGCTGTACACATAGGCCTACGACACTTACTTTTTGTGGCTTGGTGGCTCAGCGGTTAGGGCGTTGGGTACGAGACCGAAAGGTCCACAATTCGATTCTCAGCCGGTGCACTACCAACTAGCAACTCTGGGCAAGTTGTTCATACCTACCGGTATGTGCCTATGTAATCCGTCTCGTGTAAGAAGCGCTATAGCAAGTACCGTAGTTTACCCTTTACTTTTTTGAACTTAATGGTACCTAGATTTGACATAACCGTATTTAAAGCCTTGCTTGAACAAATTACTAATTTGTGCAATCTGTGCCTGAATGCTTTATCTAAGCAGCTGTGTTAATATGAAATTGCATAAACAATTTTGCTATCTACACCGTGTCTCAGAAAAAAACAGTCAAAATTGTTTTTGTCATAACTTTGTCAAATTTTAACTAACTTTAATAATTTTTGGCACAAATATGGCCAAAACGATATAATTATGTAAGATATACTCATATTTTTATCTTACCTAATTTCTGTCAATACACTACCTTGTAGAACGTAGATGCTCCAAATTGTTGCATAGCGCGAAGTTGTTGTCTCAAGTAAACGCTGTAATAACTTAATTCAGCACAAAACACATAAATGTGGATTATTTAGCAGAACCATAAACTTATATAACCACTCATTTGGTAAATTATCAGAATTTATGCTCAAAGTGTGTCCTGCATACAAAGACACAATGGCTTATATTGCAAGGACATTGGATGATGGCGGAATCAATGATCAACTGATCAAACGTCATTTACTGATTGATTAGACGTATTTGAGCTTATCAGTCAGCTATTTTGTTATTTGCTATTTTTACCGTAAAATGTTTAATACCACAAAATTACTAAACCACGTGGCACCCTCTGTCAAATTGATGATGCAAAAGTGAACAATCTGATACAAATAACCACCGTGTAATGTAACAATCTGAAGCATCTGTGTTTCATACGGTAGTGCGTTAACACAAATTAGGTGAAGTGAAAAATTAGTGCATCTTGCATAATTTTATCGTCTTGGCCATCTTTATGTCAAAAATTATCAAAGTTGTTGAAAATTTGACAAAGTTATGACAAAAACAATTTTGACTGTTTTTGAGACACGTATTATGGCACAGAAAACATAATGCTTTAATGCTTTTATATTAACTCAATATAAATCTGTGACTGTCAGGCATATATGTGGTTCTCCTTTGCGTGGGAGTTGGCTATGCCTGTCACAGTCTTCGCCTACTGCTACGGGCGTATATTTTACCTCATCAGACGTCACAACAAAGAAGTGGATCCTAGTCAAGGCGTTACTATGGCAGTCATGCCACCTGTACAAAGCACTGACCAGATTCAGCAGCAGGCGACTGAAGGTAAAGCAGGCACCTTGACTCGCACCGAGTTGAATGTTCTGCAAACCTTGATCGCCGTTATCATCTGCTTTGTCGTTTGCTGGACTCCAGTTTCGGTGGCTGTCGTTGTTGAAACAATAAGGGTATGCCAAATTTTACATATACGACAAAAAGTTTATAGGAGTTACTGTTTTTTGTCTGTTTTTAATGTAATTATAATTAATTATAGTTAATTATAGTCAATGTTGTTATAGACTTTGTTACTCTGTTTGACAATGATGCAATGTGATCAGTTCAAATGTGCATAGACAAGTTTCATAGACTACGTTGGTTTTTATTTAAATGCGGTCAATTTTTATTTCTCATAAATATATTAACAAAGTAAGTGAAACAAAATAATTGAAAAACATCGTTGATAGTTTATTTGTTATTAGTCATAACTGACCAGCATTCGTTACAATTTGGTAACATTATAAACCATAATATGGCAACCGTCGCTCTGATTTTCGTTTTATCGTTTTTACCTTGGACCTTGGACCTTGGTTCATCCCGCATCCAGCTGGACACATTGGGCCACACTCCGACGCCATTCGTGTCTGTCAAGAGCTGACACGTCTTTTTTTCCCAGGTGAACCTTATCTTTTGTAAGTCTTTGTTGACCGTGCTCCTCTAGTTCGCTCTTGGTCGACCTGGTCCTCTCTTATATCCTGGTACCTGCCAGTCTGTAACAGTGCTTGCTGTGTGTGGTATGCGCTGATGGTCAATACGCAGAACATGTCCAAGCAAACGTAATCGTCTTTCTGTCAGTATGTTGTCCATGGTTTATTGTCCGGTTCTGGTTCTGACCTACATGACTATTATTCTGTCTTTCCAAGTGATGCCCAGTATGTTCCTCTGCCATCTGTGCTGTGCCGCATCTAGCCTTTTTGTTAATGTTGCTGTTAATGGCCATACATCAGCACCGTAGAGGTGAGTTGACAAAATTATTGCTTCATATAATCTTATCTTCACTCTCAGGCTAATGTTTTCGTTTTTCCAGATTTTTCTCATTTTACCAAACACAACTGCTGCTTTTTCAATTCGTACTTTGACATCCTTTTCACAGCTGCTGGTGGATGATAGATAGCTGCTAAGGTAACAAAAATCGTCTACGTTTTCTATAACTAAACCTGCAGCCTGTATATCTGACTTGTCACTCCAAACACTGTATATCGTTTTTACATGTAATACCATTTGCAAGTTAAACTAGAACACTTTTTATAATTTATTCTAGTTTTTGATTTAATCGGAAAAGCAACAATGACAGTGTGAAATCGTGCTCAGGGCAAGCCGTTGCCTGATGAATTGTTCGACTTGTTCGCTGCGCTTGGATTCGTCAACCTCTGCGTCAATCCGATTATCTATGCTTCACGTTACAAGGTTTTCAAAAGATCGCTGTGGATGATTCTGACGATGTAACGTGTCCATGCGTGATAGAGACGACGTCACTTTGACGCGCTTTCGTGTCAGATATTTGCACTGAAGTTGAAATAACGCATTGCTTTTACTCATAGCACGTTTAAGCCCTCTCGGCAAAGATGTTAAGGCCGTTCGTTTTCTCGGGTTCTCGCTATTATAAACCGCTATAATGAAAGACCGCTTGACAGTGATGAACGTACGTCGTCGTTAGCTAATAATGAGGTCATTACTTTTTCATATAATTATTACTCGTATGTAGAACAAAAAAGCAAGCTCTAAACTTTTGTCCATGTCGTCGCCAAACATCAACCGATAAACAAAATTTTTTCTTTGGTAGATATTGTGAAAAACAACACATCAAATATAAAGGTGATCACTAAATATCCAGCCACATTTTAACTTTTTCGTGGGTGCAAGCTAGCATGTCAGTGTAACACTGGTGGATTTAAGCAAGGCAGACTGCACAACTACCGAAATTTATTTACAGTTCCGCATATCTAGGCTATTTGCTATTTTTCAACAAGTTTTTGTCCAAAGCAGTTCAGCTAACGCAACATCGTTTTGCGGTGTTTTTTATTTAAACAATTTTGTTTCGTTAAGCCGATGACTTCTTGAGTCATTAACGTTAGCCGTGGCATCGCATTTTTTATCACTTCCACAAAATGCCGTTTTTGTCAGCTGACAGTGTCGGCTCAAGACTGAAAGCAGCTCAATCGCGCACTTCTAGTCCATGAGTTTGGCAGATGACGGAGAAGAATGTCATGGTCAAACGCAGCTGATAGATCTAGCAGCGTCTGCATACTGATATCGTTGTCATCTATAGCGCCATAGAATGTTGACTGGCTGCACCGTGGTCACCACTGTCTTCGTCGAGTGATTGGGGCAGTAAGCATACTGTAGCCACGGAACGAAAGCAGCCGAGCCGCGTTCAGTTATAGCGTGTTTACACGATCTAGCAAACGTCCAGCAAATGTCCAGCATTAGCACGTGTATTTTGAATACATTTGCTGGAAGTTTGCTGGACGTTTGCTGGATCGTGTAAACATCCCATTAGGTGACTAGCGACGACCGACGAGACGCTTGGGCAGCTACGATAAGACTGTCAAGTTATACCCCGTTTACACGATCGAGCAAACATCGAGCAAACGTCAAGCAAATGTATTCAAAATGCACGTGCTAATTGCTCGACGTCTGCTCGACGTTTCTTCGATGCTTGCTAGCATTCATCCAGCTAGCTCGACGAGCTATGGTAATTAACATGCTAATTAGGAGGGCGGGCGGGTTGTAATTGGAACTTTGGAAGGCCTATATAACACGTGATCAGTTGTGGGATAAGCCTACATTTCAGCCAGGGGGGCGGGGTTCCATCAGGCCTGCTTAATGTTTGTTCGATGTCTGCTCGACGTTTGCTAGATGTTTGCTCGATCGTGTAAACGGGGTATTAACAATCGGCCGATATAACATTGAAACGGCCAGGTAAATCAAGATTAGTCTCTTTTTTTAATCTCGGTGTAATATGTGCCACTTTGAACGACGTCGGAACCGTGTCTGAATATAGGCAGCTGTCGGACAGACGCAACATTTTTCACATGTATGCTGCTTTTTTAACGTCGTACAGTATATTACTATTTTTTTAGTGTATAGATCTATGTCGTACATCAAAAACATAGCAACAGCTTTAATGACAGTGTCTTTACTGGTTGTTGTGCGTGTGCTAATTGCTTGCTTGTACTTTGAATATACGATCTCATAACAAACTTACACTCTAAAAATAGATTTGTAAACGTCACAAAATATTTTGTGAACGTCACAAAATTATTTTGTAACTATTTACAAATCATTTTGTGAATTTCACAAAAAAATTTGGTCGATTTATAACAAAATGTGTTTTGAAATCTTAACCAAACGTTTTGTTACTATAACCAAATACTTTTGTGGAAATAAAAAAAACTGTTTTGGTAACTCTTACAAAATGTGTTATGTGAATTTCCCAAAAACAGATTTGGTTAACTTATAACAAAATTTGTTTTGTAACTTTAACAAATTGAGCTTTGTTAGTATTAAAAAAATATTTTTGTGGTAATAACAAATATGTTTTGGTGGAAATTTAGGGGCAAAATTAAAATTTTAATCACACAACAAAAAATGCCACACATAATCTCCTCTGAATTTAAAATTTCAAATTCTTGTACCCCGTCTACCTACTTTGGTAATCTGTGATGCCGCTGTTAAAAATATCTTAGTTAAGAAACTGTGGTCCAATAACATTACAAAGTAAACAGACTACAGTCACTAGAACAGCACGGTCATTCTGCAGTCTGCACATCAGAGTGCACGCAGTTTTGATCAGCAGTGTAACAATTATTCTCCATGTCTCTTGGCATCCAGGAAGAACAATGATGCACGCTTCAGGCATTTATGTCGGTGTCGAGAGTCGACGTCAACAGTGTAGTAAGTACAGTATCCACAATCAGCTCCAGATTTCTCTGTGCAGCTCCTGCAAAACCATTTTGTGCAAATATAAATCAGCACAATGAGCAGGAACATTATAAACTCAGTTTTTCTGATCACAGTTCACCATTATCTCCAGTTTTAGCTAGTACTATTGGTGGTGCCAGGGTTTAGTGCAAGGGGGAACAAAACTAAGAGAAAATAGTTCAAAGATGACTCAACAATTATAAAATTAATGCAATAAATAGCGACAAGCAACTGCATCTATAGTGGCAACACCGCAGCTGACAGTACAGGCCTACTATAACTGTGAAGCTAATGTCTATCCCAGACCCCACAGAAAAAGCTGTTGTCCTAATGGTGTATTGCTGGTTTGGGAACCACAGGGAGTTGATTATCAGAGCTATTTACAGCTCTGAGGTAACCTCAGAAGTTAAACGGCACGTGCTGCAGTGAAACTTGTCATTAAAAAGTTTAAAACTTTTATGGCAATAAATTTTATCCTGTCATATAGCTAAAGCGTTTAAAAACACTTGATATTCATTACATGTATTCACCTGCAGCTATGTAGACTACGTCCTCTGGCATAGCCATGAAGGGCACTGGGGCATGTGCTGTTTTAGAAGCCTACTCAGATACTCAAAACGATGATAAAATGCACAAAAACACATCATTTTTACAGAAAAACATTCGACAAAAACATTTCTGATATGGGGTAAAACTTGGTCAGAACATGATAAAACAGAAACAGAGTATCGTTCAACACATGCATTCGTAAAGTCTGCAGGAAGGGACAAACAGAGAACAGACACACCAAATGGTTGAGAAAATTGGCTTCACTCATTCATTAACTGTTAGCTAATTTAGGCAATAAATATGCACTTGAATAGTAGAGTAATTCAAAAATACAAAAAATAGCCTAGATAAAGAAGCGGTGGGCATTTTGTAGAAAAGCAAAAACTACTCATTTTCTGTTTTTGTAATGTCTTTGTATTTCGAATCACTCGTATGCCCAACGCTAACTCCTCGTGCATGTACAGAACTTCAGCATTTTACACGACCAATTCGCAACTCATTACAACCACTCTCGTCATGCAGTAGTTTATGATTTGGTTTTGAAATAAAATGTTAAAAATATTTTAAACAGAATCAAATTGGTTACTTTTGCTCAAGGCTAAGCGCTGCTTGCTTGTTGCCTCAGTCACTTCCTCGAGCAGTAATAAAATTTAAAGTGAAAAAATGCCAATGGCACTGCAGTCACTTTACAGTCAGTAGTGGAAATGAAGTGACCCCATCTGTATCAAATGACATTTTGAGAGTTTGGGCCAACTGGTTTAAGCAATAACATGCACGCAGGAAGCACAAAAGACCCACGTGACCTTTGACGTATGACCTTGATATTCAATACCGATTTAGGCCTAGAGGTTATCAAAGTACATGTTCACGCAAAATTTTACTAAGCTAAGTGCAGCGGTTTAAGAGTTATGATATTTACAGAGAAAAAAATTGAGCTAATGCTCATGAGACGTGCGAGAGTCTATAGCAGTTCCTGTTCGCAGGTTATCAATTAATTCATCGCTGTCCATTTTGTCGCAATTTAAGCGAAGTGTGCATTGCAACCAAAAATCGCATAAAATCCCACAAAAACTTATATTTTCGAAGTTTAAGGTGGTTCAAATTCATTGATGTTGATAAACATAACAAGAAATATTTTAGATTGTGACCAATCTAATGCACTCCTCGCGCGCATTATGTTCTCCTGTATTCTTTTAACTGCCTTTTAGTTCCTTTCTTTTCACACCGCAAATAGCGGTGTTGACAGCATCCAACCGTGCAACTGACGTCATCACGAGGCGAAAAGAAAACTACTCTACAAGGTATGTGACATAGTCACTGAGTTATGACATGGTGAAAAATAAAATTTATATTATTATATTACAATTATGAAAAAATACTGCTATCATCGGTCAAGTGACCATTCGACTTCCGGGGGGTCGACTTCCTATCGGTGGTCCATAGTGACCATGCGTCTATCTAGCACCGTTACGGAGATATGGCGCCTCAAAGATAATGGGGTCACGAGTTTGATTTTTTGGGGTCACGTGACGTCATCGGTCACGTGACTATTCGACTCCGCGGGTGGACTTCCTATGGGTGGTCTATAGTGACCATGCGTCCATCTAGCACCGTTATGGAGATATGGCAGTTTGAAGTTCTTCCAGGAAGGCTCTTCCAGAAAGATGTAAGATGTAATGTAAGCTACATTACATCTTACATCAAATGTCGTTTATTTAATTCATCCGGTTGTTGTATTATTATGCATACAACAATATGAGTTCGAATGACCAACTCAATAACTCATGAACGATGACAGTACCAACGTAGACTTTATAATGACGTATTGATTTAGAAATAACGAACTTAATTAACTTCGTATTGCATGCAATGCACATTTTGACGCTCACGATATTAACTAATAAGGATTGTTAAAATACTATTATTACCTCCGCCAAGGAGGTTATGTTTTTGCCAGAGTTTGTTTGTTTGTGTGTTAGCAAGATAACTCAAAAAGTTATGGAAGGATCTTTCTGAAATTTTTAGGGAATGTCGGGAATGGCAAAAACTACAAGTGATTCAATTTTGGGGGTGATCCGAAAGGAACTTTAAAATTTTCGTTAACATTGCTTTATATGCTTGGCGGAAGCCTGCGCTCTCCAAGTGCTTTTCTAGTTTGTAAAAAACTTATTGTCTGTCCAATGCAATGCATAGCATTGGACAGAGTATAAAATCACCTTTGTGTCCGTGCGTCCGTGCGTGCGTCCGTGCGTCGTACATTTCTTGAGCTATCTTCCTTCCACCTTCTTTTTTCTTTCCCTTTTCCTTCCCCTTTTCCTTCCCCTTTTTCTTCCCCTTTCCCTTTACCTTGCCCTTTCCTCTTTTGTCCTTTCCCTTTCCCTTCGTCTTTTCCTTCCCCTATCTTTTCCCCTTTTCCTTCTTTTTCCCCTTTTTTACCCTTTTTTTCCCTTTTTCTTTTCCTTCCTTTTTTCTTTCCGTTTTCCTTTTTCCTTTCTCCCTTCCCCTTTCCATTTTCCTTTCTTTTCCCTTTACTTTCAATTCTTTTTCGCCTTTCCCTTCTCTTTTCCCTTTTTTCCTTTCCTCTTTTTCCTTTTCCTACCCCTTTTCAATTACCTCCCCATTCCCTTTACCTTCTATTCCTTTCCTCCTTTTACTTTCCCTTCCTTTTTCTTTTCCACTTTCCTATTCCTTTTTCTTTTCCTCTTCCTTCCTTTTTTTCTTTCCATTCTTCCATCTTTCTTTCTGTGTCCAGGTCCGAAAAGAATGAATAGCCTAATAGTGTTCCTGTAGGCCAGCAGCTGATGAGCTGATTGGTGAAGATGCCGATTGACAGACAGCGGATGTATTTAATATAATGTTTGCAGTGCTCACAACACAGCCGTGTCAGTACACATCTTAACAGCTTGTATTTATGAGCATCATTCGTACACAATTTTGTTGCTAAGTGTCCAAGCAAGTAATTGTAGTAGGATGGCCAATGCAAGTGAAGAACTCCATTACACGAGTTATGACAGCGTTGAGAACGCATCTCAAGCTTTTGCGCAGTTGCCGCAACGTCCACCCCTGTCGATTGCATCGTTGGTGGTCGGATTGGTTACCGGTGTCACGGGCATGTGTGCCAATGCAGTGGTCTTTGTGGTTCTAGTTTACGCACGTCGACAGTTTGGCAGCAGCGTCAACACTCTGATCACCAACCAGTCTGCCATGGATCTTTTCGCCTGCATCTGTCTCACCATCGCATTCGCCATGTCGTTTCCCGGAGCCCCGACAAACTATCTCATGCTTGGTGAGATCGGAAACAATGTGATCTGCTTTCTGTTTCGCTACAGAGTGCTGGCGATTATTTGTATGAATGCTGAAAAGTTCGGTTTAATGATCATCACTCTGGAACGCTACTTCAAGATCGAACTCCCAGGTGCTCATCTCAAGTACTATCAGGAGTGGACAACTGTATTAGCTGTGGCTATACCGTGGATCTCAGGCTTCTGCACTTTCGGTATTCCAGCGCTTGTGACTACAAAAGCAGTGCCTGGTCAGTGCCCGAGAATGGATCTTCCGAGCAAAGATGTTCAAATGGTAAGTCAGCAGGATTTGTGTGTACATTGGAATTCCGGGGTACTGCAACAATCTGGACAGTGTAAGCCTTAATAGTTGTGTATGTAGAATCGTAAATAAAACGAAATTTTTTTTCATACGTGCTCATACATTTGGCATATCACGTTCGTAAAAGTGGTGTCTTAAAAGTGCATACTATTTGCATGTGCTGTGCAATTGCTATTTTTTCCAAATTTTTGGTTTTTGTTTTCCAAATTTAATGTTTTTGATGCTGTGTTGAGTTCAATCTTTACAGTAAGTTACTTCCTTGTCTTGCTGGAAATTGATAGACTAGCGTATGTTTTGTGAATCAGATATGTTTACCTTTAGATATTTTTACCATTGAATTTTTAAGCTGATAAGCCGCCGTGACTTAGAAATACAAACCAAAAAAACGTCACAAATCCAAAACACATTTTTAGAAATTTTAAAGTCAGAGTTACGCGAGATAAATACTCAAATTAATTCTTAAACTACTGAATCGAGAAATATTGGTATGTAAATGACAGGCATACGCGTGGTTTTCCTTTTTCTATGAATTGGCTATGCCAGTCACAATCTTCGCCTACTGCTACGGGCGTATATTTTACCTCATCAGACGTCACAACAAAGAAGTGGGTCCTAGTCAAGGCGTTACTATGGCAGCTATGCCATCTGCACAAAGCACCGGCCAGGTTCAGCAGCAGGAGACTGAAGTTACAGGGGGCGCCTTGACTCGCACCGAGTTAAATGTTTTGCAAACGATGCTCGCCGTTATCATCTGCTTTGTCGTTTGCTGGTCACCGGCATCACTAGCCGCCATTATCCAGACAATAATGGTACGGTATGCCATGCCATAAAGAAAATTGATATTTGTTTTCAAGCTTATAGCAGTCTGTTTTAATGCAGTAGTTGAAATACGAGTATATACACCGTGCCCCAAAAATATGTGTCTGTGTAATTTTTTTGAATAGGCCCGTAAAACATCGGCCGATTTTAATAATTCTTGGCACGCAACATTGAAAGATCCAGTGATGTTTCACTTAAGTCAAAGTCAAAGTCAAATAAATTTTAGTTTATTTGACTTAGACTTAACATGTCAAAATTTTTAAGCAACTGAAACGCAGATCAAGCCTGAGCCAATATATTTATTTTTAACAAATGCAGTTAGTTATCCACTTACAAGTTACACAGTATCACTTTCTGTGTTGATTGACTTGTTGATTTCTCCGCTGTGTCAAAATTCCATGAAATTTAAAATTGTATAGAATCGAAATGTATGAAAACTGACCGATAACAATCTCTCCACAAGCATGGTTTAGTTAGTCAGCAGCGGCGGATTTAGAAATTTGGAATAGAGGGGCGAAAGAGTAGGAGG
>Ga0056128_1010824_pt1 | contig 11333 bp, 12 predicted proteins | sample WorMetLIZISLAND2_FD_71113 | JGI IMG/M metagenome (GOLD analysis project Ga0056128, IMG submission 71113) | Marine gutless worms symbiont microbial communities from Max Planck institute for Marine Microbiology, Germany - Olavius geniculatus... ... | reverse complement strand
CCCACTTGTCACCACTTATCACTGTTGTTGATGACGCGTTGCAGGCTTGCACTGTTGATACGATGTCCGATGCATTTATTGATTGCATTGAACAGGTTTATGGTACGATTGTTTCGACTTGATTGACCGCTAGTAGTATGTTTGTGCCCACTGTTAAAAAAGGATTTTTAAAATTCTGGTGGGACGAGGAATTAAGCTTGCTCAAGGAAGCATCAGTTAAGTCGGATAAACTGTGGAAAGCTTAAGGCAAGCCACGAAATGGTCCAATTTTTACTAATAGGCAGTCTTGCCGTTTACAATATCGCAAACGCCTCAGGGATTGCAAACACCTTGAAACTACTTGTTACACAAATGACCTGCACGATGCCTTAATGCAAAAAAAATAGTGATTTGTTCTGGCAATGTTGGCGATCCAAGTCTGACTATAAAAGTCCCTGTGCTCAGGTAGACGGTTGTGTTGATGCCTATACTGTTGCCTGCAAGTTTCGTGATCATTTTGCCAAGGCTTATACGTGTAATGATGCTGACCGAGCAGAACAACTTAGATGTAAGTATCAGTCGTTGCGTAATGAATACTGCGGTATGGGTATTAATGCTGATCACACTTTTGACACGGAATTGGTCAGTCACGTTAAACGTGGTAAAGCAGCAGGTTTTGACGGTTTGACTGCGGAACATTTGCTGTTCTGTCATCCTGCTGTATGTGTCGTTCTAGCAAAGCTTTTTCAGTTTATGATGTTGCGTTGTTACGTCCCAGATGGATTCAGATACAGCTATATTGTGCCAATTCCCAAACCCAAGGAATCATTTAGTAAGTCCCTGCTGTGTGACGATTTCAGGGGCATCGCCATTAGCCCTATTTTGTCGAAAGTGTTCGAATACTGTGTTCTCGATAGGTTTAGTAATTATTTTTGTACTACCGATAACCAATTTGGTTTTAAAAAGGTGTTGGTTGTAGTTTTTCTATCCGGACAGTCCGTAATATTGTTGATAGTTACATCAGAGGTAGAAGCACGGCCAACCTTTGCGCCATAGATTTGTCGAAGGCGTTCGACAACGTCAATCACTATGCTCTCTTTCTCAAACTTATGAAACGTCATATTCCTAACGAACTCTAATGTTTACATTTTAGATACTTGGCTGTCCGGATGTTACTCATGTGTTAAATGGCTCACTGTGTGGTCCGATATGTTTCAGACTGGTTTTGGTGTTCAACAGGGTTCAGTCTTATCGCCATTTCTCTTTGCCGTGTATTTAGATGACCTTGCTAATTTGTCATAACGAACGACATGCTTATGTTGTTTTATACGCAGATGATATTTTGTTATTAGCGCCATCCGTTTGTCAATTAGACGCATTACTCAAGATTTGTGAGCACGAACTCACCCAATTAGACATGGCAATTAATTTCAAGAAGTCGTGTTGCCTTCGTATTGGATCTCGCATGACTATGCCTTGTGCTAGTATTTGTGCAACGTCCGGTACTCAGATCCCTTGGGTCAGTGAACTCAGATATCTTGGTGTTTATTATTATGAAATCGCGCTCGTTTAAATGTTGTTTGTCAAATCATAGAAAGGCTTTTTACCGTTCTGCTAATGCTGTTTTTGGCAAAGTTGGTCGCGTTGCATCAGAGGAAGTAACCTTGCAACTTATTAATAGGAAATGTATACCTAGCCTCTTATGCGGTCTTGAGGCATGCCCACTGGTTAAGTCAGAACTCTCTTCTTTAGACTTTGTTGTCAATAGGTTTTTTCTGAACATGTTTAGAACGATTAACATGGATGTCATTAGTCAGTGTCAATCTTACTTTGATTTTAAATTACCAACTACATACACTCTGGTCTAATCGCGTTAAGACGTTTGATGTTAAATATGCCACCTGCGGGGGCAGCTTTGTGGATTATGGCACCAGTGTCAAATAGTGGTTATTGTTAGTACTACTATTATTACGCATGTGTGTTTATTTATTTTTTTCTTGTTAATTGCGTGCACGTGCGTATGTGTTAATCTATCGTTTCTTCGATGAATAAAGATGTATAGGCCTATTATTAGTCAGTTTTGTCATTCGTCGGTATATCGGATGCATTTGCACTAATATTTCAAAATTCATGAATTTTCTTCATGCATTGTAAGGAATAGGCTTTTTGTCGAAGAATAAGAAATTACACTGTAGATGTCCGTGTCTGCTGCAGGCACTGGCGGACATTTCAAGTGGTCAGAAGAAAGTGATAGTTCCGTATCGCGACTCTGTCTTGACCAAGCTGCTGCAGAACGCTCTGGGTGGCAACAGGTTTGTGCGCTATTTTATCGTTTCTGGTTGACCGATAAGAGCTTGATACAGAAGTTGTTGAAAAGTTTTTGCAGCTTTTTTGACAAATAAAATGGTTTCGTCGAGAGCGTTGAAGTTATGACATCAACAATTGCGGAGTTATTTTTACTCGTTTTTCAATAGGCCTAGGCTTATTGTTACTAGCTAAAACAATAAAACTCATGCAACAAAATACAAATTATCTGCAAGTTTTTTAGTGCCACGTTCTGCTCCGTGATAAACTCGTATTGCTAAGTGAAAGGAGTCGGAAAACCGTCTCCAGTTGTCTTATTTCATTTGTACTTGTAAAATCCATTAAGGCCGGCCTCACATGCTGCAATAATGCAAAACACAACAGCTTAAAACTTTTTAGTTTGTTTTATCGCAACAACCTAGTTTTGTTTTATTGCAGACATCCGCGCGTGCTGCAATAGAATATAATAAAACTCTATAAAACAACTTGCGACGGTCGTCGTCGTTGACGTTGACACGGCGGGTACTGTTTGTCATAGAGCGAAAATTGGCCCTGTAAACTGGCAGAGAAGTTTTATTTTATTGCAGGGGTCCGAACATGGTGCAACAAAACAAGCTGCAGTGTTGCACAGTTTTACGATTTTTGCACGTTGTTTTACGCTATTTCACTTTATTTTGTTGCAGCATATGCGGGATATCTGCAATAAAACAAAACTAAACTATTGTGATAACACAAATTAAAACGTTTTGACATGTTTTATTTCATTTTGTTGCAGCATGTTCGGCCAGCCTAATGCGAGGAAATAGTTTGCGGTTGTTTGCAGTTGTTGGTAATATTGAGAGGTTGTTTGTTGCGGTATATGGCCGGTGGGTTGCAGTAAAACGGTGATGATAGCTGCCCTGTCTCCGGCGGACATCAACTACGATGAAACGCTGTCGACGCTGCGTTATGCCGACCGAGCCAAACGCATCAAGACCAAAGCCGTCGTCAACGAAAACCCCGTCGACAAGCTCATCAGAGAACTGCAGGTATGTACTAGATAACACGCTGTTGAAGTGGGTAAGCAAGTACGCGGTATGAGCTTATGCCACTCCAGACAGCGCGGTATCGTACTTAGATTACGCTGAGATCGCATACGCTAGTCTATACCGCCACTGCGTCGTTTGCATTATAACGCACGACGTGAAAGTGTTGGCCGAGTAACAGTATAATGTGCGGCTATCCGCCTACAAGCGCGCAACCCAACCTTAGCCTTGATACTGGTCTTTGACCTTTCGAAATGCAAAAAGATAGCACAACTTAACGAACGTTTACATCGATTTTGGTTTGCCTACGTTTTTTGGTCTCAATTTTGGAGCCGTACGCTATTTGTAAACAGACAGACTGCCGGCCAGACCCGTTTTTTGGCTTATTAGGACCGCAAAAAAAATTCTGAGACAAATGTGAATGTCTACAATGATATAAAAATAAAGTGATGAGCATATTAGTAATTTTACTAAGTAAATTACTTTGGACAACAGTGTAAAACTGTGCATGACTCTTGCTCTTCCAGTTTCAGTCTGAGTTAGAGAGGGATGTTGCCTTCTTGACATCCTGTCAACATTGTAACTGCTCTGCGTGTTGTGTTGTGTGTTGTCAAAATAAATTTATTCATTGATTCAGTCATTGATCATATTTGATGTTTAGCTGGAGAACGAACGGCTGAAGAAGCAGATCGAAGCCGGAGCAACTGCTCAACCGGTCGAAGAAGAATCGATCAAAGGCCTCACTGCACAGGGTATAAAATGAATTAAATTTACACTGCGAACGGAACCTGTACAGACTTTTATACTGTATTTTTATGATAATGAGTGTTTTGTTGACACGCAAGATTTTAGGAGGTAGTCATAATGTCTAACCGCGAATAGTTTGCATTACTTGAGTACAAAGTGGCATGTTGATTGACGAATCTTCTCAATTTATTAGACCACTGACTCGGTTAGCTTTGTCGCACTGCCAGCCAGTGTAATGACATCCTGGCCCACTTAGGGTATTACATTACCGCTTCTTGCAAAATATATTCTATGTGATGATTAACAGGAATTGAAAATCTACGAAAGCAGATGTTGGAAGAAGCGGTGGCGCAATTGACGGCTAATCAGGAGAAGATTGCTGCGTCGGAAGGCAAAGGACCGACGTGGGAGGACAAGGTCCGCGAAAGTTTTTTGCCTCGCTAAATTTTTTGCCATCACGTTTGTATGACAGTACAATATGAATATTTTCTGAGTTAACAATAATGTATGATCTTATTATCGGTTATTGTAATACTGATGCATCTTCGTCATCATTTAATCAGCAAAAGGGTTACAAAGCCACTTATATTTCAGTAAGCCATCACAGCATTAAACACCACGACAACACATTAACTGAATGTAATGCACTTTTAAAAAACTAGCTAGAACACATACGGTCAGTGATCAATAATTGCAGAAAAGCATTAAGGGATGCAAAAACGACTTGCCGTGGCAGATTCTTCCATAACATTATTCGATGACTAAAATATATCTGATACTAAATTAACGCAGAGCTAAAAAGTCTGCGATGATTTTTTCGAGTGTCCGTAAATCGAGTTATAAAAAATCTACAACGTTCATATCGATCAGACTACATAGAAGTTTGTGCGTAAATAGCAAATCATCAAAAACATCTTATTTCTAGACGTTCAATTTCAAGTTTATTGAGTCGCTGATAATGACAAATACCGATTGTTAATGTAGTGTACTGTATGGTGTGCTCAATACTGTATAGCAAGAAGCCTAGCTGTCGCTAGGGCGTCCCGACCGCAGGCCTACCACCTATATCCGAAGGCCAGCGTCCGACTTCTGGTCGTGGAAAGAAAGTGATTTCCCAGAGTGACTACCGTCCAATACACGCTACATTGAACGCTACGTTCAACGCTAGATGGTAATGGGGCGCACGTGAGTGACGGCTGCAGGCAACAACTTTGCATTTAAAACTGTGACCAAACCGCTGCAGATACAGACATGGCTACTATTGACAGCCTACATGGGAACTCGTCATCGCCCTATCCAACGGTACCATCGCACACCTCCTATGACGTACGGTTTAGCCACAATACATGTTGCAGACGACAGACAGGTGACACATCGTCTCCCAAGGCTCGACCTTACGGTCGGCCAATAATGCATGAATAAAACATGTTGATTTACTATCCATGTGTGAATGCGTGCAGTTAGAGATGGCGAGATCAGAGTCATTCGCGACGTCGAGCGACGACCGCAAGCTGAAAGAAGCACACCTAATGAACCTGAATGAAGACCTCTTGCTGTCTGGCGTCGTGTTTCATTTCCTTTCAAAGACTGAGACGACCGTCGGCCGCAAAGACGCAAAAACGCCGCCCGACGTCTGCTTAAATGGCTTGAGGTCTGTCTCTTGCCATTCCATTCTTTGCTTCGAATCAGTCTATAAGCTATATACTTTAGACCGTGGTAACGGGCAAATAAGAAAAAGTTATATAAATACTGTGCGGATATTTTAGCGTTTTATTTCACACATCGAGAAAAATATTTATAAAATGTTGAAAATGAGAAAAATGGAACTTAAAAGTACTCTTGTGTAAGAAAAAAACAAAAAAAATCTAGAAGCACACGATTATGTTTCGTGTTTTGTAGTATTCTGAAGGAGCACGCGGTCATCTGTATCGCTCAGGATGATTATGAAATTCGACCGGCGTCGCTTGGAGCCAAGTCGAAAGTAAACGGCATTCCGCTCACTGGACCAAGAGTTCTCACGCACAAAGATCGCATTCTTTTCGGTATGAATTTCGCCGTGTCAGGGTTTTTAGTCTCAAGATCTTTCGCATAATAACACTTTTGTACCATGATACTAATGGCTGTATTAGTTCAGTGGTCGGTAGACTTTTTACTTCTTGCGCGAAATGACTTAAGTCCAAAACAGTTGGCGGGGTCGATCAATCATCCATGCTACCGTATTTCATGGCAGTTTATTCTTTCGTACAAAAACTGCAATTGCTGACTGCATCTTTGATTACCGACTCCCACTAGACATAGGCAAGCTAGGGATCGTTGTGTGTGGCACATAAAGAAAAATTTCGAATTTAAGACTAACGGATTAACGAAGTTTGTTACTGCATACTGTTGATCCTGCATGCAGACTTGAGGAAAAAGCATAGGAGGGAATTAGGAAATTCTAACGTGCGGCGACTGAATTACTTTATTTAGGTTCGAATCATCTGTTCGTCTTTATCAACCCGCTGAAAGCTGAAGCGTCGCTTGACTTGCCTGACGACATAACGTGGGAGTTTGCTCAGAAGGAAATTGCTCAGGCGAAGGGCTTTGTGACGGCCGGCGCTTCCGGTCTTTCTATTGGTGAGTCCAGGCTTTACATTGTGGTGGCATTTTCAGCTAGACAAATATGTCAGCTCAGTGCCGAAACGTAAAGTTTTAAACCACGGAAGACCATGTTTCATCCCGGAAACTGAGTTTTTTGTTATCTTCACATGTACTTCATTGTGATTATGCTTTTTAATTTTCCTGTTAAACCGATGACTTGAGTATTCAATATGCACGCGAAATTTAGCCGACCTCATGTTTGACCATACACTGGTAAGCCTAACTGTATTATTGGCATTTTAGTGTGCCTATATTAAGACTAATGGGCGTTATTAACTGTGTTCCGTCACGCTTAATGTCTTCTTACGTTTGATTTATGCGCGTGCATGCGTTAGATCGTCAGATCACTCAGGAGCAAGTTCTTGACATTCTGCCGCTGGTGACTGAAGTCAATGCTATATCTGAGGAGTTGAACAAGTACCAGACTTTTGACGTGGTTTTGATGACCGTCGCCGGGCATGACGGTACCACTACCAAAGGAACAAAGTTAGCAGCGTTACAACTATTAAACTTATCTCCATGCCGGTGCCTTTTGTCTTCTCTGTCTGCTCCTGTAATCATGATTAACTGCAAGGTAATTAGACTGAATTAATGCTCTCAGGCAGATGTAACGGAATAGTTAGAAGTTATAGAAATTTCTCCATATTGCAGCGTAGCATACTTTATATATTAAGATTTTTAGACAGACTTCTAAAATAGAACATCAAAAACCAGCTTAGATACGCCCTACAACGAAAACAACACTCACCGATGTTGGCTGCTAGTTGCAAGCGTTTAGTTTATATTTTTAATATATTTACTTAGTACAAACCAAAACCAACTTTGTAATTATTTATGATAAACTCAAACTAAATTCTACAAATTTTATTACTTCTATTTTTTGTCCATACAAAAACTCGTTTGACGTTTTTTTTCTTTATCTGATAGCCTACTCGTGTTGCATGCATTGTCGTTATTTTATGACGCAGAGTGATGGTACAAATGAAAAATTTACTAAACGGCAATATCTGGCTGTGGGAGAGAGGAAAGTTTGTCAACAGGCGATACCTTATGCAGGTTATTATGTAAACTATCGTATACTATTCGACATTTTGAGTCAATTTCTTATCTTGTAATTTTGTATTACTAGACGGGGTTGATCATCTTCACTGATGTCAGTTCTTTCGTACAGCCCGAAATCAGCGATTAATGGAAAATATGTCCACTGTATAATTTAATAAATTGTTAAAGAACTGCTTAACGCACTGCTTACCCCAGTATAGTTAGATTAGTAGCGCTGAACCTGTTGTTGGTGCCCCGTGGTGTGTTAATGTCGTCAAGTTTATTGGTACAGAAGCCAGCGCGCTATCTGCGTCGAATGAACGCTAGAATCTTTTGCCGGTCATTTGTTGTGTGTAAAAAACCTCGCAACTGTTGTGAAATGTGTGAAGGATATGTACCAAGCGTGGTTGGACGGCGACCGCGACATTTCGCTCATTCCGCAGGAAGAAGATCCGTTCTGGGAGCCAGTAGAGAACGCTCTCGTAGGCACCGCCAACATCTTTCTCCAGTCGCTCGGCTACGTGCTCGACTTCGAGGATTCTTTGACGATCACCGACCTCAAGGGCAACGACAAAGGTGTGCTGAACGTGTACATCGCTCCGTGCTCGGAGAAAGGTCGTCCGCTCGGCGAGGAGCATTACGTCGACGATCCAAAGGAACTGCTCGGATCACCCTATTACTTCAAAGTCTGTCTGTCTGTCTGTCTGTCTGTCTGCAGCAATTTTATTGGTTAATCGATGGATCGATCAATAAAATGAATTAGTCATTGGATTGATAATTGGATGAATGGATTGATTTTTTGTTTTATCGCGATTGATCGATCGATTAATTAATTAATTAATCAGTTAGTTAACTAAATAAATAATTAATTATTCGAATCAGAGAGATACATTGCTTTAATTAGAGAAGTAAGGACAAAAGCAATAAGCAGTTTCGATGTTCGTAATATTTTTGTTGAATCGTTATTTCGTGTTCGTTAGTGTTTAGTTGACGGTCAGTCATTGACTGTTACACTCTGCATCGTCTGACTTCAACCGTTCGTGATAGCATTTTAATTAGGCTATAAATACTTTATACTCCTGTCACGTCTGTGCCGATTATCGTCCTGGCGTTGCTGTCGGTCAGGTGACGCTGCGCAGCGCTGAGATGCACAACGAGTGCCACAACAAGGGTGTTCAGGTGAAATACAGCGTGCGAGGCGAGGACGAGCAGACCTCAACACCGATGGTCTCTCAGGGCAGCTGCACGGCACAGTTCACGCACACCAGAGTCATCACTCTGTCGTGTGTCGTCGAAGAACACCTCGAGTACTTCGACACCGGCTGCATCACGTTCCTTGTCTACGCCCGACAAGTCGACCTGCCGCCTGACAAACGACTCCAGAAGATGACCACTCGCGTACGCATACATCGCTATTATTACAAGTACTAAATTACTAAAAATCGTACACTGAGTACACCTACGCACGCACGCACACACACAAACTAACATAAAGCTTATTAAGCAAGTGCTACTCTGTGAATACGTTGAAGGTAATGGGTGCTAGCTGTCTGTCAGAAAGTAGTTTCTACTCCTGTCCGAGTATCTTCCAGCACGACTGTGTTGACGCTGCTGTCTACGCTCTGATTAACAGTTTATTTCAAGATCACGATCGTCACTGATTTGGCTTTTCCTAAAGTATGCGCTATATTAATATACGTTCTACTTAACTCACTGACAGGCAAGGTAAACTGGTGGGCATTGCCAACAGGAGTTACGCCAGATGGCGAGTCTGCAGCAGAAGCCGGCGACAATTGAACGACGCCACTCGGTGTTCGTCAACGAACTCGGCGCCGACCCGAGCCAACTCAAGTCAGAACTCATGTTACAACAGCGCAAGTTCGACCGACTTGAGTACAAAGAGAAAAGGCTCCAGGTATACAGAGAGTGCAGCTTAAAATCGTTTCAGTTACGTCAGTTCTTAAGAGTATCGCACGAATAGTAAACAGTGAAATACACAACAATGACGTTGTACGGACGGTCGGTGAATACTCATTTGCCGTGAGTTATTTGTTATATCTTTGCGTGTTTGCAAAATTCCGAACGTGCACCAACAATATAGCTGAGTGATTAGTATTATTTTGGATTTTAACATTATTTTTCACTACTGCTTTCGACTTTTGTTTTATTAGCCATTTCTCGATTTCCCCCATTTAGGCCGGATACGAATAAGCAAACTCTTGGGAATTTTTCATGCCAGAAACCCGTTTTTTCAGCCTTTGACATGAGTTGGAGTTGTGGCTGTCGTGGTTTTAGTAGTCTGTAGTTGTAACCTGTAAACGAACTTTCGGTTTACGTGCACATTATGTGGCGTTTCATGTACGATAAAACTGAACAAAAGTAAACAGAAGTTGTAAAACTTAAACAATGCCTACATCTGCAGCAAACTGTACTAAAACAGAACTTTAACCTGAACAGTTTTAAGCCCGTATTCATAACAACAGACAACGCGAAAATTTAGATGGTGCCTCTACTATGCAACAGAACTACACAAAGTTGTTGCGAGTTTTAGGTTTGTTGCATACGATGCTGTTTTTAGCGTTTTGGTAGTTTTGTCGCCTCCGGCGTGGAAAGCTATGCTGGTTGTTGATGTTGTGACTCAGGAGCTGTGTCGGGAGTGGAGTAGCAAACCGAGAGCGGACAAACAGTTCGAACCGTTCTATAGAGCTATCAGCGCCGTCGCGTTCAGTAGTGGCATCAAACTCAAGACGCACGCCGTCGTACTCAACTCGGTAGGCTCTCTGTCTAGCACCATAGCAGTCAGTCGCAATGTCGACAGTAGTATGACTAAACGTCCTATTCGGTTGTCGATGACGTTTCGAGAAAATCAAATAAAACTGTCTACGCGATGCGTTTATCCAGTGTTCTAAATACTGTTTGTTAATAAATCACATAACATAAGCATCTGCTTGCTAGGCCCTGTATTTCATTTTGGAATAAAATAAATATTCAAGCTTTGACATTTTGCATTGTGAAGAACTTTGTAGTTAGGACGTTTTACTAAAAAAACTATAAGCCCATAGATACAATGTTTTGCCACTTTGCTCTCTGCAGTACTTCCAGCTAGCTATAGGGGCGTCTACATCATATAAATGTCAATTGTAAATGTCAATCGTAAAATTAAGGGGTAAGATTTTTAGTTCAGTCGTTGGTGTAATTAACTACTTAAAGGCTGAATTAAACAACTTCTTCCCTAGCTTGCTTACAAGTATAAAAATCAACCGGAGTTTACAAAGCTCCAAAGAAAGAGGGAAAAAGTGGAAAAGTAGGAAAAAGAGGAAACATATGGCAGCTATATGATAGAATAATGGCGACTTGCTTCAAGGGCTCTATAAAGGTAGACGCCTGCGTATTCTTAAGTGCTCCAAAAATAATCCGGCTTACTGCATGCACCAGAGTACACTTGATGTTGTAAAGTAGAGAGTATTTATATTAATGTATATATGTAAAAACTTACCAGTTTACAACTGTGTGTAAGGACGATGTGATGATATCAGTCCTCTAAAACAGCAAAAATCATTTGGGTAACCTTAGATGGGGCTATGCATATGGCGTCCT
>Ga0056128_1010823_pt1 | contig 11333 bp, 10 predicted proteins | sample WorMetLIZISLAND2_FD_71113 | JGI IMG/M metagenome (GOLD analysis project Ga0056128, IMG submission 71113) | Marine gutless worms symbiont microbial communities from Max Planck institute for Marine Microbiology, Germany - Olavius geniculatus... ... | reverse complement strand
ACAGGAGAAACAGTATCGGTCCGAGGACCGATCCTTGTGGAACTCCACATCTAAGAATCAGCGGAGTTGACCTTCCAGATCCACAGCGAACGAACTGGGTTCTTCCTTCGATATAAGACGTAAAGATGTAAAATATGTGGGTAACAAAGTTTCAGTTAAAGACAAAATTCAGACCTGGACCATAAAACATGTAAAAACTTATGAGTTTTAAACTACACCGTGGGCCACAAAAAATGTGCCACTATACTTTTGTTTATATCTTCACCAATTATTGACCGACTTTCAAAATTCTTTCACTGTCACATACTGTGGACAATTAGCAATAAAGCTGTTGTTAAATATCCCACCACACTTTAATTGCGTCACTACACTACCATGTGAAACACAAATTTTCAAAAATCACCAAAATCACTATAATACAAATGCAAAAAATCATATTCTGAAACAAATTTCACTATTTTTTATACAAAAATTAAATTATGTTTAGTTTTATGTACATTTCTGATGTTTGTAAACAAAAGCAAATGATATTGTCGTAAATAGTAATTTTTAATGCATCGAAGATATACCAGTAAAGTAATGTGTCATTGAGCAGTAGAGACAAGGCTGTGATTAAAAACTTATGCTGGTTCAAAAAATACAGTTTTTGGAAAATATTGGCAGAATTTCTGAAGATGAACTGCAACAGGAAAAGCGTGGGAATGTTACTAAGACTGATTCTGGAAACATGCAGCACCGACCAACGGCATGAGACCAGCAGACTAAAGCATACACATACGGAAGAGAACGTGATCACTGTGGACAAAATGGTAGGCTTGCTAAACCACGAAGGCCAGAAACAAACATATCGTTCGATACGCCAGATATCCAAAGAAACGAATCTGACAAAGTGTAGCATCGTACAGATCATTCACTGCATTTTTGGTCAGAAGTGTATTTTGTTTATCAACACGCTTGCTATCTATTATTGCTAGTTTTTCTTGCATTTGTATTTCACAAGGTAGTGTAGTGACACAGTTATCATGTGGCGGGATATTCAATAATCACTTTATTGCTGATTTTCTGGAAAATGCATCAGTGAGAAAATGTTGAAAATCAGTTAATATTTAGCGAAGATATGGAAAATCACAGAAATAACATGAGACATTAAAAAATTCAAACAGTGTTTTAAAAAATTGCATTTTTCCTTGTTCCTATCATTCTCAATCTGTAAACATGCTACATAAGTATTAACACAGTCTGTGATTCAGCTGCATCATTTCTACGACAAAATGTAATATTAAGCAGTAAGCACAAAACTTCTGTTTTTACTGTAGTCTATCTTGAAGTACACTACATAAACAACATAAACTGGGACGTATCCTATAAGATTTTTTTAAAAATCTACCAAACAATTTCCAACTTCTTCAATGATCAATCAGTTTATTGATCACTAATTTCTGGAATCATAATAAATTTATTCCTGTTATTCGGCACCTAAGATTCAGACTGCTGACATTGCCCACATTACAAGTTACCATATTATCATTATTACTATTCGGGTTTCTGTAAAAAGACCTACGTGGCACAGCGGCAGCAAAGCGATCAGGGTCACTCTCCATCAGACGCTGTCTAAGTTCCTGCCGACCAACGTCCGGTGGACCAATCAAAATGATCGGTCGCTTGCGGTTGGGTTGTGGATAATGCTGTGTCACCGGTTCATAGGACAATATCTTCTCCCCATCAGCATCTGCAAGTACCAAAGATAACGGCAAATATGACATCAATCTATCAAAAATGGCTCTAAAATTATCAAGAGTAAAATGGCAGAACATCCTATCTGCTGTAAACAACATTTTGAGAAAATTGGAAACAACTGTCTGCCACACTTTTTTCGGACTTATCTCTGAGTAGTGCTTTTAATGTTGTTTCAAAAGGTTGTTAATAAATAACACCCCCAATTTGCTTGCTATATTTTATACTCTAATAAAAAATATAAAAGCAGCATTTTGAAGAATTATGTAGTTTGCCGTTAAAATGTTAAATTGTCATACATAACTGCAGATATGATTTTTGCTTTTCTATGTGCAGCATTATAGACTATGAGTCAAACACGAAATTTGAGCTAATGCTCACGAGACGTGCGAAAGCCTATAGCAGTTCCGGTTCAGTAGTTTAGCTGAAAATTGGGGTGTTCACGCTAACTTAATATACAAATACCAAATTCTCTGGAACTTTCTGTCAAAATTCTGTCCAAACTTTACAGTGTCTGTGGGAAAACGGCAACTTCTGGCCGTGCCTATTTTTTGACACATGACACCACTGTTCACTGGTGATTCATAAATTTTGAGTTGCAATTTTGGCCTGTACTATCGTACTATGACACTGCCGCACCAACGTCGGTAGATAAACCCAAAAGAACTGACTGCAACTCGTAAGTAAAAAAATCACATCGAGGAAGAGAGGGTTAACTCAAAGTCACTGGTTGTGCCTTCGGAAGCTCGTGACAAAGTGGTAGCAGAGTAAAACTAAACGAAAGTTGTGTGCAACGCGAACGCACGCATGCAGTTAAGCACAATCAGTGCATAGAAACACGAGTTTGTCAACAGAACTTGGCTTTCATTTTTTTGGAAATTGGCGAGTCGAATCGAAACAAGCTAGAGTTCAATTCGCTCTGCCGAATCGATTCCCAGCTCTACTGCAGTGTGTTGGTGAATGAAAGTCACTTCAGAGCAAAAACAGAACAGTTTAGTACATGCAGATGGAATACTATAGAATGTAAGGTATGCTGTACTCTGGCCGTGGCTCTAGCAAACTCAACATCCAGCAATTTTTTTGGTTACATTTGGCGTGACAAAATTTCTGGCATGGCACAGTTGCACAATGCTTACAGCAAAAAATAGTAAGTAAACAGATGAGTAAGTGTGATATCAAAACTTTCACCCAGGCAATGACTTGTACTCTTTTACTAGTCTGGCACCACAAACTTTCCATTTCCCGTTGTAGACAACTATGCCAGCAGTTTACCTTCATCCTCAGCCTGAGTTAATTTCTTCTTCCTACGACACCGACACCGAAACTTCTTGCCATCTTTCTCCTTCTGCTCCCTGAATGTCATCAGTCGCAACCTTTCCCGACTACAAAGACAACAGTCAACAGTCAGTGTCAAACAATTGGTACCAAATAGCAGTCTACCACGTCAATAAATACATTCCTGCAGTTATCTCGCTCATCTGAACTAAATACAACAAATGAAGAGAAATAAAATTAATTCAGGCGATCAGATTTTTTTACCTCTCGACAATGTTACTACACTATCCCTACCAAGGGTTCTGAAATGATGCAATTTCAGACCAATAATCTCCCCATGCCTTTCTCATATGTTTCTTCGCCCATCCCATCGATGCCGTGTGACTTTTGTTTAGATTAGACTGCACTAGCTACAAGTACTAGAGCCATCAAAACGTTAATTTTTTAATGAATTAATCCACTGCATTAACCTTTTAACACATTAATTAACACGCTATTAACGCACACAGACCCGTCAAGAGAGAGAGTGGGGGGGTAAGTTACTCCAGGCCCTGCAATGTTTGGGGGCCACACCTGTATAATATAGAAAGCTAAGAACACATTTTAAACGTATAATCAACAATAACTGGCGTCATAGCTAGCATAAAAATCTATTAGCCTGTCGTCAAAATAATTATTTGTTTACAATAGTGATGGAACGGCAACTACAGTACAGTCACTTAAATTCATTCGATTGTTAAATGACCGCAGTTTAATGGAATATTGGAACATTTACTTCACAGAATTTAGTAAATTAATTTGATTAACGTAAATTTTTGTACATTAAATTTTTAAATGTACATTAATTTATTAAACACATTAATGCGTGAATTAATGCATTAATTTGATAGCTCTAACTCTTACTCTTACCTACCTAGCTTTGCTCTCTTCCTGTCATTCCCGCTACGGATGAAAAAGCACAGGAAGCTGCCCCAGAGTCCAAAAACATTTCAGGAACTTTCTGAAGAGCTTCCTCCGACGTTTTTCTTTCTATTTTTCAAAATCACATTTTTTCTTAAGACTTCTTTGTAAATCTGATATCTTTGTACAAGCTAAGCTCAACTGAGGATTAAGTTTACAAAAACGAGCTCTTTTGCATGTTGCATGAAAAGACACACGTGGGAAAATACTAGAAATTCCATATATAAGAATGAATGCAGCTTGGACAAAAATAGAAAGTTACATATAAAGTAATGCACAAAACTTGAACCACACATTTCCGAAAACTTTTTTTATTTTACCTAGCATGACATAACACGTTAAACCTTATACAAGTAGCAATAGGTCTCACTTTTCGTGGAATTTCTGGCTAGGAATGAGGCCGGCCAATGTCTGGTCATCTTCTCCCTCACGGTAAGCTTGCCACCAGTTGAAGTCATTCGTGTTGATCACATGCAGCACGTCACCCTTCCTAAACATAATCCCGAGCTCCCGGCATGGGATTAGATTATCCTCCTCCGGGTCAAAGCTGAACAGCGCTCGGACATGCATCTACACAATATACACATTATACGCTGCTGATGAACTGGCATTGTGGCAGCCCTGGGCAAGTGTCATGGCTAAATTGTAGCGTGCAGAAAAATTTTCTTCCCCTCGGAAAGTTTCTGCCAAAAATACAAAATCTGAAGCTTAAAATGGGTAACTATAGAGCAAAAATTGATATTTTGAGCACACAGATCTACGCCATAAGAAATTTGCAGCTGACGCAAAGTTGAAACATTTGCCCCAACCCTTCTAACTGACGATAGTGCCGAGTGACAAAGTTTTTGAGTGACGGAGTTATTTCTGTCAGGCATGCAGGCTGTAACAATAATCTGCTACAACAATACCCCAAAGTTAGCGTTTTAAAGGACCAAAATTGAGGTAATTCTATAGAAACTGACTACATAATAAACGCACTGTACATGTGTATCAATTAGTAACGTATGCATTGCTAAAATTCTAACACCAACCACGAAAAAAAACCTGAAATGCTAAAATGCAGAAATAATTGAAACAGCTCTTGTACCAGAACATCAGTGGCATTCTGTGGTCTCTGCTCTGGACCTGGATTGATCAGAAATGTTAGAAATCCAGTCAAACGCGACTAAAACAAACACAAACACTATTAAAGGTAAAAAGGTAAAGGTCGTCAATTTGTATAGCGCATAGTCGCGAGCATGCACACGCCTCTAATGCGCTTTCATCACTAACCAGTGCCACCTGCCGCACAGCCACCGTGTGCAGCCTGCAGACACAGGCTGGCGCAGCGGCCGGCTAGGCAACCCCAGTCAGCTGTACCAAGGTCCCCACCTTCCGTAATCCATGTATGTGAGTTACTACTCATTTTACCATCCTATGGAGGGTAGAAGGCTGAGTCGACCTAGCTGGCAGGCTTCACACCGAGATGGTTTACCTGCCCGCAGGCAGTCACCCATCGCAGTACTAACCAGGCCTGGCGTAGAGTAACTTCGTTTCAGCCGAAACGCGTTACCAACTACGCCACGCCACCAACCACATCGTGGATTAACTAACAAAAGACAGTGTTGCAACTAACTGGCAAATAAACTAATTACTTCGTAAACCGAAATTGCTAATTAATTACAATAAGAAATTCAACAAGCTGAAGCATGGACACAGAGTGAAGTATGTTAACCATGACAAATTCATTAACATCTTAACCATCTCATACTGAATTAACCACTATCGCAAACATGAAAGCCGCTGAAAATTAGAATGCAGTGACAAAAATTGCTTTGCATGGCTATCTCAGTTTGCTTAACATTACTGACCATACCAACAAAAGGATTGGAAAAATGCACAACTACCAGGTATCCTTCAGAACAAAGCACCCAAAATCAAACTTGTGCATTCATCTATGCTCTTTATGGTGTGAAGTTCAGATTCCATACATTACTCTTGACTTTGAACTTCCCATAGCTAATCACTTCTGGGCTGATTTTCAGCAGCAAGATGGCCTTCTGTCGCTTATAGATGACTAGTTGCAATATAAATCAGGTATATGCCATAACCACAAGTAATGAACAATTAAAGCAATTAACTAAATGACAAAACATCCTTCTACAGCAATAAAAATATGATTAATCTACTGAAACGATGCTATTAATACATACCATCAGGTCGCAGACATCGTTTATACCCATGCCACGTATTTCAACACCATTAATCTCCAGTATCTCATCGCCTTCATGAAGCAGACCACTCTTTTCAGCCACGCCCCCTTTGACAATACGACCAATAATCACAGCCTCTCCCTCATTCTTCACCGTTGCTCCCTAACACAGCAGAAAGTGCCAGCATCAATTAGTCATCAATCGATCGAACAAGAATTCAAAATCCCTTTTTACGCGCAACAGCAGCTACTGCTGTAGCGCGTCTTGGCCATCGCAATTCTGTTTGTCTGTCTGTCTGTCCATCACATGGGTGGATCAGTCCAAAACGGTACTAGCTAGGATTACCAAATCTTCACCGTTGGCTGCCCGGAAGACTCTAGTTTCAGGATCAGAAAGCTTTTACACAAATTCAAAGACGGTGACCCCGAACGAGGGCGCTAAATGACGAGGGGGGGTGGAAAAAATTAGCAATTTTCAGTCGATACAGCATTGGCAGACCGAGATAGGCGGCGCCCTCTGGTGAATACAAGTACAAGAAATATGAGCTAACGCTCATGAGATGCGCAGTTCCGGTTCAATAGTTTAACTGAAAATTGGGGTGTTCACACTAAGTTAATATACAAATACCATATTCTCTATCTGGATCGCATAACTATAGTTCCGTGGCGCCACCATGTGAATGATATAGACTTGAAAATTGCCAAAAAATCCATAAAACCCCCTATTTTGGCGTTCAAGGTCATTCAAGGTCAACGAATTCAGTGCCAATCAAGAGCCAGTGTACAATTTCCTATTAGTGGTTAATAGTAACCTAGGCCTATCTCGCACCGTTACTGAGATACAGCGACTTATTGGCCAAAAATCGCAAATTTTGCCCACCCCCTCTCATTTAGCGTCCTCGTTCGGGGTGACCCCCTTCGAATTTATGGAAAAGCATTACGGTTCCTGAAACTAGAGTCTTCCAGGCAGCCGACGGTGAATATTTGGTGATCCTAGCTTGCACCGTTTTTCACTGATCCACCCAGGTGACAGACAGTTAGACTGACAGACAGAACTGCGATGGCTGAGATGCGCTGAAAGCAGTAGCTGCTTTCACGCGTAAAAACACTATAGATATTTAGCAGCTGGTCGTCTGGCGGCCTCTGGCGACTGATTTTGTTTTACTAGGCTTTCTTTCAAACTGTAGAAAAAAGCCATACAGATGAAATCTACGGATAAATTCTACACATCACTGGCATACGACGGTGCACCGCTGTTGTGCATTCCCCTTTGCATTAGCAGCACTTTTCTTGTTACTTCTACCTTTACCTTTTACCTGTCATTCATCAGCATTATGCGTTGAAAAGTTAGAGTCAGGATTTATGTGTGACACATGGCACTACATAAATTATTTTGACAGACTGATTAGTAAATTAGTTGCTTGGTTAATTGTGCATTTTTGTGCAATGTGCATCATACACATATCAGTCAATGAATGGACCGATCCGGGATTTTTCAAAGTGGCTTAAATAATACAAACCACTGCTAGGGCCACTACAGACAGACTGAATGGAGTCCAGTCCAAACGATGACTGATAGTCCATGAAATGGGGTAAAAATCTAGCACTTAAACAATAAGCACTATCAGTTTCTAACATTTATATTTCACCAGGTAGTGTAGCAACACATATCAGGTGCTGCAAGACTTTTTAAGTGTGATGTACTAGTTAAAAAATTTTTTAAATCAGTCATTTCTGTGGCTAGCTTATGAAAGACTCAGTGGTATTCTATGATCTTGCAGATTCAATAAAGCGGTGTTTTATAACAATCGATAATTGTTTGAAAAAAATACTAGTACACACTGTGGAAAAAAATACTCGCTTTAACACAAAACTTCAAAGTTACTTATAAACAAAAAAATAAAGCAGACAAACCATCTAACCAATGTGACAAAAATAAACAAAAAAACACTCTGGAGTTCAGGTAAAAAATGTTCACCTGTGTCGGCTGGTAGATAACATTGTGTAATCCCATACAGCCAATGATGCTCCGTAACTCTGAGATGGGTTTTCTGTTTATACGACCTTTAACCTTTATTATAAATGGCAGATAAACATACAAGAGGATCGGCAGTTTTCTGTAGTCGAACTATCTTGATATTCTCATCGCCGTACTGTGAAGCCCTCTCGTATAAGTATTGACGTTCATCCTTGTCTTCGGCAGATTTACTTAGCACCGCATCACGTTGAACGGACTTGTCGTATGCATAGACCACACTCTGAAACCAACACTGACTAAATAAAACACTGTATTAATGCAAACATCAAAGCATCTGTGATAAGTAAGAAATATAATGCTCTAGATCCAAACACAATAGGAGGAGTCAAAATACTTTCCTTAACCATTCTGAGCCAACAGAGGCTAATAAACTGATTAAGATGACACATATAACTCGATAAATCATAGACTATTCTAAGCATAAATCAAGCATAAGATAAATTGAGCACTTCATGGTTTCAGCCAAAAAAATCAAATTGTAAGGCTTGTAAGCACAAGAATCTCAACCATTTTAAAATATTTATGCGATTGAATTGAGACTGAGCCATTTATCTTTTAGTGCACCGATGCTGCTGGATGGACGATAGATAAAGATATTTGACTTGCAAGAAAACTCAGCAACAACAATTTTTACGCTCGACAGCAGGAACTGCTATAGCACGTCTTAGCCATCGCAATTCTGTCTGTCCGTCTGTCTGTCTGTCCATCCATCTATCACATGAGTGGATCAGTCAAAAACAGTGAAGGCTAGGATCATCAAATCTTCACCGTGTGGTCCAAGGAAGACTCTAGTTTCAGAATCTGCAAAGCTTATCTAGAAATTCCACCGGAATCACTCCGAGCGAGGGCACTAAATGAGAGGGGGGTAGGGAAAATTTGTGATTTTTAGACAATAAGTTGCCGTATCTCAGAAATGGTGCGAGACAGAGCGTAGGTTACTATTAGTCACTAACAGGAAGTCCTACATGCACTATCGATTGGGGTAGTGCTATCGATGGGTGACCTTGAACATTAAACTAAAGTTTTTACGCGTGAGAGCTAGCATACCTAGCTATAGCGCGTATTAGCAATAGTAATTCTGTCTTGGTGTCTGTCACAACCCGGTACTGATTGAAGCCCAGGTGAGATACAGACTTCTGGTTTTCACCATATGATAGCGTAGAATCTCTAGTATTTTGTGACAAAATTTCACGCAACTGGGTGAAGGGAGTCCCCATGAACGAGGGGGAGAAAAAGGGGCACCCCCCTTAATAAGTGTTATTCTACCATTATTGGCTCTTCTAACATGAAAATGGTTGCAGATAGGCACAGACATGCTGCTTATCATAACAAGCACTGGCAACGAGCTTCTTAGAAATGTCAACATCGATGATTTTGAATGACCATGAACCCCAAAAATAGAAGTTTTTAGTGAATTTTTTGCGATTTCGGGCTGCGACACGCACTTCAAGAGTGAATTGCACCAAAAAGGCTGGAGATAGACCAAGACAACCTGCACATGAAATTTTCAGCATTTAATGTAGATTTCAGCAGTTTGAGTCTGGACCCTCTAGGTTCAAGGAGGCCTGCGCACGCAGATGTCAAATAAGGGTTAAACTGTTAAAAAGTGGTTATTTACCGCTGCTGGCTTGTCTAACGTGAAAATGGTTGCAGATAGGCACAGACATGCTGCTTAACGTAACAAGCACTGGTGACGGGCTTCTTAGGATTGTCAGCATTGATGACCTTCATTGGCATTGAACCCTAAAAAAGGGGTTTTAGTGATTTTTTGGCGATTTTTGGCTGCTAAAGAGTGAATTCCGACGAAATGGACGGAGATAGACCAACATTACCTGCGAACAGGAACTGCTATAGGCTTTCGCGTGTCTCATGAGCATTAGCTCTGATTTTTTGTTTATGGATATTGTTGGCAATTTTTGACAGCTCAGGAGCAAATCAGGAGCAAAGTGCCAAAATCACTAGAGACAGACCAGGACAACCTGCATAGGAAATTTTCAGCATCAAACAGATTTCAACAGTCTAAGTTTCCACTCCCTAGGTTCAAAGAAGCCAGCACACGAGGGCACCAAATAGAGGTACTCCCGTCAAAATACTCGCATTCAACCACTCGAATGGCAGCAGCCATGCAAGACAGTGATGCCATCTGGCGTATATATAAATGCATCGTACCCAATGTCAGTTGCTGGAATCAGTGAGCTTAGATTTTGTTCACAGTAGGCCTTCAAACATGCACTGCCGTCATGCGTTCCGCTTTGCGTTAGCTGGGCTTTCTTGTCTATAGCAAAGCCACGCCATATGTTTAACCTTTAACAACATGACAAACTCTCATTCTTCTCTACCAGTACAAGAGAAACTTCAAAGAACATTTAAAGTTTAACTTACCTTAAAGTGAGAATCCGACATTATCTTAACAAGCTCATTTGCATGAGTATTTTTTGATTTCGAGCTGGTGACAGTAAGCTGCGCTGCGTCACACAAGCTTGTGAGTGAATCGTCGGGACGTTGAGGCATCTGCACTGAGGCACTAGCAAGCTTGTTGTGAAGTTTCAGCACTCGCTGAAAACGTTCATTAGTCAGAAACTGTAACACGCGGCCGAGCTCTACCTTGTCACTGGTATCGTGCAGGTAATGTTTCGCTTGCTGCACTGACACCATAGCATCTTGCATATCTGCACAGTTTTGCACACAGCAAATTACACAACGTTATTATTATTTAAGTTGTACACAAAGTGTATGACCAAAATATGAATTATTTCAAATAAAAAGTACCCCAAAATTACAAAAATAACAAAAAAATTAATAAGTATTGTGCAGCACCATTTATTCATCACTAACATCATTCTAGGTGCTGACTACTAACAATTATAACAATAACAAATACAGACTGTTGTACTGATAGTTTTTTGTCTGTCCAGAGTATAAAATCACCTGAGTGTCCGTGCATCCGTCCGTGCGTCCAACTTTTCTTAAGCTGTCTTCCTTCCACCTTCCCCTTCCCTTTCCTCTTCCCCTTTTTCCTTTCCCTTCCCCTTTCCCTTCCTCTTCTCTTCACCTACCGCTTCAAATTTCCTTTACCTTCCTTTCCCCTTCCCTTCTTTTCCCCTTCCTCTTTTCCTTCCCCTATCTCTTCCCCTT
>Ga0056128_1010821_pt1 | contig 11333 bp, 6 predicted proteins | sample WorMetLIZISLAND2_FD_71113 | JGI IMG/M metagenome (GOLD analysis project Ga0056128, IMG submission 71113) | Marine gutless worms symbiont microbial communities from Max Planck institute for Marine Microbiology, Germany - Olavius geniculatus... ... | reverse complement strand
TGTAGCTTGAACATTTTTTCACGCTGAAAAATCGGTAAACGGTCATGTTAAAAAATCTATAACTTCGTCATTTTTCAATGGAATCAAATTTTATTTGGCATTTAGCCGTAGAACAATTTAATACATAAAGCTGTAAATTTTCAGATTAAAATACCAAACGGTTGCTGAGAAAACAGCAAAAAAATTCAGGGGGCTACTTTTTTCTGCTGCACCCTGTACATTCGTTCATCGTCATCATCGTGATTCATGATCATCGCCGGCAGATCTGGGCAGTTTCAGTCAACTGCACAAAATCACACACACTTCTAAAAGCAAATATCTCATTCCTCCTGGTAAACAAACACGCCAGACCGATCAGGAACAGTGTGTAAGCTACTTTGAACCACACTGAGCTCACACCGGTACTGTTTTCACAACTTTCGGCTGCAGTCGTGCATCACAAAGCAAACGACGTGTAGTTTATGCGATCCGAGCGTGGTTTGAGTACCGATACCACAATGTCTGGAGTGGTATAACCTCGTACAGCGTACTCGCTTACCCATTCCAGCAGTGCGGTATATAGCTACAGTAGAACATACCTCTCGTTGTAGAGTCGTTCGCCGTGAATGACTCTGAGGTTCTTGAGGAACTTGAGCGACGTTAGCGGGTACGAGCGCAGCACCTTGAGGTAGTTCGTGATTTCCTCAATCATTCCGAGGTTTTCCTCGAGCTCCGCGTTCACGTGGAAGCCACCGAGGATCTGTATCTCCAGGACTCCTTTGATGATTGTGCAGCCTTTGAGTCGCTGTGCCGCGGCCAGGTTCTGTACCACGATGCCACTGCACACTGCCCCACACACAACGACACAGATAGACAGGTTAACAACGACCAAGAGTAATCTGGCAAAAGGCAGAATCGCTTATCGTTTGCATTCGCCAGGTGGTAGCACCCATCTAAAGCAATGTGTCACTAACTCCACAATTGTACCTGCCAAATAAATTGCAACTAAAACGGTCAAATAGTTTAAACTGAATGCCCAAATGTAAAAGACAGACAGACAGACATACGACAGACAACGCTAAGAAGAAACGTGTAGAAGAAATAGGCACAAAAAAAGCAAAAAATACTCTCGAAGGAAGATAAACCTTTTGGGCAATGTCCGGGACACTTGACGCAGCGATGTCGATCGTTGGGGTCTTCGACTGAGCCCTGAGGACACAGAGGCAAGCACTGTCCTTCTGGAAGTGTCTTGAATATTGGCGGAGCTCTGCTACGCACCGGAGCGTAAGCCCAGCATTCCTGCGCCGAGATACATCTCCTTTCTCTCAACTGCCAAACAAACACTGAACATAAAAACATACCATCAGTACTCTTATGGGTATACGATGTGCCAGTTTTTAGGCAGAATAGCTCTTGCGGTGCGGAGATTTCCGCCTATTCCTACACAATTCTCACAGCGTGGTATGTCTGTCTCTCTGTCGTCTGTCACGTTCGTACAACCTGCCTAAACTGGTGCATGAATTTCCACAAATGATCTAAACACTGTAATACATTATCGATCTCACTGCTGTAGATATGGCACTATGACATTTATCATTATGATTATAATTATAATCGGCGCACCTCGTATGTGCCACGAGGACACTTGCGCATACAGCGTCCGTTGTACATGACGTGAATGCAGGCAATGCAATGGATGTCCAGGGGTCCGTAGCAGCCGGCCAGGCATTCCTGATGACAACACTGCCACTGATTGGCTGCGACGCTCAGCTGACGATTACACGCTCGACCAATCATACTGCACTTTGCCGGACAGACTGTCAATGTCAAACAAATCTTCGATTAAACTTATATGTTTAAACAGTAAGTAATTAACCATAAGAATTCACCAAAGGACACCCTATACGGTATTTTCGTTATTTCCTGATTTGTTGACGTTTCGGCAACCGATGGTCCTAGAGTCTGTTTCCTTCCTTGGAACGATTTCCACAAGCCAACAAATCAGTAAATAACAGTTAGAATTTGATGAGAATTATGTGATACAGACATGTCACTAGTACCGACCAATAAAATACTACTTTTTGGCTTTGCACTTTCACATTTACTCTACACAAGTCTACTCCTCCTTTTATCTGGAAATTCATATGCAATATGTCTGCAAGAAAATGAAGACGCATTTCCTTTCCCCCCTCATTTTTCTCTCTCTACCAGTTCACCCGTTCTTATCACCTCCCGTGTCCCTTCTCAATGGAGCTAAGCTGTCTGGGGAAGTGCTGTAAGCTCCCAGAGAGAATCTAGCTAAAGCCTATAGCTAACCGTTGCATTTTGGAGAATTCTGTGCATGATTTTAGAACAAAAAAATTGTTTTAAAAAAGACCTCGAAAGCTTAAATTATACAATTATGTACCAGCAGACAGCCTACGTTTACGCTAAACCATCTCGTCGCGAAACGTGTTGACACTTTCTAGATAGCAAAGCTGTAAGCTTACTAAAAATTCTCATGGGCCCCACTACGGCACTGGTCAGTAATTCAGCTTTATTGCAACTGGCGAACCACAAGTCACTGTACAGTAGCGTAATGTTTCGGAATGTTCACAGACATTCAATGCTAAAAGGTGCGTCCAGGCAGAACACGCCGTCGATCACGATCATGAAATAAGTACGTTTCAAAACGGTCGCTACACTCGCATAATACACTGTAGACCATGTCGAAACCTGTACTTACTGGTCTGGCAGTGGCCGGCGTTCCAGCAGAGCTCCTGCTCAATGACTTCTCCGCCAGCAAGAGACCGCGAAACTAAGGGACAGCTGCCGACGTCAGTGTGTGACAAGCGACGAGGACACATGTTTGTACATTGACTAGGCTCCTGACGGTAAAACAATCACAGGCTGAACGGTCACAGTCAGTGTGATGCGAACAATATCACCTTTTGTGATTTTTGCTGTTTTCAATGTGCGAGTTCTTCAATGTTGCCGTTAACAAGTGTATAAACTGATGTTTTGTACATTTATTTCACACAGAAGCAATCAATCAATGAATGAATTCGTGAATAATGAATAATCAATCAGTCGGAAACTGTTTTAAAGTGGCCAGAGTATTAGTAACTGTATTGCTGGGTCCACTTGTTACTTAGTTAGATTGGTTAGTGCCCGGAAACAGTGAGGAAACATATTTCTAAACAGATGAGTTTAGAGTTGCCAGAAAAATGTAGAGCCAGCGACTCAGCAGATGTCATAGGCTATGCTGCGGCAGGTCGTTGCAGATCGGAGAACTGACAACCAGGAACGCTTGGCTTCCGACAGCTGATAGCTTGACAGGAAGAGGCACCAGCCATAGATGTGATAAACGTCAAAAAAATTATAATAAACGTTAATAAACACGTTTATTAGGAAAAAGATTGTAAACGTTTGTAAACTAAAACTAAACATACACAGAGCGTAAGTTTGAATATTAAGCTTATTATTTGAATAATTCCAAATTCCAATAAAAGTTTTTTCATTGTCAAAGAATGTCTTACTCCAGTTCTGTAACAACCGTTTTACAAAAGTGCCCAGAATTCACTCACTATAATCTTATAGCTACGTGAACACTAAGTTCAGTTGAGTTAGCACCGTGACCCAATGAACTCTATCAGTGATCGAACGCAATGCACTATAGCTTGGCTTCACGTCATAATTTTGCTTCGTTGCGCTCATGTGATTTTTATTGAGATAAACGTTGACAAAATAATAAACGCGTTTACAAAGATTTTTTTGTAAACGTTGTAAACGTTTATCACATCTATGACACCAGCAGACGGTTAGTGCCAACAGAGTAAATAGATTCGTGGCAAAATCATCATAACATTGTTTTTATAATTAACCTGATCTTTTTCGTTTTCACAATCATTGTTCATTATCTACGTTTCATTGTAGCTATACGACCAGGAGGATTTTTTAACAATACGGTAACTTGGCTATTGTATAAGAGTCAATTAACTGATTTTCAAGCCTGTCAGCTATCGTTTTTGGTTTTTTCATTGGATATTTTTACTACTACTACTACTACTATTGCTGCTACAATTACTACAACAACAACCAGTAGGCTCTACTCCAGACCTTGTTCTGCAGTATAAAGTCATCGTCGGGGTTGACGCTGTGCAGGGCAGTCCAGTCGATCGTGTCGACATAGCAGAGTTGTGGGTTCTTCTCTATGCGTACAGCGCCGCGAACGATACTTCTCAGAGACACCAGGCCAAGGTCCTCCATGTCTGGCACCTCGTACACCACCTATGACGTCGCATAGGCGCGCAGATTTTCACAAACTACTGACAGCCATCGCCATTTCCAGTTCTACCTCTCCTTTCTCCGTCCTTCCTCTATTGCACGTAGCTCGGTGGCGTAACGGTAGGATGTCTGACTTACGATCGCGAGGTCGCGGGTTCGACTCCCGGTCAGGTCGCTATCATGTTGTTAGTTCTTGGACGGGTGACTGTCTGTGGACCGGTAAACCATGTCGGTATATAACTAACACCAAGGTCAACCCAGCCTTCCATTTCTCGGGAGCAAGTAAATCGAGTACCGGCCAGTCCGGCCTGTCTGGCTGAAATTAAGGTGGGACACGTTTACCTGTATCGGGTGGTAGGTAACACCATGTGATCTGATCCCATATGGTAGGTAACGATTCTGGGATGAGTTTCCCATAAAAAGGTAGACAACGTTTAACTTTTTAACCTATTGTCCTTTCCCTTTTCCGTCTTTACTGACCATGCTTCTCGTATAATCCAGGCAAACGTCTAGAGGTAGTAGAGATAACAAGCTCCACCGCAGTTTGCCATCGGCTGGCTTAGCTATAGGCCTACAATGTATTGCACAATCATGTCAGTCAATCAATCAATCAAAACATACAAGAACAGCCTGAGCCATACATTCATGTAGCGCCATATGTCGCCAACGAATCAGAAACGAATAATGGCACATTGTTCACGTTATATAGGCAATGCCAAGCAGTACAGTTTTTGAACCTATACTGTAAATTCGGTATTTAAAACTGACAGATCTACACAGTCAATATGCGAACCATAATCCTAACCCTACCCTATCCTGACCTTTGACCTTTTTAGCTAAAAATTGGCATACCGCTTACTCCAGCCCACCGGAAAGTCCACACCATTTTCGTATTTTTCTACGCATTTTTCAAGTGTTCGAGTTTAAAGTCGGTACAAGACGGACAGACGGGCTAGACGCGTATTGCGGCCCACTCAGCTGGCACTGGTACTGTTTTCACAATATTGGGCTGCAGTCATAAAGCAAAAGATCGACGGTGTAGTCTATGCTATCTGAGAGTGGTTTAAGTACGATACCGCACTGTCTGGAGTGGTATATGTATAAGCTCGTCGTACTGCGTATTCGCTTATCCACCCCAGCAGTGTGCGGTGTGTAGTACATACCAGTGCATAGTTGAAGAAGAGCACCTGGCCTCGAATGACGGCCAGGTTGGGGAAGAGCCTATCGACCGAGCGCAGACCGTAGAGCCGGTACAGCAACAGATAGTTGCCGACCTCACGGAGGTGTGGGAACGAGACGGCGTCGAAGTCACCCGGCTCGGCGTTCTCTATCAGAATGATCGCCAGGTGGCCCTCGATCACCGTGCAGTTGCGCAGCACGCGCAGATTGTTCACGTGACTCGTTATACGCATCGAACTGCACACTGCACAGACAACAGGTACGCAACTGTAACTTACGCAAGGCTACATCTGTCCGCGGTAACCGCCGTGGCATGCCGCGATATTTACAGCAATGATGTCAGCGTCGGCCAATGGCTATCAAAGTGAACAGATACAATTTATACGAGGTGGCGAACGTTAGGGTGTCGAACAGGGTAGGGTGGAGAGGTCCTTGGTTCGACTCCTGATCGGGTTGCTATCAAGTGGTTACTACTTGGACCATAGATGCAAAAAACTTTTTTATGTTTTTATAAAAGTTTAAAAAAACATGCTTTTTATGTTTTTAATGTTTTTTTTTATTTTTAAAAATGTTTTGTCCTATTTTTAATGTTGCGCTTTTGTTCTTATTAAAACATAAACGTACAAAATTACAAATATGACAGATTTCTCATGGGCAAATTGCGTTTAGCCCTGTTTTCGATCTGTACCATAATCACCATTACATAATAACATCCAGTACATGTCGGTCTTTACTCTTGACAAATGGTAGGTTTTTGTTTTTAACATGCCAAATGTAGTTCAATGTTTTTTATGCATGTTTTACATGTTTTTATAAAAGTGAAAAAACATGTTTTTAATGTAATTCATTTGCAAATAAATGATGTTTTTAACTTGGACGGGTGACAGTCTGCGGACCGGTAAATCATCTAGGTATACAAACAACGCCAAGGTCAACTCAGCTTTTCACAACAAATCGCAGTGGAATTTCGGCTTTGGCAAGCGCGTCTTCGCCTAGGTTTGACGACGCTGACCGTGATACGAGGCAGTAAGTAACTGGACAAATTAAATTAGCCGATGGCGACACGTCGTGCTGACGTGACAGTCACTTAGACATGAAGCTACACTGCAGGAGACAAGACATCACTAAATAGCACCACGGCACGACAGCCATGGCCATATTTAGTCCTCTGGGGACAAATAGTGCATGGGGGCTCTCTCCAGCCCAAGTTCCCAACCTTACTTCGACTCCAAACAAATATTTCTTTCTATTTTTTGGTAATTTACTGTTTTTCTTCGTCTCCTGTAAACGAAACTGAAGTTTATAATAACTACTTTACAGTTTGCTTTTTAATTATTTTATTGCGGTTGATATTGAACATGTTTGAAAGAAACAAAATAGCTTTTTTCTGACCATTTGCACGAAATCTATCTAAGCTTCCTGGTTGTGTGCACTGCAGGTCCTCTTGACAACTACCCAGTTTGCCCTTGCCCATTCGTAAATACATGTACGCCAAAACAGAATAAGGCAAAGGGCACCGGATGTTTAAAAAAAACTTCATCAAGAAAATGACACGTATCTCGCAGCGCGCATTCGCGGCTTGCGTGAAAACCTAATTTACTGTCAACGCCTGCGACGCTCGGCACGTGGACGGCTGCACATCGTGTCGTCACTTGGCGAGCCGACGTCTCTTCCTGCTTTCAATTAAAGTCACCGACAACAACATGTTATTCGCTGTCACTTCAACATCACACTAGATGGCTTCATCCCAGCACCGTGTGTTGCCCGAACATCAACTAACATCAAATAGACCTATCATCACAACTCCAATGGCTTCTCACACCTGCGATGCGACTTCGCTGACAGCAGTCCGTAATTACGCTCTCTAAGCCCGAATCCCACTATTTCGATTTGTTGTAGACTGATTAAACGTTAAAGAGTGTGTATAGGTAGCTCTTCACGGGAAACCCATCGCAAAGCTACGGAGCGTCAAATGCCATATGGGATCACACAGTGTTACCTGCCACCCGAACAGGCAAACGTGCCCCGCTTTAACCACAGCCAGACAGGCCGGTTCTCGACTTACTACCCCGGAGGATAGAAGGCTGAGTTGACTTTGGTGTTGCGAATATATCTAGATGGTTTACCTGTCCGCAGTCACCCATCCAAATACTAACCATGCACTTGAGAGCGACCCGACCGGAATTCGAACTCACGACGTCTCCATGGTAAGTCCGACACCCTATACCGTTACGCTAACAAGCCTCGTGCAAAGATGTTGCCGATTTGCTGCACAGTTTGTTGTGCAGCTTGTTGTTCCACAACAAATCGAAGTAGTGGAGTTTAAGCTTCAGTGGTTTGTAGATGTTGTCTGCAGATGTCACAAAGATGTCTACGTAACGTTGGGCCTATTGTTTGGCCTTTTTGTGATCCACGGTGATCTAACGTCGTATAGTTACATGAAAAAAATCTGCAAACTTGTTGTAATACATATGGAGAATGTTTTGCTGACTAATTTTACACGTGACCGCAAATTCAAGCCGTACGTGACTACAGACCAGCCAGTTACACGCCATAATAAAACACTGAAACGTTTTAACATTTTTAAAATATCGGCCACTGCCACAGTCGTCGGCATCGCAAGATGCTTTCAGCGGTATGAAGATCAAGGGACGACGACAAACGAGCATATATACACAGAAGCTGGCGCTACGTTCAAATACTCAAACATCGGCAACGCATTCATCAATTATCACAACAAGATACGTAGGTGCAGCTGCAGCAGCCGTTGCTATGACGACCATCAACGCCAACATCTGCCGTTCAAGCCATACATCACATATGCTTACATTCGTACACCCCCAGGGTCCTCAGTGGCGGCGCCGATTATAGAGTTTAGGGGCCGAAATCCCCAAACGTTGGCAAGCCCCCCCGGCTGTTTTCAGCTATATGTCGAAACCGTTTTAAACTTAATCATTAATTTGGCTTTCGCTATTTTGTTATTTTGGTCTTGACATTGCGCGCGTTTGTGCTGCAGTCGCCATAATGAAATAGGCCTACAGTTTATTGGACTTGTGAGTTTCGAAAGCTGTTTGAAAATCACACTTAACGCTTAGTTACAATTCACAGGAAAAAATACAGCAGTGCTCGTTTTACCGTTAATGCATTTTTCAGAGACAAATTTACTTTCTTAAAAACGACCTGCAATCGATTATGTCAACCTGTGGCTTCTAAGTATGCAAAGAGAAATGGAAGACACGCTTCTTTCCGATCTTCAGTATACTATCCTACTTTTCTCCACTAGATTTTAACTTCGCGATCCAGTTTAGCATCCATCACCTGGCATCACACCGTAAACTGACTGGCGTTGAACGCTACTGGCTATACATCATCGGCAAAAATCGATAATAGGTTTTTAAGCCGACCGTTAAGCTGTAAGCTTAAAGATCTGGTCTTTGGTATGGTCGTCTTTCTGTCGTCTGTTTGTAACGGATGTATTGTGACTAAGCGGTAGGCCTAGCTCTTAAGGGAAAACCTTTTACACCTTTTAGCCATGTGTCAAAGCTCTTTGTGTGCCATATTTGGGCGATGTAAAGCAAAAAAAAAATTTCAAATAATTTGGGGTTAAATGGAAGGGGTGAAAATGTGCGTTTTTCAACCGAAAACTGGCTGTATCTCAAAAAGGGTGAGAGACAGGGCTAAAGTTGCTATCAACCACTAATAAGAAGTAGCATAAGACCTTTCACATGACACGAAAATCATTGACCTTAAATAACCTTGAAGGGTCATTACGGACTATGCTATGCGATCGTGCGGTACTGTGGCAAAACGGTAAGTCTTAAGGAGTCGGCGATGGTGCCGCTAGACAAGGTGACAACGAGTTTTTATAGGCTGTCAATAGTAACGATGTCTCCATGTGGCCGCAATTTTTAATGCAAAGTTTCAACCTGTTAGTCGCCGTATCTCAGAAACGGTCGGCCCTCCCTAACGACAACTGGACTTCTTATTTATAACCCATCGACGAATACAGATTACAGAAAATAAACAGTTTCACGACAGTAGAAAACGCGCAGGAAAGGCAGTAATGGACGCGTATTAACGGACTTCGACGTTTTTACGCGCGAAAGCAGCTACTGCTTTCAGCGCGTCTTAGCCATCGCAATTCTCTCTGTCCGTCTGTTTGTCTGTCACACGGGTGGATCAATCAAAAACGGTGCAAGCTAAGATCACCAAATCTACACCGTCGGCTGCCTGGAAGACTCTAGTTTCAGGAACCGTAAAGCTTTTTTATAAATTCGATGGGGGTCACCCCGAACGAGAGCGCTAAATGAGAGGGGGTAGACAAAATGTGCGATTTTTGGCCAATAACTCGCTGTATTTCAGTAACGGTGCGAGATAAGGCCTAGGTTACTATTAATTACTAATAAGAAGTCGTAGACTGGCTCTCGATTGGAACTGCTATAGGCTTTCGCGCGTCTCGTGAGCATTAGCTCAAATTTCTTGTAATCTAACCGAACATGATTCTGATTATCCTCACTGATACCTCGATTTTCCTAATTTTTTTCTTTTACGGACGTAAACTGCGTGTTCTGAATACTTGGTGTATGACACTTATAACGAACATGAACTAAATTAATGATGTCGTTCGTTTACTTCAGTCGACAATCCTAGGAACTAAGCGTACCCCAAATCGGCACAGAACCAGGACTCCAATTCGTTCCTCAGGGACCTCTCACGTCGTTGGTCAGCACAGCTCATAAACAGCGCAATATGACCATTATTCGGCAGGCGCCGGCCACCGCATAATATACTGACACCGTGCACAAATTACTCGCCAACTGACCATAACACCTATGACTCCTGCTCAACGACAACTTATTATTTTTGTCTGAAAAGTGGCATTACAGAGAGGGGAAACTTGTGCCTGCCACCCCTTAAAATTAAAAAAAGTTTGTCATGTCTAACGCAACGATTATTTCTGCTATAGGTACATTTCGCTATACAGAATGAAGAAACCATCTTTCTGCATTTTCTACTTCGACGCAAGTAAGTCTGAACCGAATTCTCTATCTTCTAACATACCCATCTTTTCCTTTCAATTCTCTGATGGTTGTGGAACGAGAAAAGTGATAGTGCCAGCTCAACGATGGCCTATCGAAAGTGGCACGTAAGTGGCGTGACTAACTAGCGACTCAGACCATACTGTGCAGAAACGATCGTAAAGAAACGCATCTGGTCAGCGAATGCGACAGATTGCCTCTGCCTGCCAAACACAGCCATAATTGCCACAATGATAGCTACAAAGGCCACTCGATCGTTACGTGACAACGGCAAAAGGCAAAAACCACGGCCAGACTCACAACAGCATGTGTCCCATAGTTCTTACGAAAACGTCAAAAACTAGACACACATGTCGGCCCGGTGCCGACATACTGTTCGGCCGTCCGCTGCAGCTACAGTGTACCCTGTATTGCGCAACCCTAGTCACCCTAGTGGCAACTGTAACCCTGACCTTTAACCGTTTCACCTAAAATTAGAACATAATTATCTTCTGCTCTAGAAAATTGCTGCGTCGACGTTGGTTTTCTACGCGTTTTCCGGACAGACAGACAAGCAATACCCGTTCTGCCGCATATCAGGACGGCTGCGCAATAAAGTACCGAAAAGTTTTGAATTGATAAAGCATATTTACACAAATTATAAGGTCTGTTTACGAAACTAATGAACTATATCATCTACAACAGCAAACATGCAAGAGGAAAGCGTCGGGAAAATTGCTGAAACAGCACTTTAGCGGAATCGAAATTAGTCAAAAAAAGAAGACCGGTACCGTCAAAATGTTATAGGGCAGTGCTGTCCAACCTTTTTGACACCGCGGGCCACTTAGTCAATTTTCCACCAGCTGGCGGGCCGCAATCAAGGGGGGCCAT
>Ga0056128_1010817_pt1 | contig 11336 bp, 9 predicted proteins | sample WorMetLIZISLAND2_FD_71113 | JGI IMG/M metagenome (GOLD analysis project Ga0056128, IMG submission 71113) | Marine gutless worms symbiont microbial communities from Max Planck institute for Marine Microbiology, Germany - Olavius geniculatus... ... | reverse complement strand
ACTCACGTGACGGGCATCAAACTATGTGCAGGACCGCCCATGCTCGATGAGCGTGCCTGTCAGAACGTTAGATGTCATTAAATGAAGGATAACAATTCAACTATGGAAAGTAGGCTTACATTTATTAGAATACAGAAATCCCGCGGATTTGTGTACGCAATAACAACCAACTGTATAAGCAAGTGAAAAGGAAGGGAAACGTTTTGTATCTGAAGTGTTGTGTAGAAGTTTGCGACGGTTCAGCAAAGCTCGAACACGACAACTTTAGCACAGGGGTAAGGAGATTATCTACCGATTACATGTGGGGTAGGCCTTTTTTACTGTGCTTTCATAAAATTGTTAAAACATGAAACAACAGTGAACTGGAATATTCTTAACAGGGGAATGGTCCTCGCGAATATATTTGTGCGTGTACGTTTTGCATTGCACTTTCTCTTTCTAATTTGGCCTATCACATTCATGGTCCGTCAAAATCCACCCCTGCGATTTGGTCCGTCAAAATGCAGGTCCGTCAAAATCCACCCTTACGATTTGGTCCGTCAAAATCCAGGTCCGTCAAAATCCACCCTCGCGATTTGGTCCGTCAAAATTCAGTCCTTCAAATTCAGTCACCCCTTTGAGACCCCTGATTCAAATAACCTGCTTCGTCATCGAACACATTCTTGCACCAGTCAGTGTCAGTCTGCATCTTCTTATCAACAGCGTAAACTGCTCGTAACTGTCTACACTGGCTTGATGTATCATTGTAGTATACTTTTTTCCTCTATTAACCCAACGTCGATCGGTAGTTACGACCTGTGATAGAATCAGAAACTCGAGTGCAAGCAATGCCTACTGTAGCTAGCGGCGTCGTGCATGGATCAAAAAAGTAAGCGAGGCAAAAAGTTGCATTTTTTTCGACAGACACTGCAAATTTGCGACAGATGTAACCATAGGTGCTCAAAATTTCAATTTTGACCCTACATTGCTCCAGAATGAGGGGTTTTAGCAACAAATTTTTGCATTTTTTGCACAAGAATTGTCGAACAAAAATTTTCCGCTATACTGACTGTAGCCACATGTGGCGATCTGACGCATTTTACTCTTAATTATAGACCTATAACAATGCGATATTCGCCCATAAGCAATGCCAGCAGCAAACAAGCGTCTACATCATTTGTCCATTAATGCCTTTACGTAACACTCAGTGGACAATCGAAAGAACGTCTTTTTATCTGCAGCTCATGATACACAGTTGCAGGGTTTTGAAAACGGACAGTATTCTCGCAGGTAAAGTTCTATAGTTGCTGCATACTTATCTAGTTTCTCTGTATCAGCTCTGGCTTTCCGTAAGTAATAAAAACTTCTAACGTAGCATTATCAGTGCACTGGGCACACCGAGGCGGATCTCGGCATGTAGCTTATAGCATGTTCGGCTTCCACAAAAACGGGACAATGATGTCGGACAACGGATCGACTTTTCCCGGCCTATATAAGCTGGCTTTCGTAATTAATAGCAGCAAAAGTGAGAAAGGTGTAACGCTGAATGTACGACAAGTTTTTACGCGCGACAGCAGAATGCTTCGCGCGTCTTAGCCATCGTTTAGGCGTCTGTCCGTTCGTCTGTCCGTCTGTCTGTCACACTCGTGATCTCTATTAAAACAGTGCAAGCTAGGATTACGAAATCTTCACCGTGGACTGCCCCAAGAACTCTAGTTTTTAGTGACAAAATTGTTTGCTTCTGTTTGAAGGGGTTCCCTCGAAAGAGGGCATCAAAGAGAGGTACCCACTATTTTGCCGCTATTGGCTCTTATAGTGTGAAAACGGTTGCAAATAGGTACGGACTTGCTGCATCAGATTGTTTTTTAGATTTGTCAACATCGATGACCTTGAACGACATTGAACCCCCTTCCCAAAAAATGGGGGGTGGTAATTTTTTCCGCAATTTTTGGCTGCAGCGCACATTTCAACAGTAAAATGCGATGAAATGGCTGGAGATAGACCAAAACAACCTACCTGCATGGAAAATTTTTAGATTCAAGGAGGCCGGTGCAGGCGGGCATCAACAACGGCTACACCCTAAAAGTGGTTAATTTACCGTTATTGGCTCGTGTAGCGTGAAAACGGTTGCAGATAGGCAGAGACATGCTGCTTATCATAACAAGCAACAATAACAAGTTTTTTATTGGTGTCAACATCGATGACCTTGAATGATTTTGAACCCCCAAAATAGAGGTTTTAGTTTTTTTTCGCAATTTGTGGTTGTGGCGTAGATTTCAAGAGTGAATTGCGTCGAAATGGATTGAGATAGATCAAGACAACCTGCGAATAGCACCTGCTAAGGCTGTCGCGCGTTTCATGAACTTTGCTCAAATTACTTGTTGTACATTACCGGAGCAGGTGAAAGAATCGCCAGTAGTCCCCGGTTGGTGGCTTCACTTATGCTCAAGGGCCTCATGTTACGTATGAATTTTTTCCCGTTTTTAATGTGCTTTATAACGAACTTTTTATCACAAGTTTATGGTAAAGTATATCGGCAAAGTGATAATAGGTCAATATTATTTTTATGCAGTAATGACGAACACATAGCAATTTATTCTGGCCATTCTGTGGCCTAATAGATAAACGTATGTTGTAGGGGCGGACAGAAGAGCGTAAAATCGAAACACTAACAAAATAGTAACTTGACGAATCATAATATTTACAGTAACTACGATAATAACTGTTCAATTGCATAAATATAGCACAGTATACAAACTCGTTACGTGCTATTTTAAAATTCATTAAAATTGCCAAATGGTATAAAAAAAAATTACATTAATAAAAATGCGTAAAATTTGTTTGGCCATTATGGGACTATGGGCCCATTCGATTACTTGTTCTGGTGCAGTGCCTACCTGCATAAGTTTACGTGAACTTCGGACAGTAGACTTACTTTGACCGTAAGCAGCGGATAGCCTACCCAAATTAGTTCCTGATTAATAATAAAATTACTGAAGTTTTGTGTTTGCACCTTGCGAAAATGCATAAGTTTAATGTATCAAAAGTGCAAAAAAATAAAATCCGTTTTAAAAATCGCAATTTATTTCTATTTTTTAAATAGAAATTTTTAAATTAGTAAAATGAAAATTTTTGAACTACGAATTATGTGTAAACCGAAGTGATATCTGCTTATCCGTAGTCGTGTGAAGTTGTGCGAAGAATGACGCAAAAGGACGTTCAGACGACGTCATCGGATACAGCGACAGGTTCAGCTGATGATGCGGCCACTGAGCATCACAGCGACTCATCTGTCGCATCACGTCATTGCAGTAGACATTGTACTGAACCAATCTCACTTTGTAGCTCCCTACAGACGCGTTCTAAACAATGTCTCTGAATGTAAACTCATAACTTTAAACGGAAGCTAATCAGCTATACGAATTCTTTCAATTACAATTTTTACTGAGCGACACCTGGCATTTAGTCGTTTTGAAGAAGGCAACAACAGGCACCAAAACGTCAATAGCAAAGTGTTACATAAAGCTTATCGTTCTAAACAATGTCTGCGTCTTACGGTCCAGCAGCGTCGAGTAGCAGTTGGTTTGATTCTCATGTTACGGCTTTGAATAAATGGCGTATTCTGTGCCATGTGATGCGCCGGTAGGAAACTAACTGTATCATTTGCTGATTCTCATGTTAGTCGCCGGCGTAGCGTTCGTCGCGCTGACAGCGTCTCTTGTGACAGTAACTCATCGCTAAGTACTGTCCGCGGTAGCCGCAGTAACTCATCGCATGAACGCGCCGCTGTTGAGCGTCAACCTCGCCACAGGACTCACAGTCCTACTCTACCCTTTCTATGTCACGTACCGCTACCTGACACACCGAGGACAACTGTCTGTTCGGGACGCTTTCAGGTGAACGACGTCATTTCTTCCGTTTTTACTGACTGCAGCTTAGAATAAACATCGTCTGCAAATATTAAAATTCTACATCACGAATTTTTACTTTTGAAGAAACCTTACTGCTGCTTTGTTATTATAACTAGAAGGCGCTCGTAAGCGTTAGAGTGCATATCTACGCTCAGTACTACTACTACTACACCTACAACTACAGCTAAAAATAAAGGGGTCACGACCTTGACCTTTCGGGATCACGTGACGTCATCGGTTACGTGACCATTTGACTCGGGGTGGTCGACTTCCTATGGGTGGTCCATTGCGATCATCCGTCTATCTGGCACCGTTATAAAGATATGGCGTCTCAAAATTAATGTACACACGCACACAGAACGACGAACAGAACGACCAATTTTTTAATCTCCTCCGATGTTCACTACATTCACCTTAGCGGAGATAATTATACTAAGTATAAATTCAGTTCACAAACTGTAGGCTGTATAAATTGTATTCTTGCGACCTATGTTATTGTCTGTCCAATTCAATGCATAGCATTGGACAGAGTATAAAATCACCTGAGCGTTCGCGCGACCGTGCGTGCGTGCGTCTAACATTTGAGAGGCCATATCTCCATAACGGTGCAAGATAGACGCATGGTCACAATGGACCACCCATAGAAAGTCGTTCACCGCGAGTCGAATGGTCACGTGACCGATGACGTCACGTGACCCCAAAAGGTCAAGGACGTGACCACATTATCCTTAAGGCGCCATATCCTCATAATGCTGCAAGGTAGGCGCATGGTCACAATGGACCGTTTATAGTAAAGCGCTTTATGACGAATCAAATGGTCACGTGACTGTCAACGTTAGTCGTTTAGTTATGATATTAGCGAATGATGACAATATCATTGCTGCTGTACAATTTGAAATTAAACATTTTAATTTTTTCTTCTAGTCTAAACAGCTCACTGTTTATATTTATACAAACATATACTGTAAACTATCGAAATGCATTGGACAGACTCCGTGTTCGTATGAACATTAACTTGCTGTATTCTAAAGCTGAAAACAGTACACTGTGTCGAATAATGTGTGTAAGGCCGTATTCAAAGGCAGAGAGGATTACCGGATTTAACTCACGAAATGTTAGGCAATTAATTTTAACATGACAGATAAACATAGCACAGCCATTTGCACTGCACGTAAACGACTAAAATGTTGCCAGGAGATGCGTTCTGAGAAACGAAAAATGCGTCAACATACGCGAGCGGAGGTTACATTGATCTCTAGATTCTTGTAGCTGGCTAGATATGGGGAAGAAAAAAGTGAAAAAAGTGGGAAAGAAAAAAAGGCAAAGGAAAAAGAAAGGAAAGGTAGGGAAAAGGATGATAATTCACCCTGAGCAAAACTTCTGGCGACGGCCTTTAAAATTTGAATATGTGTAGATACTTTATACACGATTTCTTCTACGTAGTTTCAGCAGATGCGTTTGTACCATGATCTAGATATGTTACTCTGCATACGACGAATCAACAGCGTGTAAGTAATTAAGTAAATAAGCAATATGTAAACTTATATAGCGATAACATTAAAATTAACGTCTAATGCGCTGTGTACATAAACCGTGTCCGAAAAAAACACACTGAACATTTTTGAGCGTAGCTTAAAAAAGAACTATCAGATTTTGATAATTTTTGACAAAAATATTTTTGACACAACTGGCCATTAAATGACCATTTAATTTCCCACCGCATTCAATGTCTGCTTCTGCATCACCTGGGAAAAACAGAACCAACAAAAAATTGTATTTTTGTCCAAGGGAGCATTATTATTTAATCAAAATATAACATAAAACACATTTTTACATCTTTTTCACTTAGACTGACATTCATCTAATTGTCCGTTTTATAACTGCCTACAGTAAAAAATGTTTGAAGCGTTAGCCCATTACGTGACCACAGGCACAGAGCTGGTTTCTCGTTTCGTTGAGAGCAGTGTCAATGATGTTCTGCTTCAGACCAATCCAGACTTCACCAGTCACTTTTTAAATTCATCAACATTTCTGAAGGTCATCTGATTGACATAGTGCTGCATGACAGTCAGACAGTGTAACTAACTGGCTGTTTGGGGCCACAAGTTCGAAGATATAAAATTGATTAAAGTTTTTGTTTATTTTAATGCACATATCGCTTGTTTTGATTCTTCCAGTTAGTGCAGAAACAGACATTAGGTGAGGTGGGAACTAGAACCACCGTCGTTTGATGGTCAGTTGTGTCAAAAATGTTTGCACCAAAATTATTAAAATCTACCAATCCTTCTTCAAGTCACAAACAATAATGTCAGGGATGCTTTTTGGCGTATTTTTGTTCATTTTAACGCATATTTCGTTGGTTCATTTTTTCCCACGTAGTGCAAAAGCAGACATTGGGTAAGGTGGTGAATTGGCGGGTCATTTCATGGCCAGTTGTGCCAGAAATAATTGTACCAAAAATTATTAAAATTGGTAGACCTTTCTTTGAGTGACAATCGATAATGTTCGAGATGCTTTTTTCGGACACGGTGTATGTAGAGAGAGCGCTCAAGTGTTCGCTGGAGCGGACGGTCTGTACACGGGCTCGGTCTATCGCACAGCCGTTGCTAAGTGTGCAGCCTTCTCGTTGCTATGGACGCTAATGACCTATCTGTACGTGCGGTCGCTGCATCTCATCAGCGCTCTGGACGCTGTCGCGCTCTTCGCCACTCAGTCCAATTTCTTCTACCTGCTTGCCTGGATCATTCTTCAGAGAAATTTCGTCCCTCTACGCGTCAGTTTACTCAGTAACTAGGCCTAATTCTCATTTTGTCTCGGTGATGTTTCATAAATTGTTTCTCCAGTCGGACTTACGGCCCCGGCAACCTCACCTTGGGCTTTGTCCCATGTTTTCAGTATTTTATATTTTACATAACAGCGTTTCTATTTTATTTCATTTTATTTTATTTTTATTTAAAACATTTCAGTTGTTGTTCAGTTTATGTGCTACAGAGATTAAACTGGCAGTTCGTCTGTCAGTTCTCGAGTGCATATCTTTATCGTATCGTATGGTATTAAACCCTAGTTTAGTAACACTCATAAGTTTTACCACTGTTTTTGAGTTCTATTTGTTAGCATTACTATTAAGCTGTTTTTATAAGTTACAACATTACAATTGTCTTAAAATTTTAGTCTGTCACCCTGTGTTTCAAACTTTATTTTATTCATAAGTTTATCGGCAGTGGTTGCCATTGGTCAACAGTATAATCTTAGATCGACGTGTAGTATATTGGCGTGTAGATCGTGGCACTAATTATAGCTATGACAGGAATCATCATCATCATCTACAGTGACACCACATTTCCCTCTGACGGAATGCTGGGGGCACTTCTCGTTGTCATGGCAACTGTCGGCGCGTCCGGCTTCAAGGTTCGTAAGCACTACACATAACTGTGACTCGGGGTTCAACGTCCTCAGTAAAGATAAAACTTTTTTCCAAAACAATAATAAACAATAATAATTATTATTGTAGCCTGACACTATCATACAAAGACTGTGTCATTGGCTTTCGACGCTACAAGCTACAAGCAATTTGTTAGAAAATTAATTATATTTTTATTATTTTTTACTAACCTCGCAAGCGTTTGGACTCCACATTTTTAAAATTTGGGCTCCACGTTTTGTTTATTTGAGCTGCACATTTTGCTTAGTAGTCTGCCTTGTACCACGCGACTATGACTGTGTGTCAGGTGGTGACTCGTTTCGTGTTCGGAGAGATGACACTGGATCAGACGTTTCTCTGCGATACGCTCATTGGTAAATATCGCACTACAACAAAATTTTAACTATTTGCTGACTTGTCGTCAAGTTCGGTATTGAAAATCCGCAACCCGTCGCTGACAATTTCCAATATTCGACGATTACGTGTGTTTGTTTTGCACACTGTAAAGTAAAAATAAAATATTATAGTCCAGAATAATAGTACTAATCGTTTAATAAAAAGACCTCTCTTGGGCATGGACGCCATGAGGCATAGGAAGCAGAGACACTTCCCCCAATTACAGTAGCAGAGGGCGAAAATATTTTAAAACATTTTAGGAGGTACCCACACCGCTGCATTGTTTGTTAGTAAACTGTGTCTGACTAACGGTTGCTTTGCGGGAGGTAAAAGGCTTACAATTATTTATTTCACGTGAATCAGTTATCGATGGCTTGCAGAAAAATTGACTGGTGATGCCAAAAACGGCGTTGTCAAAGAGCCTAAAATTTCAAGCACTTTCAGATTCTTTAACTAAATGTAAAAAAGAAAAAAAAACAACATTAAAGGAAAAAATGAAACGGGTGGCAGAAAAAGTCAAGGATATGGAAAAAGTGGGAGAAAAGCGAAAATAGGAAGAAAGAATTTAGAGACGACGTATATGTCTGTAAGCCGTCTCAGTTTCTGATTGGTCGTGACGCTTATCATGACTGTATGTTGCTGTAATTAATTGACGCCAGTGATGATGTACTGACAGTTTGTTACGTGCGCTGCATGCAGGGTTGTTCCATATCATCCCAGCCTGGTTGCTGTTCGTCGTTCTTTATGTCACCGGCTGTGAAGTAGTCGACTGGCACAACGTACCTCTTCTGTCACTCTTCATCACTTCACTTGCCACTCTTGGTATATGTCTCAGTACGTCGCTCTTTGTCTTTCTCTCTGTCTTCGCGACTTAAATTAAATGACGCTTAACGGTCGTTTAAAACTCGTTCATTTTTTAAAGATCGACGAATTTTAAACGACTATTAAGTCATTTAATTTCTTTCAGTACGACAGATAATCGTCATAAAATGTTAATGTAAAAAAACTTTACACAACCGTTCTTTGAAGTAGGGTCTATCACCTGCAACAAGTCACCATACTTATTGAAACAGGAAGGTCTTCAATGCTCATTTAGAGCAGTCAGACGTGTTGGCGATAGTTGTTAACACTTAACCCGTATGGTAGCTGGCAATATTTTGAAACGTATTTTCATGTTTGTGTTGTTAAAAGGTTGCGTTTGTATACTTTTTATTAAACAAACATATGACGATGATGATACTATTAATATTGCAATGATGATGGCAACTGGTTTTAGAGCTGCAGTGGTTGTTGGGTGCGTTGCAGTAATGAAGTGTGCGATGTCGTGCGCTCCGTCGATGACTTACCCGCACTTTATGCACGCCGCTTTCCTCATCGCTCTGCCTCTTTGCATCGGTCAGTCGGTCTACGACTTCCTTTACGACACGATACGACATAGATGTGCACTTGAAAACTAACAGACTGATTGTCAATTTAATCTAGCACGTTAAATTAACTAAAAATGTTTTAAATTGAAGTAAAATGAGAAAAACTGAAATAAAGCCACGGTTATGCAAAGCATTAACAAATTAAGAAACAGGTGGTTGTGCAAAAATTAGAAATCTGAGACTTAAAAAAATCTTTAAAAATAATATCTAAAACTCAAAAAACCGAAATGAGAAAAACCGTAGGCAAGTCCAGATGTGTGTGAAATCAATCCACAGGGTTGAATTTTAAAAAAAGTTTTCAAGTTTGAAAAAAATCTGAGCTACATAAAATCAGCACTGAAAAAATGTAATGCAAAACTAAACGAAAGTTAGTTACCGTGTAGATCAAGAAGTAAAAACGCATCGAATACATTTTGCTGTCCAAACTTTGTTCCGGAAAGAAATCAAGTATTAAAATGTACCGATAATGTGCTGAAACGTTTATTGGTATCCTAAGTGTGGTTCACTGTTCAGCATGTTACTGTCAAATGCATGTTTTCGCTGTTGACAGTGTATGAAGCGACGTTCAAAGTGGATCGCGGGAGCGAACAACAGACTGCGGCAGGACTGGAGCTGAACGGGTCGCAGATCACGGCCTATGTACTGATCATCAACGCGCACCTGCTCAATGCGCTGCCTGAGAACCCGGCCGAAGTGATATCGGCACTGATAGCACCGTGGCGTCGTCGACTTGCCGATGACGTCACCAACGGCCCAGCAGCTGCAACAGCAACAACAGCAGCAGCAGCAGCAGCTGAGAGTGGCGCAGCACCAACTCACCTAGCCTTACAGCAGCCAGCAGCACGGCGTCACGGCGCCACCACTCCCGCCGTCGAACACAACAATAAGTAAACCACCGCTGGAAGAGCCTAAGTTTTGGAAAAAGCTATCATTTTTGTAGATATTTTAGTTTTAAAGGCTTTTAAAATTTTAGTGTAGACCTCGCAAATAAGACGCAAAATTAAAACCTAAAAAGAACATCCTGTATCATTCTCTATGTGACATCATTTTGTTAAGAGCACGACGTGACGTCAAAACTCAAAAATTACGATTATGATGCAAAACTAAATGTCGCAGCAAATAAAAAATTAAAATCTAGAATTTGGACTTATGATGGTAATAATTTGCAGAAATCCAAAAAAACTCGGTTTTCAAACTAATTTTCCAGCCATAAAATAAGCACAAACAACGCATTATGTGCAAAGTGCGCTATTGATGCGCTAAGTTGGCTGTCCGTCTGTATCGTTGATGATTTGTGGTCATATAGGTTGAGACGCTTCACAACTAATTACACGCTTAGTAACTTCGAGTTTTTGCTTTTGCACTTTCAGCATAATACAACCTTGGCGTTTTTGTTTAAGGAAACGTCTTCAAATGTGGGCTCAAATAGGTACTATGTAGCTGTTTAGAGTCGTTACGCACTCACTTGCTTACTGGCTTATAGCGAGACCACACACGGGGCTAGTGCATCGCGCGGTGTGCCTGCAGACGTATTGTTCAAAACCTTCTGATGCTAAGATACACTAATTTGACATGATCAGTGTTAGTGAAATAGAGACGCGATTAGCAAATTTTTAGCGAGAGAAGTTCTGAAGATTCTGCCATCTGGCGAACGAAAAAGTACGCTGAGTGTTATCGTCAATTTTGCTGTCACGAGTAGACATGGATTCACGGATTGACGAAATCTGGATACGAATTGCCATTAAATTTGACTGATTGCTCTTTGGATCTTTACCGCTCAGTAACATTTCATTGAAATCCGTTTATAACTCGTTGAGATGCACTGCAAGTTGTTACTTTACGCCTTAAATTCGTGATGGTGAAGAATCAGCGATTGCGATTTGCGATCGGGAATCTACACATAACCCGGATAGCGAAGTTAAACAGTTCCTTGTTACTCATTTCATTACAAAATTTGTATCACTGTTTGTTTATAATTTTTTGACTTATCTAGCCGACATAAAAACAGAAAAAAATACAAACGAACAGACAAGACAAACGAACAAATTTTGTCATGTGATATTACCTCGGTCTGCTTCGGTAAAGTAAGTAAGTAAGTAAGTAGTCTGCATTTGTAACGCGCCATATGTCAAAACAGAAGTTCGAATCGTAGGCGCGGATGGTAACAGTTAGTCGATGGCGGTGTTGCCGGAGAAAAGATGA
>Ga0056128_1010814_pt1 | contig 11337 bp, 6 predicted proteins | sample WorMetLIZISLAND2_FD_71113 | JGI IMG/M metagenome (GOLD analysis project Ga0056128, IMG submission 71113) | Marine gutless worms symbiont microbial communities from Max Planck institute for Marine Microbiology, Germany - Olavius geniculatus... ... | reverse complement strand
TATATATATATTGTGACAAAACGCAAGGAGCTAGAGGCGGCGTCACAAAAGAGACCTACCTATATACGAGTATTTGTCGTGGCGGTTAGCGCGTGTATAGAATACACCGACAGCGGCAGAGACCGGCAGACCACCCGGAGGCATGACGGCGGCCATACAATGACGATATGTCGGCGTCGGCGTGATGAATCTGTTATAAGCCCACTACTGATGATGTGTGTGACTGACTGAATGACTGCAGTGTCTGTGTGTGACAGCCGCCGTCCGTTTGACGGCGCTAACGACGTTATATACCGTGCTAACAAAGCGTGAACGGGTGTAGGACATTTCCCCTGAGTGTATACGTATGTGTCAATCGTATACATTTGTGACCAAATAGTATCCAAATGTATTGATTTCTCAACATACAATATATACAACATATATACAGTTATATTAGATTGCCACTGTCAAAATTTGAAATGTCACTGAAAAGTAATTAAGTAATTTAAATAAGCTGAATGCAAAAGTTCATAGAAAAGTGTGCCACTGTCACTCGAAGCGGACGGTGTGCGCGACCGCACGCAGAGTGTCCTCCACGGACTTCTGTCCATCGCGACGTGCGGCACAGATGGCGTGGAGCTGACGCTGCAAAGTCTGAGTTGACTTCTTGAGACGCTTGGCCGGCGGCTGGCCACGCGCGTTCTGCAGCAGTGTCGTACACGCCGCGGTAGCATCCTGCTGCAGGGATTCTATGGCACACCAGATCGACGGGTGGTTGTGCCCGACTAACACTGCGAACCCCCGATTCCACGCCTCGCACTGGTTATTCGTCCTGTCGTCACCGTTCAGCGTGGGGACATGTACGGTCCACATGGACACCGGGAACAGCGGCGGCAGCAGACGCAACGTGGTGCGTGGAACAGAGGCGCCGCCGTCGTCGTCGTCGTTGTCGTCGTCAGCTGCTGCAGCCGGTCTCTGCACGCGACGCGCTCCCCCGTTGACGTATGTTGCTTTGAAATATGCCAGGAACGTCTGCAGCTTGGGTTGGGTAGCATTTCGCCTAATCCCATTTTGTCTGATCTTTTTTTGATAGGCGGACCAACAACAACGACTTGTTTTTTTGTTTTTTTTGCGTCTTTTACAAGCTTTGTTTTGTCGTTCATCATTTTTCTATACCATTTTTGGCCTACCGTAAGTAAGTATACGACGGGTGTCGTCTCATTTCGCCTAATCTCATTTCGCGTCGTATGCTTACCCTAACCCTAACCCTAACCCCAGTTCGATTTCGGTTGGGGCTCTGCAGTAGACCCAACTGGGGGAGCGATTAGGCGAAATGAGATTAGGCGAAATGCTACGACACCGCAGCTTGTCTGCCTCCTCTACGTCGGGAACGCAGCTGTGCAGCGTCTGCATGCCGTTGCAAGGAATTTCTGCTCAGGCTTAGTGTGAAAAATTTTCTGATGTGCTGTAGGCTTGGGGAGAAATGTCCGGATATGCAAAAAAGCGAGGGGAAACGTCCGGGGGGAATGTCCGTCTTCCGCGTGAACGCCGCCACTGTTTGTTGCAAGGAATGGTCCATTGGAAACGCTGGTATCTCTGTCTGGACGCTCTGCCACTTTGCAAGTTTGCAGGACTTAATCTGTGTTGGTACTGTCTGGTATACTGTCTGGTACCGCGTATAGCGGCACTTATTTTTGATTTTTGATTTGGTGCCAGGATTTGATGCACATGGGGAGAGTACGGAAGTTGAAACTAAGAGAAAATAATTTAAGGATGACGCGCAAGAACACAATGATTTTGTACAGTAAGCAGATGATGTGGCAGAGAATAGGCTATAACGTTGCTTTTACTTGATAGGCAACCACTGCCGCGTGGAATCAAATGTGAGTTTGTGCGACTCTAAAGTGACTTGAAAAAAAATTGGAATTCGAGGGGCACGTGCATGCCGCAGTGTCCGTCCAGTGTAGATGGAACGTTTAGGCATAAGAAATCTCACATCAAAGCCTCTGGTCACCGGGAAGGAGAAGGAGGAGTCATAAGCGCATGCAGTGTCTTGCAGTGCTGACGGAGGTTAACCATCGGTTAGGCGCGCTAGTTCGTCGAATCATTCAGCGTTCGACCTGATGGTAACGTCGCGAGCCGTGTCTGTCTGTCTGTCTCTCTTCACGGGTCGTCCGTTGCTGTGCGGTCAGCGACGCGCTGCGATGTCGGCGATCAGGAGTCGGGTGTTACAGCCACGCTCCGTTGACCAAAGCCGTCCAGCCGGCGGGCGTCTTAGGCCGCAGTATACGGGCTTGCTCGCCGTCTGTCTCTCTGTCCATCCGTCCGCCCGTCTGTTTCGTACGCGTGCCGTGCCCCTAACTCGGAAACAGAAACAGAAAGGCGCAGCCTTTTAGAAGAAGAAGATTCGCACAGACAACTAGGTACTTTGCGAGGGAGCTCATCTCCTTTTGTCGCTTTGAGCCGGCGAGGGTTAGACGCAGTTAAATTAGCATACAAGTTTTATACAACCCAAATTGGCCGGATGACATATAGAAAACCCAAAAGTTGTTAAAACGTTTTCCAGGGGAGGATTACATTAGATTGGTTGCAATCTAAGATGATTTGTACTTGTTTTTGTTCTAGTTAATGACGCTGATGTGTCACGTCTGTGCTGCAGGCCGATGGACGTGATGAATCCTGGGTTTGTTGATATTGATGACGTCACTGATGACGACGACGATGACGTCATACTCAGTGACGAGGAAGACTGCTTCGCCGCAGCCGACTACGTCACTTACTACGTCAGTTAATGCGTATAAATAATTTAAATATGTAAAAAAATATATAACACATCGTACTTTATCTTCTTTCTTTTACAGTTTTAGTAGATAAAGTAACAGCGGTCAAAGTAAGATCTAGCAAAAGCCGGCGTCGCTGATCGACGTTGTCACCTGGTAAATCATAAGTTATTTTTTGTCCTAAGTCGGAAGCAATTTTGTGTTTTTTAGGTAGGGGTTCAAATCCCAAATCTCCCCTTTGCCTCAGATTCAAGGACCTCAATCTACAGGACGCAGTGTGTCATTGGATAGGGCCTACCACGTGTGTACTCCCAAATGACATGTAAATCGGTCGAACGGTTTAAGCAGGGAACACGAACGTGTTAGACAGACAGACGACAGGCAGACCGCGCTACGTAGAAATGTGTCGCAATAGGCGGAATCGACATTCAGCGATTCTGCCTGAAAATTTAACTAACTAATCTAAACTGTACATGTACATAAAGATTAAATATAGGTCTAGTTCGCCTGACTGAGGCAGGCTTCTGCACTCTTGACTTAGCGAGCACTGGTCATGATGATTATGAACGTTGATGACCATAGCTATAATGAGATGGGCCATTGGCCAGGGGTCGGTCCAAAGTATATGTCCAGGTCATCGGTTCACCGCGTGTATGTAATGTACAGTGTACATTTACACACGTGCTGTTTGGAAGTACTGCCGGCTTAACCCTTTATCATTCGTTGATAGAGAAGATAGAAAAGTACGCAAAGTGTGTTAGTATGTCAACTCACGGGATAGAGTCTGGTTGGTTGCTGATCTAATGTCGATTGTGTATTAAATTATATAATTTTGTAACTGTCTCACGAAAGAATTGGTGATATGCTTTATAGGCGGCCAAAAAAAGTGCCGCTATGCCATACCAGTCCATACCTTTTTGTGTACGCATTTTTCTTTGATTTTCGCGCGCCGTCGCTGGAACGTTGGCTCGGTGGCGACGGCGTAACGGTACGATGTCAGATTTGCGATCCAGAGGTCGTTGGTTGGACTTTCAGTCCGGTCGCTATCAAGTGCTTAACTGCCTGGATGGATGACTGTCTGCGGATAGTAAGCCATTTACGTCACCAAAGTCAACTCAGCCTTCCATCTCTCTGTGGTAGGTAAATCGACTACCAGCCCTCTGGCAGTCTGGCTAGGGTTACGGCGGGGCGCGTTTACCTGTATCTGGTGGCAGGTAACAAGTTACAATAACGTGGGATCCCATGCGGCAGGTGACGCTTCGTAGCTGTAAGTTGGGTTAGCTAGCAGCTATAAGACAACCTGTAACTTTAAACATTTTTCTTGCTACTAGAAGGGCACTCCACATATGGTTGGGTGGTCGAATATTTGAGACTCGTGTTGTCTTTTACGTTGTCGAAGACAAAAAGGCCCTCCTCACGGACACATTTTTTGTTGATTTCCACGCGCAGTCGCTGGAGCGGGTTAACATTAATGCATATATGTACACGTACGGCAGCAGTTAATACTCGCCTCGTCTGTGAACATCAAAGGGATGCCGCCGCCAGTCGTCGCTTTGATGTCGCCGATCTGCCACAGAACGATGTAAGATAACGCGCTCCCGTGCGGGGCGACGATGATAAATAGTGATGGGTCGGTGTGTCGATATTGTCGATATATCGCGGTATTGACTCGCAGCGGCTTCTGGCGCAGTTCTCTGTTGTTAATCTATGACATTCTCACATCATTTTCTCGTTATTTGTTGGGTAATTATGAACGATACTAAAGATGAAATTTCTTAGTCTCTAAGGGATCTAATGCATCGCACGGTGTGCCTGTTTACGTTTTAGCTTTCGCTGGTACTCGTTCCGCTCACACACGGAGGATGGCCAGGCTGAGTTGACCTGGGTGGCTGGCTACGTACCGAGATGATTTACCCGGCAGTCACCCATCCAAGTATTAACCGGGCTCGGCGTTGATTAACTTCGTTGATGTGACCAACGACGTTACCAACGAAGCCAAACCGCCGCAACCCAGACCGAAGCAAGCAAAGACAATAATTCGTAAGATATCGATATCGTATCGAAATTAAAATTTCGATATTGACCCATCTCTTGTGATAAGTAGCGCAACATAGCGGCGGATGCTGAAGTAGAACGACTGGCGGCCGGCTGGGCGGCTGCAAAAGACGTCGAAATAAAACTAATTTGATTTATGGGCGAAGGCAAGGCAAGTCGGCCAAGGATAGTTTTTCGGCGGAGAGATGACAGATGCGGCGCAGGTTGCTTCTTTGATGTGTTGTTGATGGTAAGCGAAAAACTATTAGAGGCACGTCGTCTGGCTGTCTGCACTCTGATGTGGCCAGTGGCCGCGGGTAGTGCTCTCTGGAGCCCACGGTGGAGCCTGATCTATTGATTTTGATTTCTGCATGCACAATGGTCGGAATTTCGGAAACAGAAAAAGAAGAATAAAAGAAGATTTTTGCATAGATCAAGTTTCGTGGCGCGGTATGTCGTTTACCTAGGCCTAGCTTTTTAACCGGCAGGTTTATTATCTTCGCCAAGGAAGTTATGTGATATATGCTTTCTGCTTTTATTTATTCATTTATTTGACGGGTTATTACTGCATTAGACGATAAATGTTACAGGCGGACTTGGCCAAAATTTTCAGGGAAGGGTGGCCTTGACCGAACTTAGAAGCGATTAGATTTTGCTGGTGATCCGGTTCAGCATCTGGATGCAGGACAGAATTTTCGGATTCTTTGCTATTGCAGGATAGGGGAAACCTCCGCCGACCCGAATATGGTGCTGTCACCTGGCGAACACAACGGAGAAAATAACAATTTTGGCGGAGGTTTGCACTTTCTGAATTCCCTTCTAGTCTTATTTCTGGTCACAGTCTATATTGAGTGAACGTCCGATTAGAGTGGGATTAACAAAGATGAACAGGTGTGCCTATGACGTCACTGACCACGTCATTACTTGGATGACGATGCCGTTGATGCCCTGATCTCATTATCTTCCAGTGAGGTGATGATTGTATGGCCGGGCGTCTGTCCGTTTGTCTGCCAGTGCCTGCTAACTGCATTGAGATGATCCATGCAGCGACAGATGGTCGCATGTAACAGTTTCATTAGACTTCGGTGATGAAAATGGCGGCTTAGCCCAAGCAGCAGCGCATCAACGACGTTACTCGACGTTGAGCCGGGTTAGTACTGAGATGGCCGGGTGACCGCATCAAGGAAATATCCAAAAATTGCAAATTCATAAGTTTGAGGTTGTAAAACTTGATCGTAAAGTAATTCGGAGCCAAAAACGTCCACGTCATTTATTATTGGTGATACAAGAAACTAAAATCGGATTGAACTTGAGGTTGGTTTTTGGTGGGTTTACCTAATTAACCCACTGGGTTTTTTTCGGCATGTACCAGGATGTCTCATTTATTCTGTCCCCAGTGGGCCACATTGAGGGCAAATGATAATATTGAAGACCGCATGGCAGACGATGTGAGGTCCGAAAGGCAGCAACTTGAAGTGTGAGTGATCGAAATCGAGGCTGATTTTCGAAAAAAGCGAAGCGCTCCAGTGCGATACATGTCGTTTTTTTCCGTGACACCTGTACAGCGGAGGTCGCAGTCTATGGTCAGAAGGTCTACCAGTGGTCACGCACGGGGTCACGAAAACTACCGCTAAATGTGCCAGAACCCAGGACCGATTAAGCGCCCGTAGTTATGTGGTAAACTTGTCAAGAAATTATGACGCGACCCTGCACGGGCTGGCTAGCTGCTGATTGTTGCCTAGCGGCGATGATGACCTATACACCGTGTCTCAGAAAAATGTGTCAGTGTTATTTTTTTCGAATAACTCCGTGAAACATTGACCGATTTTAATAGTTTTTGGCGTGCAACATCGTTAAGAAACTTGACTGTTGTTTTGTTCACCTCACTTTAATACTGTCGCTACACTACCTTGTGGCCTTGTGAAATGAAGAAGTCGTATTTTGGTCGTTTACAACAATGAATTCAGCCAGCCTGCGTAGCGCATGCGTCGGCTCAGAAAGTCATTGTGATTTGTGAGACTGCAAAGTCATTGAAAATCTGTTACCGCCCTGTTTAACATCAGTCATACCCACTTGAAGTAATTCTTGCTGCCTATACTGCCTGGAACTCTTTTTTATGACGTAGCATGCTAAATTTATTAAAACCGATCTCAATGTTTCACAGAGTTATTTCAAAAAATAGCACTGGCATTTTTTTCTGAGACACAGTGTAGGTTACTGTGAGCATCAGCTACTGTATAGGCCTAGGCCTGGTGCTATTGCTAACGACTATAACGAGTAGTTAGTTATATAGATAGACAGCAGTCAGTCGAACCGTCAGCAGGTGCCCGCAGGCTAGTGACGTCCATCTCGTCACGCCATTCACCATCTCAGCTATATACAGTTGGACCGAATATTCGATACGTTTTTGTATTCCGCCGAATCGATGGCTCTGATTTCATTCAGTAGTATTTGTTCGACAGTACACCCAAATTATTTTTTTCGAATTATTTCTTTTCTTATGGACCCTATCCTTAGCCCTAACCTTAAAATAATTCGGGTGAATTAACGGACAAGAACCCATAAAACGGCGCTATGGCAAGAGGAAAAGAGTGAGAAACCTTCTCCCCCCCAAAAAAAATTAGCCTGTCGGAAAGTGTTCGTGCAAAAATACAGACTTTTAAGGTGGAAATTTCCATGTTCGGGGAAATTTTCCCGAAAATGTGTGCAGTAACTATAAATTTCGTTAGTTTTACTCCACAGATGCACTGACGTTGTGGGGAGGGGGTAGTTAGTCACCCCTTATCACCCCCCTTTCTCACTCTTGGCTACGCCACTGAAGCTGCTTGTATTGTGAGTGGTATTGTCACGAGTAAAATTAATTAGCAGCATATTTTAGCTGTTCACTCAGTATAGCCTATAATGTCTATAAATTGTATTCGTTTTCGGCCACCGGCAAGTGGGAATTATAACCGAATATTTGCACTTGGTGCCGAATCACGTATAAAATTGCTACAGTCGATGAAGCACTAATGCAAACGTTGCTCGCGCTCTCACTGAATAACTCTCCGTGTGTATAGAGTAACAAATAATATACACGTGCTGCAGTCCGCCATTAGCCCGTGACGTTTTAATTGACACCTTATAGCGTATCATTATATCGTTGTTCGTATGTATTATTCGCTTACCAGCTTGAATGTCTGAATTTGCTCTTGTACTTAGCAAGACTGTCTGCAGGCCAATGGCGCAGCCAGGATTTGGATGTTAGGGGGTGGGCACTTGAAGGTGGGACGTGGAGCGGTGTGTTTCCTCCCCTGAAAATTTTTGAATTTTTTTTTGTGTGAAAAAAGTGTTTTGTTGCATTTTGGGGAGGGGAAGGCGCATGATACACCGGTGCTGCGAAGCGACTCTTTTACTGCCAGGAAATTGCCGTGCCTGCCACGCGTGTGCTGTATATGCGGTGTCCCAGAAAAACTGGTAGAGCGATGCGTTTAACTATTGAATGTGGTGGGATTTGTAACATAAATGTTGAAACATTGATTTGCAGATAAAAAACATGAAACATGTTTTTTTTTAATTTTTATAAAAAAACATTATAAAACATGCATAAAAACATTAAACTGCAGATGTTTCCCATCGCTACTTTTTTCGCCATTATACACGCAAAGAATATCTAACGCAGATAAGTAAAAACAAAAACCTACCATTTGTAAAGACTAAAAACCGGATTGTACTGAATGTACAGATCAAAAACAGCTGAACGGAATTTGCCAATGAGAAATAAATCATATTTGTAATTTTGTAAAACACAAAAAAAACATTTAAAAAAATAAAAAAAAACATAAGAAAATTGTAAAAACCTTAAAAAACGCAAAAAATGTTTTTTTGAAAACTTTAATAAGAAAACATAAAAAATGTATGTTTTACATAAATTATATGATTTGTAATGACAGTGCATAGTGTCGCAGATTTTCCGGAGAGTCTGCCACTGAAAAATATGAAAATCCGTTGTGAATTGACAAAGTTATCGATCGAGCACCGTCTGCTAGTTTTTGGGACACAGCGTATGTCTACAGAAAGTTCCTCCCCGCGTCCCGAGCAGAGGTGAAAGTAAAAATGAGGAAGTAACGCTGCAAGTAGAGAGAGGCCCTGAAACTTTCTTGTGATGGGCCATGGAACGGTTAGTTGGCTCATTTTTTTTATCACGGCGTAATTCATTTGTAATTTTTTACCTACATTTATTCATCGAAGAACTCATTGGAATCTTGGATTACATCTGCCATAAAGGCACCTGTCACCGATTGGTTGACACGTAGTTTAGCCATTGAGAAACTGTTGAAAATGTTCTATATGACTGCTGCACATTAGGCCTAATCGTAATGCATGATGTACTTAAGCCTGCATAAGCGCGGTGTAGGTGTATTTTCATTAGTTTTTAGTTTTGCACGTGGACACGCTACACATTGTGTATAAATTTACGTTTAACGCACTTTACTCTCGACCGACGCCGCTATAAGATAGCGTGAATGGCCAGCGTCCACTCATATAAAGACAATAGATGAGCATTGAGCATGCACTGAAGAGCACTGAGGCCTATAGGCGTGGACAATGATCGTTTCGACGACGTCTCTGGCCGTTTGCTTATCCGTGTAAAATATAGATTAATGTCCATCGAGCCACTGAGAGTAGTATTAGTATATTGAGCCGTGCGTTGCAGTGAACTGGTGGATATATAGAGAAAAGGCCGAGTGCAGGCGACATGGTCTAAGTGGGTTTCGTGGTGTCGATTCCCCTTCACCCCGGAGAGCAATCAATAAAAATACGGGGTGAAATGTGATTGAGTTCTTATTAATTCGTATTCAGATAAATCACTTCTCACCAGAAAATAAATTTGGATCGACGCGGCTGACTTTGAATAGGGGCGGCGCAAAGTTAATGGAAGCGATCGGAGATCTCAAACCTCCGCCGAGAACGGCGCTGCCAGCCTGCCACGTGGGAAATACAACGGATTATTATTATTCATGGGTGGAATCATTTCTTGCAGGACAAGCGATTCCGCTTATTCCTACGCATTTCTCCGTGCCGTGGTCTGTCGTCTGTCTCATTCGTGCATCCTGCTTGGACCGTTAGACAGATTAAGATACCATTCTACAGGTTCCAGTGACACAATGTCTTAGATGGGGTTTTTCGCTCCTAGGGGAAGGGGAGATTTGGGGGTAAAACCTGCAGCCAAAACATGCAATTGCAAATTGCAGTCATATCGTCAGTCCCATGCTGCCACCTGGCGAATACAAACGAGGAGGGCGATTCCGCCTTATGCCAGATTACTTAGGTGCTTGTTATTAACATTGCATCATGTGTTGTATGAATGTATTCAGGAGGTGACACTGCGGCGTCGAAACAGTGATGATCGACTGGGTTTAACTCTTTACTACCGAGATACCCACAACTCTGGCACTTCTGACGTCATTGTGGGCGAGGTTAGCCTATGGTTATTTATGAATAAATGTACAAAACATCAGTTTATACACTTGTTAACGGCAACATGCACATCGAAAACAGCAAAAATTACAAAAGGCGGTATTGCCCACATCACACTGACTGCAATGTCCTGCTGAATAATATAATATAATGTTTTCGATGTGCAAGTTTTTAAATGTTGCCGTTAACAAGTGTGTAAACTTATGTTTTGTACATTTATATTTGCTGTTTTATTAGTAAAATAACGTTGATCAGTTACGGAGATATCTGGCCGTAGATATTTTACAATCACGATCTTGACCATTTGGGGTCACGTGACATTCAAATGGCAACAAGGGTCGGTTGTGGTGAAATTAGATTGGCCTCATTCAATAGCCCGTCCCCCAAAACCTCCCATTAAACGCAAAGATCTTGGAGTTATCTCTTACAGAATCTGAATTATAGCCCTTTCGTCTCAAATTTCGTTGCCATGGTAACAAAGGTCGGTCGGGGTATAATTTTGTTGGCAGTATTCGATGGCCGAACTCCAACGCCTATAGACACAAAAATCTCGCAAATATCTCTAGCAGAAGCCGAGTTATCGCCCATTTTGTCCCAAATTTCGTTGCCATGGCAACCAGGGAGAGTCCGTGGTAAATTTAAATGACACTGTTAGATTGTTTATTGCCGAAAACCATACCATAGAACCAAAAATTACGAGTTTATTTTATATGCAGTCAAAGTTATGACCGTTTAAAGAATTATTTAATTTTCCCTATAGGCGCAATTGTATTTTTCTGGAATTTTTTGAATAAATACATTAAATATGAATTTCAAGTTTTTTAAACTCCAATTGCTCTATCTACAATGGACGAGGAAGCCTCGAAGTTCGGCCTTCACGTTTCCTGGAGCAAAACGAAAATCCAGAACCTCGGCGGTGGGTCGACACCTTCTCCTGTAGTAGTCAACGGTAACACTGTCAAGCCAGTACAAGATTTCACATACCTGGGCAGCATCCAAACGAGCAATAGAAATTCCAGTTCCGAATGCACCCGACGTATTGGACTCGCCGCCGGAGTAATGAAACACCTTGACCGTATCT
>Ga0056128_1010813_pt1 | contig 11338 bp, 9 predicted proteins | sample WorMetLIZISLAND2_FD_71113 | JGI IMG/M metagenome (GOLD analysis project Ga0056128, IMG submission 71113) | Marine gutless worms symbiont microbial communities from Max Planck institute for Marine Microbiology, Germany - Olavius geniculatus... ... | reverse complement strand
TTAAGTGTTGTCGGCTAAAAAGTTAAAGTCCAAAATAAATACGCAGTTCTTCAATAACTACGGGTATTATTTTTTTATTCCTCGTATTATTACGCCTATTTTATTGTATTTTATTTTAAGCTGTCGAAAAGTTACAATGTAAACTAACTGCAAAGGCACTTAACACAGTGGACGAAATGGAAAATTAAACAAAATGTTTGCGTCTAAATTGAGAAAACATAAAACTAAAAAAGACTTAAGTTTTGAGGCGTTGTCTAAAAATTTTGAGCGATGGCGCCGATACGACAGATGATAGCAAATTGAAGTACGTAGCTAAAGCATAACCATGATAACTTCACCAAAAGTAACGTTTTATTAGAAGTTCAATATTTAATTGTTAATTGTTAATTGTAATTGTGACAACTTTATCCGTCGCATGGCTAAAACAACTTTGCTTAACGTTTAGCACAAGATACAGTCATAAGTCAAATGTTTTATACAGTACAAAGGCTTCAACGACTTCTTCTTGAGTATGACCAAGTTTTCAAATACAGTAGTTCGTTTAGTTCGTTTCCTGCTGCTTTAGTCTTGCGTCTACTAGTTGTCTATTCACACTTCAAACGCGCAGTAGGCCTGGCCTACGAACTACTATACAATCGTCTGTCTGGACAGACATAGTGCAATGAGTACTCGTTACGCGGTCTCCTGCTGCGTGTTTTCCGGGTTCCCTGAAATTGGTGTCATGCTGTCGGCTAGCCTGTTGTTAACGTTGCAAACTGCGGCTGCGACTGATCTCATGCAGTGAGTGTCTCCGGCGACTCGGCGCAACTAATCGTAGTTGCTCAGTTTTCTGCTGCGCGCTGTCACGTCGTAAAACTACTCATAAAATTACTTGTAACCATCGCTGGTTATCTGATCTTGAATTACACACTGGTCGGTGCCGTTCTGGCCAAATAAGTGACAACAGTAAGCATACGAATGATGGAAAATAATGCACAAAAAATGTAAGTCTGACCCGCGACCCGACCCGACCCGACCCGATCCGCGGATGGACCCGATCCGTGTCCATCTCTGCAGCAGAGCATAGCAGTGGCTTGGCCGTACTAAGTACGATCGGCTAAAGACAGATTCAAGTTTCCAAAAATAGCCCAAAGCAACACTTGCGAGTCACATAAAAAACTACCTCACTCTGCTTGTCCAGCTGCTGCTGCTGCTGCTGCTGTTGCTTAGCAACGTCGCGACGCTCAAGACGATGACGACGACGTCTACAGGCCGAACCCACGCAACGCTTTGCTTTTGCACCATCACCAACCTATGACAAGATAATATAACATACAGACGTACGGAGCGTCACCTGCCATACGTGATTACACAGTGTTACCTGCCAGGCTGCCATTAGACGCAGGTAAACGTGCCCCGCCTTAACCCAAGCCAAACAGGCCAGTACTTGATTTGCCTACCCCGGAGAGATGGAAAGCTGAGTTGGCTTTCGTGTTCGATATATATTGAGGTGGTTTACCTGTCTGCAGACAGTCACCCATCCGTGTAGTAACCACGTGATAGTGACAGGACGGAAAGTCCAATATTTTTTTATTATTACGCTACTAGGCCAGCTGAAGTAAGATATTTGAATTATTACGGCCCAAACAAGAAACCTAAAGCAATGCTCACGAAACGCGCGACGCAAAGTTGTCTTCGTCTATCTTCAGTAATTTTGACCAAACTGTACTCTGTAATTGTGCTTCGCAAAATCGCGTAAAATTTACTAAACGCCCTATTTTTGAATTTCAAGGTCGTTTAGGGTTATCGATGGCAGTACAACTGGAAAGCTCGTCAGCATTGCTTGTTACGATATGCAGCATATCTGTGCGAATACCTGCAACAGTTTTCACGCGAGACGGTCAATAGCGGTAAAATAACGCTTTTTTACTAGTACCCCTTTTGACAGACCTATTCGATAAGAATCTCTTTTCCAGCAACAAAAAATTTGCTCACAAAAAGCAAGAGACATTAGGCTATCCTACGGTAAAAACCAAAAATCTTCATCTCACCTGGGCTTGAAATGGTACCGAAGCGTGACAGACAGACGGAAAGACAGACAGACAGATATACGATAACTAATACGCGATGTAAACATAATGCGTCGCGCCTGTAAAACCACACCTTTGGTAAACCCATCAATTCCATACGATAAAAAAGCAACCGTTTCAGCAACTACTACTATCACCATTACTATTACAACAACGACTACCACTACTACCACCCCGACCACTACTACTACTACTAAAACCTACTAATACCTTCATAACTCGTCGACGACTGTGCTTGGCGTTCTCGTTGCCCGTAGCAACCGTCTCGTCAGCATCAGCAGCAGCCCTAGCCTCAGTTTTCTCCGCCTGGTCAGCGATGTCGTCGATGTCGTTGTTGTTTGTCTGTCGGGATGACTTCTGCTGGTCTTCAGCTGCCGGTTCATTGGACTGTCTCGTGTCGCCGTCGCGCTTTGTCTTGCTAGCGTCTTGGTCAGTGTCGTCGATTAGACGTTTCTGTCAACCATAAAATGACCACTGTTGGCCTACAACAACTACAACGATGACGACGACATTGACGACAACAACAACGACGATGACAACAACAACAACAACAACTAAATACTATTACCACTTGTCTTCCATCGCGCTTTGGTTTGCTACTTTCTTATACTTCGTGTGGTCGATTAGACGTTTCTTCAATCATAAAGCGACAACTACTATTAATACAACAATTCAAACAACAACGAAAACAAAAACAACAACAACAATTAAAACTACTACTGCATATTACTAATATTACATGTCTCTCGTCATGCTTTGTCTTGCTACTGTCTCTTCATTTCTGTCAAGCGTACAACAATAACTACTGTTATTACAACAACTACAACAACACGCTGTCTTGCTGCCGTCGTCACTCACTTCTATCAACACGCAACAACTATTACTGTTACAACAACAACAACAACAACAACAAGAACAGGCGAACATAATTCGCTAAAACGCGAAAGTGATCATCGACGTTGTCGCTTAGTGAATCACGTAGACAAGGATAAGTTTCGGCCGTGGCGTTTAACCCATTCAAAGCTTTCTTTCCCCTAGCGATGGCCGAACAATCGCCAGAAGGACGGCCAGGCTGAGTTGGCCTGAGAGGCTTAGTCGAATACAAAGACGGTATACAGCGAATAAAGCTTCCCTAAAACCCAAGTCGGCTGGATGGCAGGTTTCGTTAACGTAACAGCCAGCGCCTTTAACCGACTGCGCCCTAGTAACAGCGCCTACTGTTACGCAAAACTCGCCGTTTGTGACAAGAAGCACAGCTGCCGCTAAGGTAGACCGACCACCGTGGGCCATCTATATCCGAAGGACAGCGTCCAACTTACAGTAGCGAACATGAAGCGACTCCCCAAAGTGCCTACGGCCCATATTGGCCTACGCTATGGTGACGCTGCTATATCGAACGCTACAATCAACGCTAAAAACGATACGGCAATGGGTAATAGCTGCAAGCAGCAACTCTGCATTCAAAATTGCGGCCAAACCGCTGCAGACTTTTGTTGACAACCTATAAGAATTCTGCATCGCCCTATCTAACGGTACCATCTCCGACTCCCTACGACGTACCGTTTTGCCACAATACATGCGTTCAAAAAGACAGACGACAAACAGGCGACAGATCGTAGTCAAGGTTCGACCTAAGGGTCGGTTAAAAAGTAACTGACTTACTTTAACATCATCGTCGTCGTTGTCGTCATCGTCATCACGGGTTGAACGTGACTCTTCGTCGTCTGCGGCAAACGACCTTCTGTCCCTGTCGTCTGGGTCGACGTAGTAGCGCCGAGATCGCGAGTAGGACGCTACATCATCATCTTCGTCGTCGTCACGCTTTCCTCGACCTGAGCGTCTGCTTCGAGCTTGAAAATCGTCGTCGTCTTCATCTGCAGCAGAGATAGTGGATAACCCGCGTCACATTATTGCACTCACTACCAGGGGTTTCATCCTCACGGATTTAGAAACGAAATCGGGCCCAAGTTCCTTCTCTGTCCGTTTTTTCCCTTCTGCCTAACCTTTCCATTTTCTTTCCTACCCTTTATCACCTTTCCCCCCCAGGTTTTGCTCTCTCTACTCTTTTTCTTTTGCTCTTTCTGTTTCATTATTACCTTCCCTTCTTTTCTTCCTTCCCGGAAGCCACACGCCCTTAGTCTAACTAGAGAGTCTGGAGAGCGCGGAACCCGACCACCGAAAGGTCTGCGGTGCATTTTGACGTAAAATCAACGCTTCTGCGCCGGTTAACCAAGGCCGGCCCTGCCTCGGTACATGTAGGTAGTAGCCCTGATCACAAATAGGCCTACCAGTTACTAACAGTTAGCACTGTGGCAGGGAAGCGCAGGGACTGTCGGGAAGTTATCAGAAAATTTTCTTCTTATCTTCTTCTTTCGTCCAAGTGCAAAATTTGGGACCGAAAACCCACATTTTACAAAAATTTAGAAACAAATCAAAATTTTGAACACCGTGATCTTATTTGTCGAAAATCTGCAACGTCAGAAAATTGCAACTTCATCTCCGTTTACTTTTCTATTTGTGACGCCGCTGACGAGTATACAACGTGGAATATACGCCTTTGGTGCTGGTCTACATGGTAGTCTGTCTGTATCTCTACTTCTCTCCGTGAGTATGTCTTACACGTAGACATATAGACAGAGACAGGCAGACATCCAGTGGTCAAGTAAGGGAAAATGCGAGGGCACATCTTTCCCCACTCTCTATTTTAGTCTATATAGTTGCCCAAGCTGACTTTACAATTGGTGCCACCAGATGTCAGGTTTGATTTCCGTTGAGGCTCCGTCCCTTCGGGAGCTAAGAGCGCTTCCCAGACCTCCTAGTTGTATTCGAAGAACCTATGCGTCTAAGTAAAAAAGGAAGAGGAAAGAGTACTAATAGATAAAAAATGCACAAACAAAGGTAAAAAGAAAAAAAACAGAAAGAAGAAAAAAGTTCCCCTATCTCTTCAATCCTACTTTGATCACTGCAGGCACACATTTGGACAGATCAAACAGAAAAACTGCATTGTGAAATAAGACTATTACCATCGTCATCGTCGTCGTCGGCGTCACGTTTTTCCCGGGCTTCAAAATCGTCGTCGTCGTCGTCATCATCATCGTCATCATCGTCATCATCGTCATCTCTTCTAAATCTTTCATCATCGTCATCGTCATCGTCGTCGTCGTCGTCGTCGTCGTCGTCATCCCTTTCATATCTTTCATCATCGTCATCGTCGTCGTCGTCATCGTCGTCGTCGTCATCATCATCTCTCTTCGACTTATCGTTGTAATTGCCGTAGTCTCTCTTCTCCTGCGTTTTAACGTCTTCCTCCTCTTCTTCCTTGTTTTGACGTTTCTTTTTTATATCCTCTTCCTCTTCCTCTTCTTCTGCTTCGTCCTCCTCCATCGTCTTAGTCGTCTTGCTTTTGTCGTCCGGCTTGGCCGTCGTGCTGCCCTTGTTCGCCGCGCGTCGAACTCTGATCGATCGTCTTTCGTTGTCTCCGTTCTGCACAGCACATGTAGCAAAAGCGAATTATTTGCAGCAGAAGTGTTAAACGGAAAGGCCGAGAGCAAAGCTATGAGGCCGAGGTCAATTTCTCAAGACCGAGGCCAATGCAGAGGCCAAGCATAAAAGTCATGAATGAAAACTATCAAATGGCGATTGAGAGTCGCAGCGTAGGCCTACAGTTCAATTTCGATAAAGCTAATACTGTGCTTTGATTAATTTCCACAGACTATTCTCAATCAATCAATTAATTTGGGATAATTTTGTTTTGCTCAATTACGTTCACTACTGCATGCATCTTAAATTTTTACGAGGCCAAAACAATTAGACCGAAAAAAGGCCGAGGTCAAGGCCAAATTCCAGAGTTGGAGGTCGAGGCGCTGAGACTAATGCTTTAAAGCCAAAATTTTTTGTCTGGAGACCACTCTGCCAAAATCAACAGCCCCCTGGCCTTAATATCTTTGATTGCTTGTATTAGATTTTATTTTTTACTTAACACTAATTCTACAATTCCGCTTACAGTTAGACGTTTCCCTGTAACGTGATCTGTCCGTCTGTCTGTCTCTCATCTGCTGTCCGTCCGTTTATCCGGTGCCCGTGCTTAAACCGTTCCGTTTTACAGATTTAGATGACACATGGCTGATTCACTTCGGGAAAGTAACTGTGGGCTCGGTTCTAGGACAGGTTAGATAACTTAGATTACACGTTAGACGAAGTCTCTGACCTTCCAGGGAAAGGCAGATTTGGGAAGTCAACATGAAATTTCAAATTGATACTGCCTCCTTAAAATACAAACAAACTTCCACCTTGTGACAAATTACTTTGGCGGCTTTAATTGGTAGCGGTAGGATGTCTTACTTACTTACTACGATCGAAAAGTCGCGGGTTAGACTCCTGGTTGTGTCGCCACATGTGGTTACTACCTGGATGGGTAACTGTCAGCGTACATGTAAACCATTTCGCTATATAACCAACCGGTAAGGTCAACTCAATCTCTTATCTTTCCAGTGTATAGGTAAATTAAGTACCAGCCTGAATGTCTGGAGTTAAGACGCGGGGCTCGTTCACCTGTGTCGGGTGACAAGTATAACGTGTGATTCTATATACGGCAAGTGACGCTCTGTGATGGGTTTCTTATAAAGAGCTAAGCTTATACACACAACCTTTAACCGTTAACCTTTGGTCATTGCCATAGGCGTAGCCAGAGGAGGTTATACAAGGAGTGTATGTGTAACTTCTAGGTCCAAGAAACATGCAAAATTAAACAGCAAAAATAACGTTTTCGGAGCTTTTTCACGACCAAGAAAGCGTTTGCGGCCGGGGATCCTTCAAGCCCCCTATAATTTTCGGTGCAACGCGGTTCTTAAAACCTATGGTGTGGATGGTGTGGACGATGCTTCGTTTACAAAGTTGTTAAAAAATAGCTCTCATTTATCAGACGTATGCGTAAATTTGTAAATTTTTGCCCATTTTCAGAAATTGTCCTTCAAAATTAACCTAATTTTTGGCATTTTTCGACAATTACGGTAATTGGAAAGCTAGATGTCCTTCTCGAAAAACTTTGGTCCTTGGCCTTCTGCCTTAATTTTCACACACACACATCTTTATTCACCGTAATACAGTAGTCAAGAAATGAACAGCAAAGAAATAATAAAACTTAACTAAAACTTAACTAAGACTTAAAGATATAATATAGTGTCTATCAGTACTCAAAATGCAGCAAGACAGCACAGATAACATAAAAAGTTACTACTTTGACTAAACCGAGACAAAAAAATTTTCGGCTCTTTGGGTCTCAAACCGCCTTTTCGAAAGCTATGGTCTTTGTTGTGTACCTTGGCGTTCTGGGAAGACGAAGACTTCTTAATGATGAAGTAGATATCGCCATTATGCCCATCTTCGTCGTCGTCGTCGTCTTCGCCGCCGTTTCTCTTCTGTTTATCACTGTAATCGCCGTAATCTCTCGTCTCCTTATCATCGTCGTCAGTGTAGTCGGCGGAGTAGTCATCGCTAGCAGCGTCGGCAGTATCAGCAGCAGCCGCAGCGTGTAGCTCGCTCTCGTTATCAACGATGCTACGGCCAGTTCTCACCGACTCCTAGATTCATACAAATACAGGCTACACACGCCACGACGTAATCATGCGGAGGAATCTAGTAGTCGGACGACTCTGCAGCAGTGCAGACTGTCCACCTGAAATCTTTGATTGTCGGAAAATAATGTTGGAAAATCTTCTTGTCCAAAAATACTCGTCCAAAAATGCCAAATTTTGGGGCTACAAAGCCTCACCATTTTTGGAAGATTTAGGGTGCAGAATTGAAATTTTGACTACCCATAATATCCGCTGTTGTTTGCTTGAACTGTCTGTCGGAATTCGGTCGAAAATTTGCGGTGTCTGCTTGCCTACTTTTGTAGGCCTATATAACCCGTGACGCCCTAAAGTCTACTTCTGTCCTGGCAAAAGACAGACTATACAGCGCTACCCCGATCATCTACATGTACATGTAGGCCTAAGTCTATATTTGGCTGGATTGATGCAACGGCTCTGGGAAGAAAAATAAAATGAAGAAATAACAAATAGAAAAGTAGGGAAAGCAAAAGGGGTGAAAAAAATGTGAAAGAAATTTGCTTCAAGGGCTCGAAGAAGATAAAACCATCGAAATCTACACTGGCAAATTTATGCGCAGCTGTGTGTTAGAATTATGTCGGAAATTTGAAGTGTCTGCCTGCGTTAGCCTACTTGTTCTGAGCCACGACTCGTTCACAATCTGCCTGCGTAGGAATCCATATACGGCTATCCGGGGCATGTCAAAATGCATGCGGACAATCCTACGTAAGTACGAGCAAATGTCTGTGTGACTGCTAATACCGGTATTCCTATGTTAATGACGATGACGATGATGCGTCGGTCGTAACCTGATCAGGGCTGATGTGGCTATTACGAGATCGTTCAGCGACCGAGTCGTGCAGAGCTGAGCTAAGGACGATCTCACGTTCACCCGTCCTCTGACGACCATTCACATCTTCACTCTGCTGGCCTTTCACATTATTTTCACTCATCTTCGTCACATCTCCTCCATCGCTCATTCCTTCTTCCGCCCCGTCCTTTCCTGCAGCGTACACTCCAGGTCCTGGAGGAGGCTGAAGGCGACTGTTGGATTGCGCCACTGGATGATCCACGTGGTTGTCAGAGAAGGAGGAACTGGCAGATTGGCGAGGTGGCCGAGCACTCACCGTTATCGTTGATGTCATCGTAATAATCATCAATATCAATAGCGCGCCATCGTTGACTGAGGTCGTCATCTTCGTGCTGCGCAGTCATCACATAGGATAAAGGTTAATGACCAATTCACACCTACGACGCCGACGCGACTCAACTCAACTCAACCGTTAAACTGAGTCGCGACGCCGTCGTAGGTGTGAACTCGTATTGCCGACGCGACGCGACTCAACTGTCGCCGACTGTCGCCGACTGTTGAGTCGTAAATTCTGTTCACACCTACGACGCGACTCAACAGTTGAATTACGTCGGCGTCGTTTGTGTGAAATTGGTTATAAAGCTCATGCATAGATCTTTAGCGAAAACCAATAGTGGAACTATAGGGCCTACGGGGCGTCCGCGTCATCTGCCATACCGAATAACACAGCGTTCGTTACCCGACGGAGGTAAACGTGTCCCGCTGTGGCTGGTACTCGATTTACTAACCCCGAAAGGATGGAAGGATGAGTTGCCGTTGTTGTTGATAGTATATACCGAGATAATTTCTGTCGGCAGATAGTCATCCATCCAAGTATCGGTAGTAACCACTTGATGGCCACCCGACTGGGAGTCGAACCCAAGACCTCTCGATCGTAAGTCCGACACCCTACCGTTCGCCACCAAACTACGATGATTGGTTCAACCAATTGACCAATCAATCATTTGTTCATTCATTCACATTAAGCCTTCAGCCTGCAAACAATTCACCACTCATTTTCCGTCCCGCTGAAAATAGGAGGTTGAGTTGATCGCTGTGCACAGTGCACGTATATCTACATCAGGTTATAACAACTTGCTCAAAGTTGCTGGCATAGGCCTATGACACAGGAGCTGTCACTTCTGGTCTAACAAAATTAAAACCAATCAATCTATCAATCAATCAAAGAGGTGGAGAAAAGTTAAGTGTGTTAGGGGCCTGCCGCCCGGTCGCCTGGTCGCTCAGAGTGTGCCAAATAAACCGACGTCATGTTAGTGGTGCATCGTAGGCCTATTGTGTAGTACGTATATGCCTATACTCAGAGAGTGACTGCTAATCTTCCGTGTTGGCTGGATGCTAGCCTCTCTGCCTGCGACAAAGTTAAAGGCGCCTACACAGCGACATAGGGACATAACTGAACTGAAATGAACTAAACTCAACTGAGCCGACTTCAGTTTTTGACGAACTGACCAATGAGCAAGCATTAGGGCCTAATGCATTACAGTAGGCACCGTCTAATGGCGTTGGCGACTGCGTGACTACGCGCACGTAAGCGTCAAATACTAGACAGCATCAGTTTATTTCAGTTCAGTTAAGCCTAGGCCGAAGTCGATTAGTACGCGCCTTAACAAAACCAACGTACGGTGAATTGTTCACATCCGACAAATCTTCTGCTTTAAGTATATCGACAAAATTAATGACTTCAATAATACGCCTAATAACAGGCTAACAATGATAAGCTACAGAGTCCAGACTACAGTAACGCTAGAGCAGTAGGATAGGCCCAACCTATAGCGAAAGACAGTTTATCATCGATCTTCAGATCCAAGACTACTGCGGCTGCTATAGTGATGACGTCATTGTATACTGTGACGTCATCAGCATCGACGCGAACGGCTTTTCTGTGTTGCGATAGGCCTATGCGTCACACATTGGCTTTTAGGCGACATAGGTGATGCCGTTTATTGCGACAGATTTTATTGCATCGTGGTCTGTCAGTCTTTCCGACCGTCTGCCCCACTATAGCGAGCACCGGGCAAAACTTGAGCCGTTGCCATTTGGCAGGCATTGAAATCAAAGTGGCTCCAAGTAGCTATCGAGTCAGACTTGGGCCCCTTGTCCGGCGATGGTAGGCTAAGGAATGTATTAGATTTAGAATGGGCCGCATGTAGCGCGCAGACTGCCGTTTGGGGCCCAATCGCCATTTCGTGTCGCATTACATTTTAAGATTATAACGACACCAGTGGCGGATTCATAAATTTGGCACGGGGAGGGGCAGAAGGGTAGGAGATGAGATTTGGGGAGGGGCCACAGCTCCCTCCTATTTTTTTAAATTTTATGCGAAAATAATGCATTGTTTAGACGGTTTGTAGCATTTTGATGAGAATAAACGCTTGCGTGACTGTTAGTGGTCAACACGCAGTAGCGGTTAATAAGCCTAGACTCGTCACAAATGCAAGTAGGCCCTAAAGTCCTAATCGTAAGAATTTCAATGAGGAAGGCCGAATTGACACACATGTGCAGTTATGTTCCATCAAAGGTACATGTCTTTCTTTCAAAAACTGACGCCAATGTTAGAGCCAAACCAATCAGCTTTCTAATTTTTATTGTTATTTTATTTTTTTAACCTCAAGCCTGTTGTAAGCCCGAAAGAATCATGAACGATGTTATAAGTAGGGCTAGACGAAAATCACGAATTCACGGAATTCACAGAAGCCGTGAATTTTGGCGCTTGCCGTGAATTTTAGCGTTTGCCGTGATTTGCCGTGAATTTTTTGGCACGGGCTGCACTTTTGTGTCAAAATCTGTAAAATTTGATTGTCAAACATTGA
>Ga0056128_1010812_pt1 | contig 11338 bp, 8 predicted proteins | sample WorMetLIZISLAND2_FD_71113 | JGI IMG/M metagenome (GOLD analysis project Ga0056128, IMG submission 71113) | Marine gutless worms symbiont microbial communities from Max Planck institute for Marine Microbiology, Germany - Olavius geniculatus... ... | reverse complement strand
AGTTACGAGTCGACACCAACCACTAGACACTTGCACCTACACAGGCAGGTAGGTGTGAACAACTTGCCTAAGGCTGTTACTTAGTGGTGCATTGGCTGGGCGCTGAACCGTGGACCTTTCGGTCTCGTATCCAACACCCTAACCACTGAGCCACCAAGCCTCACCCTGCCTCAACTCACAGGCATACCAGTACTTTCTACTTACCACGGAGGGACATAAGGCTGAGTTGGCCTGCACGGTTGGTCATATACTGAGATGGTTTACCTGTCTAGAGGCACAGGGCAACCACTTTCCAGACCACATAAAATTCCAACTTTTCCCAGACTTATCCAGTAGGGCAGGCAAAGATTCATCGATATACTGTTTAATGCTATGGTCAACAGCCATTGCTTTACATTAATCAAAAACAGGCCAGACAACCCCAGTGTTTTCAGGATTAAATGGATTTATCACTGAACAAACTGTGACTGCAACAGCTGCCAAATGACAAGCAAGAATAGTGAGTGAGTGAAAGCATTTTTCCAAAGAAAATGTGAAATTATTCGATTTTAGAAAAGTCTTTGGGCAATTTTCAATGCTAATATTTTTTTCCTAACAGTTCCCTGACTTTTACCAAAATGCCTAACACATCCCTGACATCTATGTAATTCTCTGACATTTCCAGGTTTTCCACGTTATTCAGACAAGTGGTCACGATGCAGACAGACATCCATCCAACTCCAAGTAGTAACTACTTGACCGTAATCTGACAGGATTTGAACTCTGACCATTGACCAAACCTACAGGTCAGGTCATGTCAGGTAGTCGCGTAGTCGTTGGAGCGTAGCGTCGCTCTTCCACGGTGACCGTGCTTAATAGCCAGCTTCCATTGATCAGCAGGTGAGCGGTTGTTGTCTCTTCGGAGCTGGTCTATCCACCTGCCACGCGAACGACCAGGACGACGTTTCCATGTAGGGTCTGCAAAGCGTCCCTGAGACAACCTGATGCAACTGTGGAGTGCCTTGTGAGCTGGTACTTCGTCGCCGAGCCTCACTAGGTGTCCGAAGATGGCTGAGTGACGGCAACAGACGGTGGTAGATAAGGAAGGGAGACCAGTGCGAGCGGCAAACTCTTCGTTCCGCACGAACTGATGCCATGATATACCTAGGATGCGGCGCTGGCATTTCATGTGGAATGCGTCTAGTGTTTTGCTGTCTACCACTGTTAGGGTCCTACCGGGCAGAGAAAAAAAGACACTTTACGTTATTACACACATTTTAGAAACAAATGACTGACATGCACAAAAAACATTGTCACTAACATCTGCAGTAACCTGACAAACTCACCGACTGCGTGCCAGAATGCCTCGCATGCCAGACTTGGGCTGCTGCTGCTGCTGCTGCAATGTGGCATGAAGCTTCAGTGACGCTTGCCTCTGCTTGTCTACAACACCAGTTCATTTATCGGTACCGGCCCGCTATTCCGAAGGTCCACTTTTCCCAGGATTTATCTGCAGGTTTATCCGCACAAAGTCCATTGTGCAGACACACACCACAGTGCTAACGTTTGGGCTAAGATTAAGGTTAAGGTGAGGGTTAGGATTAGGGTTAGGGAGTTAGAGTCAGCCTTAAGGTTGGTGGGAATTGTAGATTTTCGGAATTGTGGACCTTCGGAATAGCGGACCCGAATCCATTTATCCATCTATCAATTGTTATTAAATTAATTGATCATTATTCATTATTTATGAGTTCTAGTATATCACCAAATATTATTATTAATTTTATTTCATATATTATTAATCTTGGATATATAACAATCATCGAAAATTAGACCGACGACCCCCCCCATCGATCTTTCAACGACCGTTATATATCCGAGGTTGTCTTGGAGTTTATTATTAATACTACTTTTAACCCCCAAGAACTTCACTACTAGGGGTTTAACAATAAAATTTAAAACTAAGGATGTGACGAAGCCGGAAAATATTTGCATTCATCGAATGCGAATATCAAATTTACTATTCGGCGAATAACGAATACAAATGCGAATAGTTATTCACTGATTCAGCCTCAAGGAAAATTCTCTACATCTGTACTTGAATAAAGCGAAATATAGAAAGTAGTTGTTCAAAGTTCAGTCAGAAAAAAAATCAGTATCTAAGGCAAAGTTCAGTTAAATCAATCAAGTTCCATTAAGACAATGAAACATCCAGTGTGTTCTGTGTTCTCTTCAGTCAATACCCTCTATGTAAAGTTTAGTTGAATTCAGTCAAGTTGTATAAAATGAAATATTCGCATTTGCCACCAACTACTCGTCAAATATCAAATAGCTAAAAAGTGGTCAATATTCGCATGTTGTCGAATGCGAAGTTCGTCACACCTCTATTTAAAACATCCCTAATCATGAAAATTCCACTTCTCACAACACTGTGCAGTGTCTATCTATGCAAAATGCTTACCAAGTTTTCTCTGCAGACCACTCAACTTCCTGCGTGAGTTACTGGTATTGAAAGCCACATCTTCACGGTGGTCGTCCAAATCAACAGTCTCACATGGTGCAATTTCTTCAGGCTGGAAACACATTGCAATAACTGCACATATTTCAACCAAGCACAAAACGGTAATGACAATAATCAGCACAAATAATCACAACTATTTGCAATACCATAACTATAACTTTGATACTATGGGTCCTCACTCCGGCAAAATCATCCCAATTCCATGGCACACCACAGCCTTCCATTTGTGAGCGCACTGAGCTCGATCCTGTTCAGAAACTTAAAGGGAAACTATCATGAAAATTTCACCTTTTGGAATAAATGACGTACGTGAACATATAAACAAGATAAAATTTACGGCGAGCCAATCTTGAACAAATTTTGACTGATTGTCGCAAAAAAGTGAACTTTAATCATTTTTACAATTTGACACAAAACATACTGTGTGACGCACTTGCGCAGTCGCTTGGTACCGATGACGTATTGGTACAAAGAGCAGCCGAACATAACACAGGGCGAATAGGATTTTGATCAATTTCGACAACATTTTGATCGAATACTATGTCGGGGTGCTTTGGCACCAAGGCACTCTGGGAATCACCCTGCACTGTCTCTCAAAACATTAAAAGCTGCAGGCCGTCTGCAGAGTTGGATAATGCGTGCCAAACAAGCACCAATAAATCGGCTGATTCCAACATCGTATGTCCATTTTATGCCAAGACAGTCGGGCGTCTTGTAGATGAATCAATTCTTAATTGTCTACGTTTGAATTTTTATGGCTTGTCAAACATACCGCCACAATTTCGTCACTGAAATCTTGCGTGTAAACAGTCGATTACACTCACCGGCCTCGCACTACAGCTCAGCAGCAAAGATGTGCAGATTTTTGACTTTTGAGTCCGCACCCGTCCGCAGATTCTGATTTGAGGCCCGCATTTGCAGCAGTATGCAAACTTTTATGCACAGTCCGTTTGCATTCACAGTGTTTAGTACCATGTGAATTGACAGTTCATCTCAGACAATAGTCTCTATAGTCTCTTTGAGGCCCCTGGCCCAGTTACCTAAGCTGCATAAAATGTTGAAATAAAACATGATAAAAATGATTCATACGTCAAAAAGCCACATATTTAATGGCTAAAACAAAATAAAAATTGCCCATAGCTTTCAGAATGCTGAGTAATAAATAGTTACCGGTACCTATGAAAACCAGCAATTTTTCGTTTAAGAGATGTGTGTCATATGTGTTTTATAAGCCTAGTCTGAACGAATGAATGAATGACTGGTTTAATGAGACGCATCAAACGTGCATCAAACACTGCTATGAGCCAGTCAAATTTATAACACTACAAGAATACACCAATAGAAACAAACACTGAATATAAACTCAACTACATTACACTCAATTTAACATGTGCCTGTTGACAAATGTAGTCTAGAAACTGTGAAATTTACACTGTAGTAAAATAACAAGTAACACTCAGGTAATAAAACCAAACTAAGATTGCCTACACATACTAAATTAAACTAAATAAACATCTGTTTAAAAATGAAGCCTTAAAAAGGTCGGCAGTACAGTGAGGTAGAACAAAATTATGACCGCGTTTCCGTATTTCGTGCTCATGTTCATTTTCAGCAGGTAATATACCAAATAGACAATGCAATCTTGTTTATTTATTTATTCATTTCTGTTGTTGTCAGCGACAGCTCTTCCTAAGCTATTAGCTTGTTCAGCTGGTGGCGGCGCCAGACGGTTTGGCTGGTTGCGGCGCCAGACAATTCCGGCTGGCGGCGACGGCTGAGGGGTCTAACTAGATTTCTGAAATTCTGCATGCCTAAGTTTAACACACATGGCTAATTATCTGTGTAAAAAGTTCTCCCTTACGACCTAAAGCTTAGCCACAACACATCTGTTTCACAGACGAATGACAACCATATTGTAGCTCGATCATTGCTAAAGTACAGGTGAGTAAAAATTATCAATCCATTTTTTTCTTTTCAAAAGTGCAGTATGTCAAGTCGCATCAACTGCGTTTTTTACAATTGCGCTGTATTGCAATAGCTATTAGTAAGGCCCACAGTTTCAGGCTGTTCAGTTTGATTTTTATGCCTCTGCCAACACAGTCGCCGGCAGCATTATATTTCCAGAGTTTTCGTGCATCCATGCATGTGTAAGTCCCGAACAAACTTTGTTAGCAAGATATCTTAGGTATTTGTTAATGGCACTTCACCAAACTTTCACCACTAACAAACTTTGGGGCAAGGATGAACACATCAAATTTTGGGGTCAAAAAGTCAAGAGTCAAGGTCATGGTTGGGTCAAATATGCCCCAAAATATACTTTTTGGCCTTGTAATTGTCACATGTTAGTCGGGGTATAATAGTCAACGAAGTCGTAACCACAATCTAGTTTTCCATAACAATAATTACATCATGAAGCCAACAATCGTACTGGTCACTTCTCAACTGTTGCAAACTTCTGTGAAATCTGCGGAAATATCAAAATTCCGTGGAAAAGGGCAAATTTTGAGGCACAACTAAAAATTCTGCAACATGTGGAAAACTGTGAGCCCTACTAATTACATCATATAAATTAATTAGAATAAAAGCTGTCAAATTAACGAATTAATTAATGTGTTAATGCATTAATAAATTAACACGCGTTAAAAAAATTAATGCACGTTAAAAAAATAATGCACAGACATAAATTTATGGTAATTTACTAAATTCTGTGAAGCAAAAATTCCAAAATTCTGTTAAACTGCGGTTATTTGACAATCGAATAAATTCAAGTAACTAAACTGTAGTTGCCATTTCATCACTACTGCAAATAAATAATTATTCCGACAACTTGTTGGAATAATTATTTATTTGCAGTAGTGAGATAACAGGCTAATAAATTTCTATGCTAGCTATGATGTCAGTTATTGCTAATTATACGCTTAAAAATGTGTTTCTAACTTTCTATATTTTACAGGCAATGCCACCTAAACGTCGCGGGGCCCGGGGTAACTTACCCCCCTACTCTCCCTCTCGATGGGCCTGGTGCGTTAAAAAAGGCGTTAATTAATGCGTTAAAAAAAATTAACGCAGTGTGTTAATGCATTAAAAAAATTAACGCTTCGACAGCGCTAATTAAAATAGTTTTAATTCAATAAATTAATATAACTTAATTAATTGCACACTTCAATTATCTTGTTTTGCTCAGATTCTTCAGCCATAGGAAGAGCAGAAGAAAAAGAAGCAGGCAAGGCAGATGTCTTGTGATCACTGTCAAAACCACTGTCTTCGACCACTTCCATGTTAAATTCGCTTCAATTAGAACAGCTACATAACTACAAAAGCAATTAGCAAACGTTATGACGACTATACAACATGCACAGAAACAAAGTTAAGCAAAAAACGATTTTGCGCTCTCTCCAACAGACTTTATTCTTATTTTTAAAGGTATGATTCATAAGCCTGGGTAAAATTTGGTCTGTGGTAAAAACCAGCGCTGCCCGGAAAAAAACCTTAAGTTTTTTTTAATTGTGTTATTCTTCGTAATTATAAGTTACTGTTATTTTTTAAAAATAATTTTTTGCTTATTTTTTTGTAATAAATGCGGTTAACAGTTTGTTCGTATTCAAGCACAAAAAATTTTTTTGTGTCGCACGCATGGTCGTGCTTTCTTTTTTAATGTTAGATATTCTACACCGCCGAATGTAAACAATAAACAAATAAAAAGTAAACCAGTGAGTGTGATACTAATATCAAACATCACTCAGTATGTGGTGAACACAGTGTCGGTAATGCTGTGTGTTATAGCGTTTTGTTACGAATTAACTGTTTGTGAAAATACTACATGCACTTTCCGATTGCAGTTTAGTTGAGATCGATTGTCACATTGTCGACTTCTCCCGACAGACACGCCCCCTCACGGTATGCCTGAAAACCGCAGGACTCCATAGAAAGACCGCATGACACATAAATAATAACCGCAAAACGATTTCTAGACGTGAAAACAAGGCTTAACCTTTCAGTAGTTCAGTAAATTTAAATAAACGACGCTAAACAATGCAAAAATATAACAACAAAGTCAGCACGCCACCAGATGCCTAGAAACAGGGACAAAATGCCACACGCCGACGCTGAGACGCAGGCCATATACCTGGACGTCAAGGGTGCATACTCTGTACATCAGACGTTCGCCAAGATGCTTAAATTTACAATGTACATCACTCATGTTGTCAGCGTTTGTACATTCATTCACGCCACTTCCGTTCTCAAATTCTGTACTGGCTAAGCTTACAATCAATACATTTACTGGTATGTGTCCTGCGATGTCCTGTGGTTTTCTTGCACATCCTGAAATATTAGTATTGCCACATATTCGTTATAATGTGGCTATATAATGCTCTAAAATTAAAGAAAATCTACCCCCCGCTAAAAAGTGGTTATTTTACCGCAATTATCTCGTCTAGTGTGAAAACGGTTGCAGATAGGTACATACATTCTGCTTATCATAACAAGCACTGGTGACAGGCTTTTTGGATTTATCAACATCGATGACTAGGGCTAGACGAAAATCACGAATTCACGGAATTCACGGAAGCCATGAATTTTGGCGCTTGCCGTGAATTTTAGCATTTGCCGTGATTTGCCGTGAATTTTTGCATGGGCTGCACTTTTGTGTCAAAATCCGTCAAATTTGATTGTTAAACATTGAAGCTAGGCATCTTGTGTCATATTTTTGTACTGAAGACTATGGACTCAACAGTTACTGTACTGTAGCACTGCTGTGTGTATAACTGGATATAGTTACCAAAACTGTTCCTGAAAGTTACTAAGAACGATTAATGTTAGTCATTTTGTGAGACAGCGATACATGACTGATCGTTGACTAGGCAGAGAACAAAAATATTTGTCAGTGAGACGTTTTTAACGCTATATATGACCTTGAATTGGCACCGTGAATTCGCCGTGAATTTTGCAACTTTTCTAAAAGTATGCCGTGATTTTTTCACTTTTGCACCGTGATTTTCGTACAGCTCTATCGATGACCATGAATGATCTTGAACCCCTTAAAAAGAGGTTTTAAGTGAATTTTTCGCAATTTTTGGATGCAGCGCACATTTCAACACTGAATTGCGACGAAATGGCTAGAGATAGACCAAGACAACCTGCATATGAAATTTTCTGCATTAAACATAGATTTCAGCAGTCTTAAGTCCTGATCTCCTAGGTTCATGGAGCCCGGCGCAGGTGGGCATCAAAGACAGCTACTCCTGTGAAAAATTGGTTATTTGATCGCAATTATCTGGTGAGGCATGAAAACAATTGCAAATAGGTACAGACATGCTGTTTATTATTAATTTTTGCGATTTTCTGCTGCAGCACAAAATCCAAGAATGAACTGCGACGAAAAGGCTGGAGACAGACTGACAGTTTGCAAAGAGGAACTGCTAAGTCTAACAAATATGGATTAAGAGATATAGGATATGGTTTATTAATAGATCATGTAACATCTGAATTGCACAAACGGACATTTATCAATAGAATTTTATTTAGCAACTGTTATTAGTTTGTTTATTTGTAGACTGTTTATCATGTATTTTCTGTATTTCTTTTGTTTCTCTTAGTAATGTTTCCAGTTTTTTTTTCACTGTTTTTCTATGTTTAGTATGTATATTCTGTGTTTCTTTTGTCTACCTTAGTAATGTTTGTAGTTTTCTTTTACTGTTTTTCTATGTTATTGTTCTCGCACGTTTGTCGCGAGTGTTTATTACATATTAAAATAAAATAAATAGGCTTTCACGCGTCTCATGAGCATTAGCTCAAATTTCTTGTCTACACTTTTATCATCGCCAAAGAATGCATATACAACCAGCTTTTAAGTACACCATGAAAACACCAGTAAAGGCGATCACTGGGTGATATTGCTAACCAAAACAGGACTGGTTCTGCTGACCAAGTCCGCTTGTTTGGTCTGCAAAATACCCATTGGGTGGTCCATGGTCGGCTGGTCCATTGGTCCGCAGAATACCCGTGGCCCCCTTTCACAAACATTTGGTATAGCATGTATCTTGACGGAGTATGACAAAATAACATACATATAATCTACAGCAAGGTTAGATGAACTGGTTGTGTCTTCATGGTTGTGGGTTTAAAGTCAAGGTTGCTTCAAAGTTAAACATTGCCATGGTTGGAGACATCCACGTCAGTGCTTGGAAATCGAATGGAGTGAACGGTGGAGATTATTTTTTCCTCAGATTCCTCAGATTTTTTCTCTTGTATTGTGTGTTTGCCTGTATATCCATAGCAATAATGGCGTCATTATGTCAACAGCAGTTTGTAATTGTTGTATGGCACTGTGGTAAAATTGCAGCAGGTGAAGCTGTTAATGGCCGTTGACAATCACTTCTCTACAGCAGCACCTGCCATTGGTTGTTTTCATGATGATGTGGATTGCCACGAGTTAATTGCCACTGTATATGGTATGTGTATTTATGCAGTGATTATCATCATATATTCGTTTAATGTAAAGTCGACAGGCGCAACTTTCAACAACGCAAGCACAAGATACATAATAAATCCAAAAGCATGCAAGCAGATACTACTTGACTGTAACTTGTAGTTCATTTCAACCATTATCTGTTCGTAACATGTTGCTGGTAAACAATTAAACATTTTGTGACATCACTGGAGTATATATTTTAAAGTACGCAATCTGCATTTCTTCTGTTAGAAGTTTTACGTAGACTGTCAGTGGTCATACTGTCATAGGTGAAAGTGGTCCAGTGTAGTAAATCCAAATTCGGGTCACGGAGCCTCAGAACTCCCATATTTTTTAACCCTGCAAGGCTTTGCAGTTTATGGAGCTTCATGCAGGTTTAAAACATGGATTTGTTTGGTTTTATTTTCAACTGTTGTAGCCTGCTGAAGAGGAGTTATTTAAATTTATAGCCTATCTTGGTGTATGTACCTGTAACTTAACTGCTAGAAGTTTTACTTTGGAGCTTTGGCCAGCATTAATCTTTGGTTTTCAGTTTTACTGTCAACTGCATGCATGTGTCTTATTTGCTTTTTTTGCTTAGACATTACGGTCAGTGTCATACCATAGACTGGAAGCAGTAGCTGGCAGTGGGTTTGAACAATTTAGCATTAGTAAGCTAACACTAGTAGTTAGCATTTGAAGCACTTCTGACTTGCATTTTTGACATGTGTGTCTCGCCGCTACGTGTCAGCCGCGTTTTTCGCGTGTTCGACGAATTTGTATGAATACTACAGCCATACATTTTTCTCTTTGCTGAAAGTATGACTGCATTCTAGCCTGTGGTTTTTGGAGTATGAAGGTTCATGTTGTTTTCCAGTTTGCTGAGTCCTCGTGGAATATTTCGCCTGGAAAACCTGCTTCGTGCTCAAGCCTAGCTAGACTGTTGGCCTCGGCCATGTTCCGTGTGTCCTGCGTGTTCAGCCATGTGTGACCAAGTCTACAGTCATGGTCAGCTACTGGGGCTATGGTTGCAAGCCGAGTACAGCTTCACTAATGTCACTCGCCGCCAGGTGTGGTCTGCGAGGCTTGGGCGTAAAAGGCCCCACGTTCGTTATGAAGGTCAATACCAACATGCAGCCGCCACCCATCAATCAGCTGATCGACAACTTGACATAGTCTTACTGCTGTTTGCTAGATGACCTGCGACGTTTGCTTGACATGCCATCCAGTGTTGGATTGTGTGTGGTGCTGCTATCTTGGCAGCCACATTTTCCACGTGTCTTGGACGTTCGTCAGGCCACCAGACATTGTCGCTTGTGACACACTGTCGCGGTTTCCAGACAGTCATACATAGTTTGTCATGACTTGCGATTTTATTTGTGGACCTTGAGATTTTTTACTTAGGCCGCATTAAAAAATTTTAACGTAATGTAACGTAATTTTAAAGGATACTTTTCAGCATTGTCTGTTGACTTGTTATAATGTGTGTCTTGACTGTTGACGAGTTAATGCATTGTTCATTTGGTAACTACTAAATGTAGACTGGTTAAACGCTTAAGTGAAAAACGGGATGTAACCATGTTACAGACACTTTCCAGTCGAACGCTCACATGTGTCATGTAACTGGCCAGGTCGATCTATATATAGGATCACACACCTGCCATTATAACCACAGCCAGACAAGCCGGTGTAGTGGAAAATTCGTCGCACCAGAAAATTATTCCCACATGCAGCAATACGGGTTAGGGTTAAGATTAAGGATAGGGTTAAATTTATGGTTAGGATTAGGAGTAGGGTTAAGATTAGGGTTAGGATTAGGGCTAGGGTTAGGGTTAGCGTTAGTCACATTATGACAATATGGAGGTGGGAAGAATTTTTCAGGTGCGACAAATTTCCCACAACACCGGTACTCGATTTGTCCAACCCGGAGAGATGGAAGGCTGAGTTGACCTTGGTGTTGGTTATATTACCTTGATGGTTTACCTGTCTGCAAACAGTCACTGATTACGTAATAACCACTTGATATTGACCTGATCAGGAGTCAGATTCATGATTTCTCGATCATAAGTCCGACACACTGCTGTTAAGCCAGCAAGTCACATCGTCAACATTATCAAACCGAATGCCTCATAGTACATCTGGCAGCGAACCCCAGCATCATCCCTTCGGCCTCAGGTCCACAAACCCAGTTTTGTTCAAAGGTAAAGGTAAAGGTTTTCAATTTGTATAGCGTATCATTGTGTACGACGTACACCTCTAATGCGCTTTTTGTCACTAACCAGAGCCGTCGATCGCACAGCCGCTGCGTGCAGCCTGCAAACACAGGCTGGCGCACCGGCCGGCCAGGCAGCCCAGTCAGCTGTACAAAGGTCCCCACCTTCCGTAACCCA
>Ga0056128_1010811_pt1 | contig 11339 bp, 3 predicted proteins | sample WorMetLIZISLAND2_FD_71113 | JGI IMG/M metagenome (GOLD analysis project Ga0056128, IMG submission 71113) | Marine gutless worms symbiont microbial communities from Max Planck institute for Marine Microbiology, Germany - Olavius geniculatus... ... | reverse complement strand
CACTACGATATTGAGTACCTTTTGACGATTTTCTCAGCTAATCATTATTATTATTAGGCACAGTTTGTTGAAGTTATTTCAAAACGTAATAGGGGTCCGGTTTTTTTGAGACACAGTGTAAATCCTGTATTATTATTATTACATTATAAAAGCTAGATTACTTGAGCGAATAAGCTCCTAGAATTCTATCAGATACAACCGTAAATACACCATTATGTTGTTCGACCCTTAAGCCGCCAGCATAACCACCGTAGCCGAATAATTTTTTTCAGTTAACCGCTGCCAACAAAAAAGTTTTTGGCTAAGCCGTCTTAGCCGAAATAAGCTTTTATGCGTAACTGCCAGAAAAAAAATTCAGCCAGCCAAACTTATTGAATGTCTATTGCTATAGTTGGCAGTCAAATTTTCGGCTAGACGCCATAACCGCGGAACTTCTTTTGGAACCGCCGCTGGCGTAAAAATATTAGTTAGCAAGCTGTTGTGTTTAAAAAAATTTGGCTTAGTGGTCTATATGTTGTAAACTGAAGTATGAGTTCAACAATACCGAGAAAATCTTCCAAAAACATTTTCATATACCATCATCAAAATTTTTGTTTACTAATGAAAATCAGGCTATAGGCTAATGCTTTCCTCACCTTCATATGTTGTCGCAGTGCCGACATCAACTCCTGGTGCTGATGAGGACATCTTGTATGCTATCTATTCTTCATTATCTAATAACAGAAGTACAATACAGCAAAATTTTGTTCATTTCAGCTGAATAAAAGCAGTTATGAGTGACATTACGACACAAAAACTTTGTTGCTAAGCTACTATGGCTTCCATACTAATGGTTGCTAAGCAAAACTATAACAACTGACCTTAGTTCATATGGTAACTAAGGTTTGGTTAAGGTCTCATGCTTATATCTCTGATGAATAAGCTGTTGCTATGCAAAAACTCCATCCATAGCAACCGTTGCTATATGAAAGATACACCCCTAGATTCCTTGTAGTTAATAACGCACAAATAGATTACTACAGCCACGGTTGTTAACACATGTAAACACTTGATACTGCTGTTATAGCAACATGAAGTTCATTTCTAAGGCATTTTCACTGTCATGGCAACAGAAGGTCACCGAGGGTCAGAAAAATTTGCATCCCATTATTTTTCAAAAAAGTGTCACCAAATCCAACAGGAAATGCAATAAAATTATTTTTAGCAAGCAAGTCGTACGGCAGCACTTTTTGGACATGTCAACCTTTAGTGTTACATTTGCGGCAATGTTTAGATGTAACTGTAGCTTAACAAAATGACTTTAAAGCTTGTGTCTCGTTAATTAGACACCAGAAGAAGAAGATTAATTTTTGACTGTTCTTTGCCTCACATAACATCACCCATAGTGGCTTGTTGAGGTCCAGAAATAAAATATTTTTGTTCACTATTCGACTGCACTATATCAGTATAAGGTGACTACGAACTACAAGATAGTACTGAGATTTGCAGTGTGTCCTTCTACACTTCTACTGGAAGACAAACGGCACATTATATCAGCTAAAAAAATTGTGTATAAATTCAAAATTAAAATTAGCAATATACAGCAGATTCTGCAGGACGCATCATGTTCGCAAACAAAATTGATTTATTAAATTTCGCTTTTCAGCCACACCCCACGATGGGGGACTGTCAAAAAGTACATTAGTTCCATAACAGTGCTGTTGGCAAACTGTTTTTAACAAACACATGATGGCTGTGTCGTTAGCTATTTATGCGGACAAACGACACGGCACATGAGTTACCAAATAAACACTTTTGTAGGCGATTTCAGCACTAACGTAAACAAACAAAAGCACCGCCATGACACTATCGAAAAAGCAAAGCGATCGCACAAAAAAACGGTGTTGTCGCACACAAGTAGCCAAAAATCTCGCATAACCGTCAAAGATTATAGAGCGAGCAATGCTCGCTCTATAATCTTTGTAACCGTCTCAGATTCATATCATGGGGCTCGTGGGTTATGGCTTTAATTTAATGGCAAAAACTAACTCCTGCATCTGCTGACGTGTAGTTTAATTGAAACATATTTGTTGCAAACGAATCAGATTGAATAGAGCATACGTGATTATTGAACATTTATATTATACACGGTAGTGCAACAACGTAGTTGAAATTTGGTTAAATATTTAACATTTTTGTTATTGCAGTTTTGTCGCAGCCTGTTAGTAAAAGAATTTTAAATTTCAACAAAGATCCACAATATTTCACATAGGCAAAAGTTCGCAAAACAGCAAAAAGCCTGCATCCAGATATCCTGTTTAATAAAATAACGTAATGGACTGGCTGGCAGCGCGCCCGCCGTCTAGCGGAGGTGGCGAAGTTTGTTGCTATCTTGGTTTCAATAATATAAGGTTTGCTGTAAATATTAACTGTAATTATGCAACATAATTTCGAAATTTGTTCTCTTAGTTTGGCAAAGAACATCCGGTTAAATGTCAAGTGTCAGTTGTTAAGCTGTTTCTGCCGTACTACGTGTTTGTTGGTTTTGGCTGTTCGCTCTGAGCGATAATGAGGGTTGTTTATAAATACGAAAACAGCTGCTGTTTGATTCATGTGTGAGCCAAGTATTGCCATGTTTTTCCGTGCTTACTATTCTGCTGTCCAAAAAAGCTGCCAGAAAAACCAAAATTAGAGTTGGGCATTTTTTCGGTGTACAGCTGCACAATGGGCGACTTCACTTTTTGACTTAGATTTTCGCTGATCCTAAACTTCGGTCTAAGTAACTACTTGAGTCAAAAAGTGAAGTGATTTCGCTGAGCGAAAAAATGGCGACTAACACGGATAGTTTAGTAAATTAAAACAGTCTGGTATCAAAAATAAATGCCGTAATGGCTACACAATGACGTAAGACGTTACGTAATTACGTCATTTGCGTTCGCGGCACAATTAAATAAGCAACTCCAAGCGTAACTGGTTGATTTATTTTCTGTTAGGTTTACCGGTTTTCTGCCATTTTTAATCGTTTAGTTGAACTCTGGTTTAAGTACAGACTTTACCGTTCAGCTTTAGCTTTGGCTCAGCGATAAGGCTCAGCTAAAGTCTTAAGTCAAAAAGTGAAGTCGCCCACTATATGGTTTGCACTTGAGAGTTATTTTTCTTGTGTTGCGTGATGTCTGGTTGCTGTTTCTGCTTTCTAGATGCTGTCGGATTTTTGTTGAGTGTTCGTCGGATCGTCAGCCAGTCACAGGATGGATCAAGACGACAGTCCTGGCAAGACGGGCTCTAGCAGTCGACTGAAGTCTTACAAGTACAAAGGTCTCGATGCGCGGGAGATGAGGAGGCAGCGGGAGGAGGAGGGCGTGCAGCTACGCAAGCAGAAGAAAGATGAAATTGTAAGTTGTTGCTGGGGCAAGCTCTGATTTACCAAAAATTACTGAGTTGCATTTTCGAGTAAACGTTTGAGGAAATCAGGTGTATTTCAGATTTAGGAAAATGCTGTTTATGAATATTGTAAAATATCTTGTGATGTTGTACGTTGATATCTGTAAATGAACTTATCTGTCTTAGAAAAATTTCTGGTAAACTATGTGCATTATGCCCTGATATTTTTTAGCAGTTTTGCTTTCACTTTTTACCGCTGATGGTTTAGTTAATCATTTTGTAAATATTAGTCTGAAAATTTTTCAGATTTATAGGTTTATGCTCAGAATTAGCCATTTCAATGATTAGTAGCTGTTAGAGCTAGGAATATCAAGTGAATCGATTCGGCAGAGAGAATCGAACTGAAGCTTATCTCGATTTGACTCACCAATTTCCAAAAATATTAAAGTCAAGTTCTGTTGGCAAATTCGTGTTTCTGCGCACTGGTTGCGCTAACTGCATGCGTACGTTAGCGTTGCGCACAACTTTCGTTTAGTTTTTCACCTCACTATCACTTTGTCATGAGCTTCCGAAGGCACAACCAGTGACTTTAAGTTAACCCTTTTTTCCTCGACGTGATTATTTTTACTTACGAGTTTCAGTTAATTCTTCTGGGTTGATCTGCCAACGATGGTGGAGCAGTGTGATAGTACGATAGAATTGGTCCAGATTGCAATCACCAGTGAACAGTGGCATCGTGGGTCCAAAAAATAGGCAGGATCAGAAGTTGCAATTTTCCCACTGATGCTGCAACGTTTCGACAGAATTCCGACAGAAAGTTGCAAGTTGTTAACAGAAAAGATTATGGGCGCTCAATATTTAACTTTTTCTCCAAAATTTCCACAAAATGAAAGTTCTGGCCCTAAATTTGGCATTTTTCGACAAACACTTTCCGGCGAGAAAATCGTTGACAATTTTTCAACAGTCAGAAAGTTAGGGTTTGCAACTACCCCTCTCCCATTACCATCGCTTGCTCTCTTGCTACGATGCCACAGCCAGTGAATTGAATCAAAATTCTTTTGAATCAAATCGGATTTGTTATCAGTTGAATCGCCCACCTCTGGTTGTCGTAATGCCTTTTAAAGTTCTGCCATAACAACTTTATAAGTTGCTGTCATTTCAGAAAAAGTTGTTTTTTTATCATAATAACTGCAGTTGTAAAACAATAGTGGTAGAAGTGACAGACTTCAGATTTTGTTAGAAAAGTGCATTATTATCACCGTTTGAGCTTAATGATTATACTATATACTAAAACTGAATTTTGGCTATTGTTGGTAATTGATAGTAATAAAGTGGATGATGAGTCATAAGTGATACATGATGGTCGTTAACGGTGTAATTGTCAGATATTAAAGAAGCGAAATGTGGACATCTCGGAAGCAGGAATGTCAGAAGATGGTCTTTCTCCATTGGAAGAGACTCTAGCCAGCTACATGCAGGTCTCTACCTACTAATGAGCATTTTTAGCTATGAAATAATTATTAGTTAGATCACATGACATGGGAGCACTGCATTTATTAGTGGCATGGTAATTGGATATTGGGTTGGACTTCACACAGCCGTTAGAATCGAAGTGGCATATTCCGCTGTGATACCAGATTCGTTATCTTCTTGCTGACATTGTGTGCTTTACAGCATTACTCACTTACATGTTGCCTGTGGTAATTTGATGTTTCTTAAACCATGAGCCATGAGCCACATCAGGAAGAAAAATTTTAATTAGAATCTGTGTACAAATTTTGGTACAGTCTTGTCCCTGCCACAGAGACAAATACTGTATGAATTTGCTAATTCGTTGACATTTTGTGACTAGTTTTTTTTTCAGTCTGCTAGTTTGTTTAGCAATATTTGATCTGTCTGGCAGGGCTGCATCACAGAAGATATGCTTCGTGGTCTGTACAGTGAAGATGTAGATATGCAGCTTGATGCTACACAAAAGTTCCGCAAACTGCTGTCCAAAGGTATGCTACATCCATCATTGTTTGGGCTGACCGTTAAGCTGTAAGCTTAAAGGTCGATTCTTTATCGTGGTTGTCGTCCATCTGTCACGGATATATTGTGGCTAAATGGTGCAAGATAGGACCTAGGTTGCTATTAGTCACTGATAGGAAGTCCCATACTGGCTTTCAAATGACATATAAATCATTGACCTTGGATGACTCTGAAGGGTCATAACAAACTATGGAATGGAATGTTTCAAGCTATAAGTGGCCGTATCTCGAAAATGGTGAGAGGTGCGGCCATGGTTACTGTTAATCACTAACAGGAAGTGGCATACACCTTTTCAGGTGAAATGAAAATCATCGACCTTGGATGACCTTTAAGGTTAGGGACAACCAGCGTGGTCAGCCCCACTCTAGCAACAGCTGGGCTTTTTGTTTGTTATGATGTTTGTGATGCAGTGATAATGGATGTATTGTGTGTAAAAGGGATGTGATGTATGTTAAACCTTAGGTGTGATAATTGACTTTCAGTACTACACTAATACAGTCAGTCGGTTATTTTGCGCACTTACTTTACACTGCTCGTGGTCACCAACAGTCTGTCATTTAAGCTGTGATCTGTTTGCTTACTCTTGTGGAATAGTGCTAGAGATAAGCAGTATGAGTGCAATCATGGGATAAGATATCACAGAGGCTAGTTAGTAAGTAAGAGAAACAAGAACACGAGTGTCACAGCTATTCGCTGAACTCATATGTGTATTCACTAAAACTCGCTGTTTTAATTACATTGAAGATTTCCAGAAACATCTTGCGCAAAGTTGTGGTTTCATAACTTTTGCGGACTCGCAAACATTTTGTCAATGTCTGTCTTCAACGGTAAAACCCGTAATTTACAAATGCGGAAATATGACGTCAGCATGACGTCATCGGAAGCAAAGAATGTCTAACTTTTACACCGATGTAATACCAGTTTTATCGTAGACATTCCCTTAAAATTTTGTGGAAATCTAAACATTTTCCATGAGGTATAAAAGAAAATACTAGGGAGTGTTTTTTCTAAACGCAGTGTAGAATGACAGATTTGTCTCAGGAGGATGGACCAAATGGTGGACTTCAGAGAATTAGAAATAGAGAGATAAATGGCTAACCCAGGTTTGCATGGAAAATTGTCTTTCTCATTATACTGCAATTGCCTGCTGTGTTAAGTAAAATTTTAGTGGAAGTGTGTATAGTTTGGTACTAAACAAAGTAGGCAACGCTGTGGCTGATGATGTGCTGCAGAACCGAACCCTCCAATCGATGACGTAATCCGTGCTGGCATTGTGCCGCGGTTTGTCCAGTTACTACAGAACGATGCCAACTGCACACTTCAGGTCAGGCTTCAACTACTGGACCTTCTTCTGAACCATCTGGAGCTTTCTTTCTTTTGTTTCGGATAGAAGATTGGGGTTGAGACACATGGGCTCATACCCAAAAGATCCAGTTGGCTTGATGGAGTAAACCCGCCACAAACGGTCTAATCTTAGGTTATCTGTTGCACATTTGCTGTGAAGTTTAGGTTCCATGCATCACTATTGCTATTATGTGCCTATGATTCGAACTTCTGTTTTGACGTGGGGTGCACGAAAATGCAGATAAGTTACTTACTTTCTCACTATTGACATCTCATAGAAAAATGGCCTTCTATTATTACACCCATTTGCAGGACAGATGTGTCATATCAATATTGTGATTAACTTGGAGTTATGATGATGTTATAATGAACCTCATTTCTTTTAGCAGTTTATGGCAATGATTGGTAAATTGCTTTAAGTTGTATAATATATGAAGAGGCATTAGAGGCGCATTGTATTTTGATGGTTGATATGGTGGTTCTGATTTAGTTTGAAGCTGCTTGGGCATTGACAAATATTGCATCCGGCACATCAGCTCAGACCCGCGTTGTTATTGAACTTGGGGCCGTCCCGATATTTATCCGACTTCTTAGTTCTCCACAGGAAGACGTACAAGAACAGGTGAACTGTCGGTGTAATAGGGAGCTAATGATGTGTAATCTATATGTTTAACTTGCCTGTGCTTTGAAAGCCAGGTCGCATCAAAAAAATGATATTGGCTAAATATATGTAGAATGTAACACTAAATAATAATACGCTCATTACGCTGATCAAATGAAATGAAAACATCACTTTGAAGTAATTTTCAGACAAATATGTTGTGCCATCCGAACGTGCCAGACGGTGCCACAGTGCTGATGATGTCACTCACAGGACACTTTGTTGCCATGCTGACATTCGCATTGAAAACGTAGTAAACCCATTGGTTTTACTCACAATAATGTTGCATTCATCATACAAATAATGATGCATAGGTGACATCAGAAATTACGTCGTTGTTCGTTTACTACTAGTGGTGCGCAGTTTGTAAAATTAACCAAGGGCTGGAATATTGTGGATTTTAGTTGGTTTAATACTGATGAAAAATTTGGCTTTTTTGAGACTATTTGGCCGTAAATTAAATACATTTGACCTCAAGGCAATAAAGCTAGTTGGCAATTCTGCAGATGACGTCACAGTTCCGAACATGGCCAAAGTCGTGTAAAGGGAAAAGTGAGTACTTTGTATCTTATTTTTAAGGTATTAAGATGTATTAGCAACCATAAAATTAATGAATATTGACAATTAGCATTTGATAAAGCCAACTAGTGCTTTATAACAGTTACGTAAACCGGTGAAACTTGGCCTTTAAATAACAATCATGACAACAGTTATTATCTGCTAACCTTGGTTCTTTACAACACATTGTATACTTTGTAAACTCAGAATTTATTCTCAGAATTTGATTATGAGTATGCTTTATTTCTTTATAGATAACAGCTGTTCGTGTTGATTGGAGAATAAAACAAGATTACCAGGGGGTAATTTAACGTCGTGTGTATTTTCTGTAGGCTGTATGGGCATTGGGTAATATTGCCGGTGATAGTCCAGAATGTCGAGATTACGTCATCAATGAAGGAATACTAATACATCTGCTACAGTAAGTTGTTAATCTGTTACTTGTCTTAGCAGTTTTAACAGCTAACCTAAAACCATTAATTGTGCAAAAACTGAAACTGTGATGTTAAGTAATTAAGTGAATAAAATCCCACGAAATGCTGAAAATGAAAAATGTGCAGTAACCATCAGCTGTTAGCAGGCCCCATTCCTTTTGCAACTCTGTGAAAGTTTAATCTGTCTTTACAGTAACATCATTCTGGATAATTTGACACTCCAGGAAGTTTGTCTGTTGAATTGAAAGTAGATTAATATACTTGGTATTGAAAAATTCAATGTGTGGCCTGTGCGTATATGTGTATATATTTTCATGTACAGCTTTTGTGCTCGTAAACACTGGGAGCTAGATAAAGCAGCATACTGAAAGTTGATATCCAGTTAGCCAAAAGCTGAGTCATGACTAGGGCCCACAGTTTTCTGCGGGCTGTGGAATTTCGAGCTGAGCTGCGGAATTCGCCCTTTTCCATGGAATTTTGATATTGCCGTGGAATTTCGCGGAATTTTACAGAAGTTAACAAATGACTGATGATTAGTACGATCGTCGGCTTTAAAGTAACTATATCACAGAGAAAAATCAAACTGAACTGCTTAAAACTGCATCCCTACTAATAATTACCAACGTATACGGCACAATCGTAAATTAACACAATGCGACTAATTGACAAATTGCACTTTTTAAAAGAAAGAAAATCGATAATTTCTTTTGTATTTTGCTAGCATAACTGAGCGCCATGTCAGCATCCAAAAACTGAAGTTTTCTAAACAGAATAAAGCTTAGTTTACCCACAAATGGATGGCCGCGGTAAGACGTGGAATTTGGACAATTTTGCCACGGTTAGCCGCGGAATTTGGCAAAAATTTACCGTGGAAAACTGTGGGCCCTAGTCGTGACCGTGCAATATTGTCTGTGTAGACTATTACAGAAGTCTGGTCGGATGTCGATGATCAGAAATGCAATCTGGTGCTTGTCAAATCTTTGTCGGGGCAAAAACCCGCCACCGGACTTTGCCAAGGTGATGATCGTATAACCCTTCTGATATTTTTGATTTTTGGTTTTCATATATACAGTATTATTCTGTATGTCATTTTGGCTTCAGCCAACTCTGGTTAGATCTGGGCAAATCTGGTCGTTTTTTATTACGCGCGAAAGCAGCTACTGCTTTCAGCGCGTCTTAGCCATCGCAATTCTGTCCGTCTGTCTGTCACACGCGTGGATCAGGCAAAAACGGTCCAAGCTAGGATCTCCAAATCTTCACCATCGGCTGCCTGGAAGACTCTAGTTTCAGGAACTGTAAAGCTTTTTCATGAATTCGAAGGGGGTCACCACGAACGAGGGCGCTAAATGAGAGGGGGATAGGCAAAATTTGTGGTTTTTGGCCTATAACTCGCTGTATCTCAGTAACAATGCGAGATAAGGCCTAGGTTACTGTTAATCACTAATAGGAAATCGTACACTGACTATCGATTGGCGCCAAATTCAATGACCTTGGATGACCTTGAACGCCAAAATAAGGGGTTTTTATGGATTTTTTGGCCACTTTTGCCTGTGAGAGTTTATATCATTCACAAGGTGGCGCCACGCCGCTGATGCTACACACGCCTATGGCCGAAGTGTACTATGGTCCCGATGGGCCGAGTCCAAATGATATGCAATTTTCGAAACTATAACTACTGAACTGGAAATGCTATAGGCTTTCGTGCGTGTCATGCTCAAATTTCTTGTTCACTTTATAGCAGTCCGTGTATAGGTCAATTCTGATACATAGTGTGTTAAGATTTCACTCCTCTTGTGAATATTTCTATTTTCGCTGCGGACGAAACATTATTCCTTTCAGTAGTATTTTGATATATAGTAATCTCTTGTAATGCATTGTGGCCGCCCATTGCTCATGCCAGCACACAGTGCAGCCAGCAGACATACCGTTACCTCAGTGCTAGGCCTTCATTCCATAATCCATACACTATTAATTTTTGCTGAGGTTAGGAGACTGAGTTCACCTCATAACTATCTTGTTGACTACTTGTGTGAATTATTGACTTCCCATGATGCTGGGGGTAGAAGTCTGAGTATATTTTCTGCAGCATATGTGAGTTACTCTTTTTTTGTTCCACCGAGGGTAGGAGGCTGAGCTGATCTAATAAGTATCTTGTGTGCTGCTTGTGCGAGTTACTAATTTCCCATGTTGCTTAGTGTAGGATACTTAATTGATCTAATAAGTATGTTTTTTGCTGCTTATGCGAGTTACTTCTTGCTTATTCTTCTTTGGTGGCAGGCTGAGTTGATCTAATTTTGTTGATTTTGTCTGCTGCTTGTTAGTGGCACGGCTTTGCGCTAATGCATTGTGTTCGATCAACGAAGTTGCTCTACGCTGGGCCGGGTTAGTACTTGGATGGGTGACTGCCTGCAGGCAGGTAAACCATCTTGGTATATAACCAGTGGAGTTCAAGTATCGGCCTGTCTGGCTGAGGTTAAGGCGGGGCGCATTCATTTGTGTCGGATAGCACGTAACGCTGTGTGATTCCATATGGCAGATGATGCTTCGTGGCTTTGAGATTTGTTTTTTATATAGAGCTGTATACGCCACTTTTTAAACTGTTTTGTGCAAGTTTCGAATTTGATCAAGGATCTTCTTGTCAATCGGCGTTTGCAACAAAAGAGAAATATTGGATCCGCGTCAGTCCGTGTCCACACTGAATAGGCCTAGGCCTCTAGTCATTAGTATGTAAGGTAGTCCATTGCGCCTAAGCCTATAGCAGATTGCAATTTACTGGTTCCAGTGCTACTGCGCTACACACATCACTTTTTTCTGTTTTTAATTTTTATTAGAACAAGAAATTTGAGCAAAGCTCACGAGACGTGCGAAAGCCTATAGCATTTCCAGTTCAGTAGTTATAGTTTCGAAAATCGCATATCACTTGGACTCGGCCCATCGGGACCATAATACAC
>Ga0056128_1010810_pt1 | contig 11339 bp, 11 predicted proteins | sample WorMetLIZISLAND2_FD_71113 | JGI IMG/M metagenome (GOLD analysis project Ga0056128, IMG submission 71113) | Marine gutless worms symbiont microbial communities from Max Planck institute for Marine Microbiology, Germany - Olavius geniculatus... ... | reverse complement strand
GACTGTCCTGAGGCCTGGCAATTTTTGAGGGGTCCGTCCAGGAATCGAACCCAGGACCTCTCGCTCTGGTGAAGTTGACCTGAGTCTAACACTCTAACCACTCGGCCACCGAGCTCCATAACCTGACTGCAGCTGTTTTATTTTTCACTGTATGCTAGCTTAATTACTGTGAGATTTTTTTCTTAGCATGACATCACACTGAACTAATTAAGTGGCTGGAGGACTGAGTGTGTGATCACTCGTTAGTACTTTTTGAAGTAAAACTAGCAAATTCTGCCAAACGAAATTTCATCTGTGTTGTAGCCTGATTGGACTGATAGTACATATAACAGAATGACTAAGAATCATAGGTTTATTTCTTGACTTATTGTCATGATATCGTTTGTTAGATACTGAAAACAATTTAGTGTTAAACGGTACAGTTACAAAAACCAAAACTGGATATTTTAGTAATTTTTTTGCAGTGACAGTTGAACTGTTGTGGCAAAGCTATTTGGAAAGGTTGTTTTTCATGCATGCGTTGTCCATTCGTGATGCATCTGTGTCTGCATGACCCAGGCTGTCACTGCGTGGTGTTGTGTTTAGAAGTGCTACTCAGTGAAGAGGAGAATTGTGACTTGCATCGGCGATGTGTCGAGCAGTACGATCATCTCCGTGATGAATTTGAACGATACAAGCTGCGCGCCCAGTCCGTGCTCAAGAATAAGTCGTCACCTGCGCCAAAGGTTCATTTGAGCTTAATGGTTGTCTTTGTTTTGCCCTATGGACATTTCATGTTGCATGTAGCGTGTAAATTAGAAAAATACAACAGCACCATGTGTCTGTTTGCAGGAGGAAGAATAATATGGACAGTTGACAGATAATAGCACATATATGGATCTGAAGATAGCAGCATTTGACACACGTTTAGAAGAGACTGTCATAACCTGCTGAATGAGCACTGAGCAGGTTATCAAAAGAAAAAGAAGAGTAATCTTTTTATCAATTTTACATTCCTTCAGGTTCTTAGTTTTTAGATCACGGTGATGTCGGTTGAAACTTGATCTATGCCATCAGCTGCTGTGTTATGTCGTCGGTGAGAATCATGTGTTGTATTGTTTTTATTGTAGGAGACGGACACAGACCGTGAGATATTGTCGTTGAAGTCACAGTTGACAGAGCTGAGAGAGCGGCTTGTCGTTGCACGCACGAGCTGTGACGAGCAGGAAGCGAAGCTACACGAGAAGGAGGAAGGTTTTGCTCGAGCGTTGGCTGCAATGCGTGAGAGTCATCGTGCAGAGCTTGCCGAGCGCGACTCGGTCCATCGTCAGCGGGCGACTGAACTTGAGGCGGAGATGCGTCGGCACCGCGATCGAACTGTCTCCATGTTGGCAGAGAGAGATCGTGAGATTGCATCACTTCGCCTGCAGGTCGTAGAGCACCAGCTGCCGGCCCTGCCAGACAACTCATTCCAGCACGATGCTGCAGACAGAGCCACGGCCGAGTGTAGCGAGGTTGGAGCTAGCTCTGGCGAGTCTTCCTCCACAGGTGCTCTTGTCGTCTCCGAGCTTATTGCAAATGTCGGCGTCGCGGATGATGCTAAGATCCTGCACTTTGCACACGAACGATCACGCTACGAGGCTGAGGCTTCAACGCTGCGTCGACAAAAATACAGTCTTGAGACATCCCTGCGTGAGGCTCGTCGTGATGCTGCCCTCGCTGCCGAGTTACATGCCAGCGAACTCCGCGAGCTACGGGAGGACTTGGCAAAGCGTGATCGCGACCGTTCGCGTGAAACTGCGAATCTGGAATATCTGAAGAACGTCGTGCACCGCTACATGACGTGCCGCGGCGGGGCTTCAGCACGGCAACAGATGCTCAATGCAATTGCAACGATACTGCAGTTCAGCCCCGCTGAGAAACAGCAGGTACAGGCAGTGTTGGCAAGAGGGTGGTGGGTTCCAAAGTCGTCTTGAGCTAACAGCTTTCGGCATTCTTCTAATATTCATAACAGTGTAGAAAACTAATTCCAGTAATTTATGTCGTTTCTGTGATTTAATCCTACAGTGAAGCTGTTTCACATCTCTGCAGATATCAGTGTGTGTTACAAGATGGTGTTGGAATATGTTGCTCACGTTAGCTGCTTGTGTTCAAGATTTCTTGTTAATTATGGTTTATTAATTTGCTTTCCTATATTGGATTGTATGTGCATATATAAATAAATGTGTATATTTTGTGATAATGAAAATTTCCAGTCATTTCACCATCTTTGGATTACATGGTCGATTTTTTTGTCATGTTTGTCAGAGTACTGTGTTAGTATGTTTGGTGGATGAGGTGGTGTATTGTGCTAAGCTGTTGAGCTAGTGAGCCATTCATTAGCCCTTGAGAAGCATATATACAATAATAGTCTCTATGAGTTAGATTTAGGATGTTTTATGTTACAGATGCATTGGGCCACATCGACTTCAATTTTCTCTGTTGATTGCAGATTGTTGAGCATCTTCCCAGTCCATGCAAATGATGGTTTTCAAACATCAGCATAAGAGATCAGCCATATGTATGGTGGTTGACTGTTAGCAGTCATTGTTTATCAGTGAGTCATAATGTTGTTCTTTGTAATTTACAGGCCCAGTGATGTTGGTTTATTTTCTCTCTAAGATACACTACAGAAGGATGTAATATTTCATGCATACATTAATTACTGTTGCTGTGTTTGCAGTTATCCATTCAGTGATTTTGACAACCATTTTTCTCGTTGTTTCTCTGCTTGAAATCATTGATACTTATCAAGTGTTCATTTGGTTTTGTTTCATCAGCAAAGCTACCTCTTTGTTTCTCATTTTATATCATGTACAATTCTGCTCCTTATGTGTGAAGTGACAATAATGCAACAGCTTTTTTACAAATTAATAAAATTAGCTCTAAATGTACACTGATGACATTGTTGTGTGACTCATACTATAAAGTATAGCAGTCAGGCATGACCCGTCTAACTCATGATTCCCAGTGTTACGTTTGTTTCATATTTTACACTGATAGGCCCTAATAGCCAAGCCTGATCACAGATTTTTCCCATTATTTACATTCGACTGCAGCTGCTGTAAATCTTCTATCAGAAGCCGGGTCCAGTACTAGCCAGGGGTTCTAAATCATTAATTTACTGCTAGCCATAGTCCTATCTCTGAACACAACTTGGCTGTCCCCTGGTACCATGTTTCCATGTATGATGCTGTTATGGATGTTTAGTCTTCTGAATCAGAAAGTGCTGAAATAAGTCGTGGTGTATACTGTTTCAAAAAAATGTGAAGTGTAAACACGCTGTATGGAGAAAAAGTTTAATATGGCAAATTAGCATTATGATGTTTTAATACAATGTACAATACAATGTTGTCTCCGCTAGAAGCTGGTGATTCTAGAGCAGTTGTTCTAGTGGAAGCCGGGTGCTTGTATTTGACGTTTTACTGTATATTAACATTTGCTGGCTGGCTGGCTGTGTCTAGGCAACTGACAGCACCAGTTAAGACTAGCAAGCTTGTACCTGTGACACATTATGACGACAGCATTACGTCACGATTAGCAAAGAATTTTAATCAACTGCCATATTTTGTTGAAATATTTTGAATTAGTATTTCTTCAGCTACAACTGGTAAAAAATTTCATGTAAATTGATCATCATTTGAGTAAATTATGAAAAAGAAAAAGAGGTTAAACTTTGTGTTAAAAATTGCGGATAAAGACATGGCTGCTAATGACAGCCTATAAGAACTTGCCATCTCTCTATCCAACAGTACCTTTGCCGACTCTCTACAATGTACTGTTAGCAACAATACATACGTAACAGACAGACGACAGCTTGCGCCACAGGAACGCCCGTTGGTACCGTGGTAAGGTCGGCCAAAAAATGATACGCTATAAAATCAACTCTGCAATCGTGTGTCGTCGCACCAGTCATCATAGCTGCCTAATGTAAGCGGTTCTATACGCAGCCACTGTAGCTTTTATTGAACTGTTTGCGCAAATATCCTACACAGTCAGAAGTTAGGCCCAAAGGGTCACAGTTTGCCTAAAGTCCAGCTTCAACGTGTAGACCTAAATACTGTGCCGTCGACTGCTGACTAGTATTGAACCAGTCGCTCATCAAACGTTCATCTTCTGTGAACAACGCCGTCTAAATAATAAGCACAACAATCAGTGTATGTAAGCTTATACAATCAATATGCATTGGTCGTACAGCGTTAAGACGCGAACTAGAAATCTGCGCCGAGATTATGTGCAAGTGCAGTCTACATGTGGAAGCTTAACGCACATGCACGTGACGTGACGCAGGCCTTAATATTTTCTGGTCTACAGTTTATTGCACTGAATAAAATAAATTTGTGAAGTGAGAAATTCGGTGTTCTGTTCTGGTTACTCTGGTACATCTACCACAGCACTGTGCAGTGAATGGCTTGGCTTGTAGTCCTGGAAACAAAAAAAATGTATGAGCGACTGTTAGACGATTCACAGTCGTCGAGGCAGTATATAGGCCTATACTAAAACGTGATTTCCACTTTCCATGCAACACAACGAACGCAAGAAAGTACGCAACAAACGCAGCTGACGCAACGGCATAACGCAAGGATAAAAGTGGTCCTGGTTACATTGCGTCAGCTGCGTTTGTTGCGTTGCGTGCGTTCGTTGGACGGAAAGCACGCTTAACACGCGAACGTGGAGCGGCAGGTGATGCAGGTAGGCATAAGCGGGTGAAGGACATTGTCTCATAGCTCATCTACGTCATTGTAGAAGCAGCTGAACATAATTCACAGCTTCCGTGCAACATTCTCGGCGTCTAAACTCTATAGTCTATACTATGGCAGCTGCTACTGTTGCTGCATTTGTCGCCAGTCAATCAGACAGAACGCTTGTATTTTTTACGTAGCCTATACTTGCAGCAGAAGTCATTACAGGAAGCAGCGGCATTAAAGGGGCAGGGTGCCATTATGTCTCTGCATTTTATGGTTTTCCTTGCATTTGGCCCTCTGTTTTAATGCCGTAGATAGGCCTAGCCTATAGTTAAGACAACCCAACTTACCCAGGAAAACATTAATACTTCAAGTCGGTCGTTGTACAATATGTGAGTCCGAAGAAGTAATTAAGCAAGTAAGTAATACCCCGTTTACACGATCCAGCAAGCGTCCAGCAAACTTCCAGCAAACGTATTCAAAATACACGAGCTAATTGCTCGACGTTTGCTGGAAATTTGCTGGACGTTGCTGGCTAGCTTATTTATTGCACTTATCAGACGTCAAGAGTTTATATCCTTATTCTGTAAAATAATCAGTTTGTCGATAAAATTTTGGTGGCATCTACCTCAAAGTTTTCGTTTTCGTCAGGTTGTGAGTTGGTTGACGAATGAAGCTCATTGTGGTGAGCGTTTGACTCTTTTACTTCGCCCTTGGCAGTGTTCTTGTCACCGACGTCATATTCACAGCTGTTACTGGCTAACCGTTCTCTGACATCTTTGACAGCTATCTTCAAGTCTCGTGTATTAATAACAGCAACTGCGTTCTCGTCGTTGTCGAAATGCTTTGATTCGTCCCCCCAAAACTTCTGCTCATTTCCTGCAGTGCAGACCACGTACTTACGATAAGTTGCAAGTTCTATCTTATATACAGGCATAATGTCTGGGGACCGATATACGCGGATTGCTTATCTAAATGGTAAATATATTTAAACGCTGAATACCAAAGTCGCTAATAAGCTAGCTGCTAATATTGATATAACAAATGGCGATCCATGACGGAAGGACATAAATACAACTTATTTTGACCGGTCAAGTATTAATTTGATCTTCATTCATTCAAATTGCCTGTCCAAAAAAGCAAGACATAGGCCTACCAAGCCTAAAATTTAAAGCCGACATAAGTGGAATAAAGAAGGTTTTTAGCCCTTAGATGGAAGGGCTGGTTAGGCCCTTAGTTTAATTTAGGACAAAAATTGTATCGACTTTCTCTTTAATTGCTATCACACGTGTCTTCTTCAAGCCCAAAATTTCACTAAATCGACGTCCAAAGCAACGGACGCAACGCAGGCTACGCAGCTAACGCAACAGACGCAACAAACGCCACGCTAAAACAGACGGATTGACCGGAGATGAATAGACGTGATCGAAATAGAAGGACCAAATGTCCGGGAATGAAATTGACGCACACGAAAATTACGGACATGAAATTGACGGACATGAAATTGAAGGACAAGATATAATTATATCGTCTGAAAATAGATTACATTACAATGCAGTGTGCAATTCTATTTAAAACAACGACAGAACACAAGTTACAACAGCAAAATAAGTCGTATATAATATATGCATATGTATAATATGTTAAAATGTATAAAACATTACGAAAACATCGACTTTAAATTAGCTATACGAGTGACCAATAATAAACCGAAGACTACTAAATATAAACCTATCGTATATTCAGCCACTTGAAACATGTCTTGCATTTTCATTTCCGTTAATTTTAGGCCTATGCCCGTCAATTTCTTGTCAGGCTACTTCATGTCCTGCCAATTTGTCTAAATTTGTCCTCCATTTGTATGTCCGTCAATTTCATATCTGGACATTTTGATGGTCCGTCATTTTCAGCGCCCCCGAACAGACATCGCTTCAATCGTTGCGTCAGCTGCGTCCGTTGCGTACTTTCTCGCGTACTTTTCTTGCGCCAAAGAAGTAAGCCCCTGCAATGACATTTCTTTGCATACGTTGCGTTGGATGGAAGCTAGGCTTAAGGCTCGCGAAGACCGTTCGACACTGTTTTAAGACATTATCACGTTATTAGCGAAAACCTGTCAGTAGCTGGCGAAGAAGTCTTCGCGGTTTGCCCCGATGCCGATGACACTCAGACGTCGAGTTGCTATTGCTGTAGCATGCTGAGGGTAATGACGCTACGCTGTGGCTGCCCGCTATGATGTCTGAACGTTGAGCAGTAGCGGCGGCAGTCCGAGTCGCTGTCACGTTAGCAATGCTGCCTTTGTTCGGCTGCAGAGGCCCCGTGTGCCGCAGAATTAGCTCCAGCACCGTCGAAGTTCTCTTCAATCAAAATTACCACATTATGTTTTTTTAAACTAAATAACAGACTAGTCGATGATGCGGTTAAGAAATAATATTACAGAGTCTCGGCGCAAGTGTGAAATATATAAAGCACCACGGAAAGTTGCAAAAGTGTAAACCGCCAAGTTTTCTCGCCACTGCATGAAATATTGACCTATGAAAATTTTTTTGTCAGATTTAACATAAGTCTGAAATTCAGATAATACAACTACAAAATACACAAAGCCGCTGTTGACGATACACAATTTGCTCAAAATTTAAGTTATACTAAAATAACGGTGTGTACACGTAGAATCCTTTTCACAGAATTTGAAAACCGATCAATACCCCATTTGATTGCAGATTGGACCACAACACAAAGTTGTAAGACCTATCCATTTAAATAATTTATAGGCCTACTGTGCTGGAACTGGACCACTGGTGAAAGTCATACTTACGGTTTCACATCGACTGATGCTATAGTAGTTGGCCGTAGCTTCCTGTTTCCGGCTGAAATAGCAGTGGTCTTCAAGACAGCGCTGAAGTACCGTCTCGGCGTCGTCGTCTTTGTCGGTCGCTGCAGTCAGACTACGGTCCATCAACGACATCCAGACGCTCTGCCTCTGAGCGACAGCCGCTTCATCCCTACCCATTATCGCGTGCCCAGCAGAGACTGAGACAGATCCGGGCGAAGAAACGACGGATTCGGTCGAGGACGAGGAGCGATAGCTAGGAGCACGATGCGTGGAGCGGCAGCCGTGAACTAGCAGAGATCGCAGGATGTGAGGTGGACGATGGTCGTCGACGCTGTGTTGACGGGTGATAGTAGCTGACTGGTGACGGCGCGACCATCGCTTACTGTGTCTACGTCGTCGTCGACGTCGCTTCCAGTCGTCATTGACGATGTCGTCCGAGTGACTGGAAGGTAGGCCTACAGAGCCGGCGAGTTCCACGTCGTCATAATTGCTGCTCGTGCTATAGTATATCGTGGCTGAGCAAGCGCCGAATGATGTCGCACCACGTGACGTGCACCTTTTGATGGTAGAACAGCCCTCATCCACGCACGTGCTTGTAGCGTAACTTTCCCACGCAGGCCGCTCGTCCAGCGTCGTTTTGATGTTGTGGTCGCCGTCATCGTCATAGTCCAGCAACGAGGACGGACTCAGAGTCCTCCACACGCAGTGCGACAGTGTTTCATCAGCGGCAGAAAACGTCGGCGACGACGACGACGTCGACGTCGAACGTTCGCGCTCACACCAGTCCACTACTGACTGTTCCTTCTGTTCGTGCGACAACCATGGTGCAGAACATCGTTCATTATCATCATCTGCTTCTTTTTCGTCGAAAGACCAATAACGCAGGAGGTCCGTCGTCGTCGCCCAGTCGTCTGTGCAGCTGGAGATCATCGACGTCGAGGTCCTTCTGCTGTCGGTGTCGAAGCCCTGCAGTCTGGAACGGCGTCGGCTGTCACTGGTGATGTGCAGCGTCGGGTCGACCGCCCAGCCTGATAGTAGCCAGCAGTTCATCGACTTATTCGACGATTAACTCGCTTTGTATCTGTCAGAAAATGCAGAATAATAATGTCAAACTGACCGACAACGACAAAGCGATGATGATAATAGTCTTAACTCATCATCTATCTATACATGCAATCGGCGTTTATCTGTTAGTGGTATTCGCAGCAGGCTGACCACCTGTTACGCACACAAGGCCTATCAGCGCCGTGATGGACAACTGACTGAACAGCGTTGCCCTGCAAGCTGCATAACGAGTAGACGTAAGAACTGCCACCCACCGCTCGACTGTCGGCTGCTTCGCGGCTGTCGTTCGCTGCAGCAGACGCATCTGTCAGTGTGATTGCTCTGCGCCAACCTGCTCCCAGGGGGCTCCCACATGCACGATTAAATAAAACAAAACACGATAATTAGCAACAACAACGCCGTCAAACAACTTATTTTGTTTTATCGTCGTGCACGCGAACCCCGGCAATAAAATTGCCACATTTTTGCAAGTTTATAGCGTCACGGACGTTCCGCTCTGTGATAAACGGTAGACGGAATCAACAATGACCGTTTACTGTTTAAAATTTTTTTTGTTTTATTTCATTCTATCGCAGCACCCTAAGCAGCTACAGCTATAGCTGCAGTCATTTAAGTTTTTAGCTTATTTTAGGCTTAGTTCTCGTGAGTCTGATAGGCCTACTTCTATTAAACTACTTTGTATGATTGTTCCAATTTGCTTATTTCGTTTTCTTTAAAGTAATTTTAGTTTTTTTAAAGTTTGTGTGTACCGGTAGATAAAACTGGCAACTTGCATGCAAGTGTTCCAATGTGAAGTTCTCTGTTCACATAATCAGTCTGCATCACTCAGCACCAAGCCGTTAATGTCACGGGGTCAATGCTATGCGGCTATATTCGTCCAAGACGTACGACATTCGTCTGCTAGGAGAACTGTCTGTCGCTCGCTGACGACTTCTGACGTTTATTTACTCTTTACAGCTGATGATTGGTTAGAAACGTTGCTTTGGCAATTTGGCATCGTATACAATAATTCACCGATGTGTAGCGCTAGTATGCAACGTTTAGCTGCGTGAGTTTGTGCTCTCGTTTGTTCGATTTTGAGTTCGAAATTATGTTTTTGTCAACTTTACTTTTGCTACCGAGATGTCGAATTGCGACTTGTGTTTGGCACAACAACTCGCAGTCAAATTTGAATACTTCCAAGAACTAAATTTGAGAACTTATATTTTAGTGCCACTTTTAACGTCAATTTTAGATCAGACGGAAAATGTCGTTGGCCAAAATAATAGCTTGCATAACTTGGTAGCCTATTAGAATCGTTCATCAATTTTTAGCTAAAACTGTGTGCGTGCATTTCCAACTCGTAGGCCTACATTGTTTATCCTCGGTACAATGCTAAGCGCTACATAAATTTGGCACCGAGGAAAACGGTGTAGGTAGCCTAAATACACGGCGTTTCATAAAAGGACCCCTTTTTGTTTTAGTCATAATTCACTCAAATGATGATCAATTTACACAAAAATTTCAACCAGATGTAGCTGAAGAAATACTAATTCAGAATATTTCAACAAACTATGGCAGTTGATTAAATATTCTTTGTTTATTCTTTGCTTATTGCTTATATTCTTTACGTAATTCTGACGTCACAATGTGTCGTGAGTAGTTGAGTACAAGCTTGCTTGTCTCAACTGGTGCTGTCAGTTGGTACTCTGCTTCGATGGTGAACTTAACCTGGTTCGCTAATGAAAAATGTTTATCATGTCAGCACTGAGCAACATGGGGACATGAAATCAGGTGTCTTGCGATCCAAAAACGCAACCATTTTGCAAGCTCGGTGTGCTAGTGCACTGTCTTGCTCGAACATGTGAAAGTCCAAATATCCCCACAGACACGTAAATGCGACTGCTTTGCACGTCTTTTTGTGGCTGCAACTGTAAAACTTCAAAAATGTGTCATCAACGAACCAGATTTTTCACCATCGGAGCAAGGTAGCAACTGACAGCATCAGTTGAGACTAGCAAGCTTGTACCCGTGACACATTATGACGTCAACGTTACGTCACGACTAGCAAAAAACATTTAATTAAATGCCATATTTTGGTAAAATATTTTGAATTAGTATTTCGTGAGCTATAACTGGTTAAAATATCATGTGAATTGATCATCATTTGAGTGAATTATGAAAGAAAGAAAAGGGGGTCCTTTTTATGAAACACCGTGTAGTACGCCGGCCACGACCTCGAGAAACGATAGGTAGCAAACGCAGACGGACAGGACGATCTACGCACCAATATAGCCTTCTCGGCTCGCCTGGCGTCTATACAGTAGGTTATCAGCAGGCGTAACTGACATAATTCGTACGGTGCTATTTTTATAACTTATCGGTCTGTCGGCTGCGCTGTCCGAGCAGGAAAATGTTAACTGCACCTGCCGTTTATTTATAGCCATTTGACGTACTCGTCTGAACTGTCCGATATTTAGCTTAGTGAATAGTTTCCTCTCTGCTGTGCAACGCTTTGTCGGATATTACAACTATAGAAAGCATCTCCGCCAAGGCCATGTTGTTTGCCAGGTGTCAGCACCATATTCGGTTTGGCAGCGGTTTCCATTATGCCCCATTGAAAGCAATGTTAACGAAAATTTCAAAGTGACCCAGAATCCAGGATTCCTTCCGGATCACCCCCAAAATTGAATCACTGGTAGTTTTTGCCATTCCCGACATTCCCAGAAAATTTCAGAAAGATCCGTCCATAACTTTTTGAG
>Ga0056128_1010809_pt1 | contig 11339 bp, 6 predicted proteins | sample WorMetLIZISLAND2_FD_71113 | JGI IMG/M metagenome (GOLD analysis project Ga0056128, IMG submission 71113) | Marine gutless worms symbiont microbial communities from Max Planck institute for Marine Microbiology, Germany - Olavius geniculatus... ... | reverse complement strand
ATTATTTAACTGTGTTGTTTCAACGATGTTATGAAATTGGTGTTGTAGCATGATCATTTTTGAATGCCGAAAAATCGGTAGGCGGTCATGTTAAAAAATCTATAACTTCGTCGTTTTTCATCAGAATCACATTTTACTTGGCTGTTAGATGTAGAAGGTTTCAGTAAATAAAGCTGTAAAATTTCGTATTAAAATCCCAAACGGTTGCTGAGAAAACGGCGAAAGAATTTAGGGGTCCACTTTTTTCTGCCGCACTCTGTATACGTGTCAAACATAATAGTAAAAATTAAACCACACATTCTCGCTGCTGTTCTTTTATGGCGTTGGTTCCATCATGTTGATGTTTTGTTTTCTTCAAATAATCGTAGAAATTTGTCATCTGGTCTGCGTGCAGGCATCAATCTAAGCGATTACTGTGCTCGACCAAACAACGCAATAATGCGACAATTAGTAAGTGTCATAGCAGCTGTGATAGCAATTGCATCAAATGTCATTTCTCAATCTTTGTAAATTTAGCGCTAAAATGAAAAGCCGATTTGCGATTTGCTAAAACGTAGAAATAATTCGTTAATTAGTTTGTTTGAGACGTCCGAGATCTACAAATATACAGTAGTCACGTTGATCTGCATGACTATCTTCTGTGTAGCTTTTTAGAAATGTCTTCGGTTACATTTAGGCCTACCCGTTTTAAATGCTACCTTCGCCACAGCGTAACCTGATTTCGATCCATGCAATGCATGCAACGGACGCAACGCCAGACACTTTTCTATCCTTGCCATCGTAGGTCACTTGCGTCAGCTGCGTACGTTGCGTTTGTTGCGTACTTTCTTGCGTGCGTTGCGTTGTACGGAAACCAACTCTGTGACTAGAATCCAAAGATTCGACAGTCCTAAAACATATACTGCAACATGCATTTTCACTAACTCTGACCCTCACTTTAATCTAAGCTTAATCCTACTCTTAGTTGACAACGTCTGTAGCAGTGTATAAGAAAGAACTATCGAACCTTTGGATTATCGAGCTGCCCCATAGAAACCAGGCTCACTCACCAGGTCGTCGACAGCGAAACCCTCGACCAAGATGGCGACGAGCAGGTTGAACAGGACGTAGTTGCCGAACGTCATCAGAGCGACGAAGTACAATGCCGACCACTGTGACGTCATCGACATGCCGTTGTACAACACCTCCTGCCAATCTTCCTGTGTCAGGATCTACAAAATCGCGGATATATAAATATAAGTTATTTGTATTTTGCTGCAGTTCAAATACCAAACATAACTTTTTTCACCTATCGTACAGCTAGAATACGGAACAACTTACTAGCAGACAATTTTGGCTAGTTATTGTGAAGTTAATTTTTTTCCAGTTGGCGTAATTGTTAGGCCTATATCGTGCTATCAGAAACAGCGATTGGTTGAAAGTGTAATTTTATTGTGGCATGTGAACCTTTTACATTTTTTTTTGTATTTACATGTATAATAATAACAATTTTGTCACATCAATGCAGCCTTGGATCTCTGAGATTGTGGTCTTATGACAAGATCGGTCCCAGACCGGCCTCGGTCTTGCAGCTTTGGTCTTCGTTTTTGTCTTAAAATTTTGGTTTTCCTTCCAACACTGGCAATACTCGCTGCAGTGCGAAGAAGTGGACAGACTGACAGACCACGCTGCGGAGAAATGTGTCGCAACAGGCGGAATCGTTTACAGTGATGCCGCCTATCAATATGACGAAAGCAACAGAACGGACAGCGACTTTCTTGTGTAGTTTCCTCTGCACTATAATGGCGGAGACAGCGACTTAAGTGAACCTGGAAGACGGTGACGAGTGACCAGTGCAGGGTGTCGAAGTTCTTTCGACTGCAGATGCATCGCTGGGACGTGATCTCGGCGCACGTGCAGACATGCTTGTCATCGACGTGGCGACAGAACTTGCCTCCGAACAGATGCATTCCAAGCACGCTGCGCCAGACAATAATGTCCGCAGATAAAAAGTGGGTATGTACAGGGTGAGCCAAAAAAACTGACAACCTTTTGGTACAGGAGTTTCTTCTCATGTTAGACGCGTTACATTTGCAATTTTTGTTTGATCGCGTACCCTTTTCATTAAATCACGTCGTTCGATTTTCGTTTGAAGAGTTCAGTTTTTATGCGAATAAATTCCAATTCCATCAGGGCAGTAAGAAGCAATTGGGTTAATTGACGACAGACGTCGTTTTATTCACAATCTGCCTGTGGAAAAACCTCACGGGGTTCCGAAAGAATATGTTTTCTAATAACTAAAAAAACATCTCAGCTGTGAGTAATTAATATCGAATGTTAAAGCTGTTCACGAGGAAGTTGTTTTGCAGTTTATCTGGCATTATATCGAGTCGACGTAGTTGAAATAGTGACACTTTTTTGGCCCACCCGGTAGAGTACAGACGAAAAACGCCCGTGTATGCGGTACACCTAGCTGCATCATGCCGAGATGTGAATGCATGAATCCGCGTCTGTCTCGGGTAGAAAAAAATATCAAACGCACTGCGACTGCACCGATTGACAGCCGATCAATCTAGCGGTCTCGCCATGTCAATCAGCTTCCTTTAGATCAGTGCGGTAAAATGTTCCCGCTACCCGCACACCTCTAACGTAACCCAGCAAACTGCGCGGACCGTGCTTTACATTGCTTTGATCGGTGATAATTACTTAATCCACACCTCATCCAGTGGCCGTGGGAAAAAGAGAAAGACAAAAGACCCCTCCCGCCCTAAATGTTGGGCCGTCGAAAAATTATCGGAATTGTTTTGTTGTTGTAAAAAAAATTTTTGTGTAAAAATGCCAAACTTGGTAGTTAAAAACCTCCCATTTCAGAAAAATCTAGAAACATAATTAACATTTTGAGCACTGATAGTATTCTGTGATGGGAATTTGCAGTGTCTTTCGGAAAAATGCAACTTTCTGTCTTGCCTACTTTTTGGGTAGATACGTCCTTTATCGGTAACTGTTGTAATTACTGGACACTGGAGAACTCAAAATGTGTGACATCTTGGGTCAAAAAACCTTGCAAGACGTTCCAATTTCCGGACAGAGACTGCAAACTTCCGACAGAATTAAGACCGACGGTTGCAAATTTCCCAGAGGGGAAACGACGCTGCTCAAAATTTTAACTTTTCCCTTGAGTTTCTCCGGAAAAAAATTCAGCCTGAAATTTTGCATTTTTGGACAAAAATTATCCGTCAAGAATAAAATTGTCCAATATTTTTTTGACAATCCGGAACTTAAGGGGGGCGGGGCGTTGCTCTTCCTTCCCTCTCCGGTGCCACGACGATGGCGATGAGCTGACCTAAAGATGAAGATGAATAGAACGAGTAGGGCGCAGAACGTCGCGACGCTGTCCATCGTTCGCAGCATCACTACCAGCTGATACTGCAGAGCGGGCATGAACCGGACCAGCTTCAGTATACGCAGCAGACGGAACGTACGCAACACCGACAGACCGCTGGCGCCCTCTTGTGCCAGCTCTACAACACTGCAACCGACCGGACTATACACTGCATGCACTGAATCGATCCCCGCCTCAACACTTAAACTAAACCAGCACCCGTACTGTTTGCATAACTCACAAGTGCAGTCGTGCGTCAAAAGCAAACGACGCTGTAATCTATGCCATCTGAGGGTAAGCGAGTACGCAGTACAATCTTATACCACTCTAGACAGTGTAGTATTGTACTTAAATCACGCCCACATGGCATAGATTACACATTTATAACTGTCGTTTGCTTTACGACGCACGACTGCGGCTAAAAGTTACGAAAACAGTACCAGCGCAAGCTGAGTGTGATTTAAGTAAGTTACAGCATTGTCCGGAGCGGGATGAGTTCGTAATGCGTACTCGCTTACCCATTCAAGACTGTGGTTTAACATGTACTGAATCAACACTTAACAACGCAAAGTCCTTCCCGAGCAATAGGGTCCATACGGTGGCGCTGATCTTTCATCTCCGTTTGCTTAGCCTTCAGCTGGACACCAGCTTACACTGCGAGACGATCGATACGGGGCTAATGCATTACGTAGTGTCTGCTTATGCCTCAGTTTTTGCAGTTACTTATTACACCTGCGTGACCTATCCACGGAGAGCCGGCCAGTCTGAGCTGACCTGGGTAACTGGTTGCATACTAAGATGGTTTACCCGTACTAGCCGGGCCCGGCGTCGATTACGTAACTTAGTTGATCTGACACAACGCTTAATATTAACCACTAAACTAAGCTGACATCTAATAAGTTGATAAATTCATCAAATTACAACCTTTATATACATTGTTGTTGTTGACGCTGCTGTCTTCGTCGGACGAAGGCAGCAGCGGTTGCCGAAACGTCAACAACAACAATGTATATAAAGATTGTAATTTGATGAATTTATCAACTTATTAAGTTACGGTTCAACCTATGAGACTATTTAAAGATAAGCTGACATCTGTCTATAATCCTGCAACATGTTGACGAGTGCGCTGTGAACCCGCCATTAGGACTTCGGATATAAAACTTAATGGTTAAAAATAACAACAGCAAGTGTATTTTTAGAAAATAAAATCCAGCAGCATTTCTAAACATTAGAACCACATTTAGGCTACTAAATCGTCATCAGACTCTCAGACATAACTCGGTAACGATTAATTTTAATAAAAAGCAATTTTATATGTTTCTTTCATCCAACAAATGTATGAGCGGTTTAATTTAAAGTTCTGGTCGCATAATTTAGTTCAAAGTTTTATGGTAAGCCTGCAACGTAAAATCGCAACGTAACACATGACGCACCTGAGAACGACGATAAAACCGTCAAAAAGGTTGTAAATGCTGCGGATGTATCCGAACGGACCCTCGGCAATGATCTTCATCGCCATTTCGACGACGAACAGTCCGCTGAACAGCAAGTTGCTGTATTCCAGCACTTGAGTCAAAGCCTTCGGCTATACAAACACATCACATCCGTTGAACCCGTGAGCTAGCTATAGGCTACTCGAATACTAATTACAGAAAGCAGCAAAAAATGTGAGATGTCGCTTATTCAAATTCACAGTTTTCTGCGTATGCTACGAAACTCGACAAAAAGCAGAAAGTCGTAAGAAGGGTACAGAGGGACGTTACTGAACTGAACTGAACTTAACTTAATACCCCGTTTACGCGATCGAGCAAACATCGAGCTGGCTCGTCCAACTAAGTAAAGTCAGCTCGTCGAGCCAGCTCGTCGAGCCAGCTTCATCGTGTAAACTGGGTATAACTGAACTGATGCGGTTTAGTTTTTGACGAACGGACCAATGGAGTATGGACAATCAACTGGTCATTGATTGACGGGTAGGTGAGCGTAGTCACGTTGGCCACCGACGCCGCTAGACTGTGCGTACTGTAATGCATTACTGCTTGCCCATTGGTCAGTTCGTCGAAAACTAAACAATGTCAGAGCAGTTTAGTTACGTCGCTACGTATGCGTTTTAGTGACTTCTGCGTACAAAGTTAATGTTTCTACAGTGGCAATGTTTCGGTGCAGGCATAGGGCGAAGTCAGAGCATAAACTGATATTAAAAAGGCACATGGTTGTGTTTCATACAAACATTAATATCGAAATAACAAAAAACCAAGCTGTCGCTAAGATAGTCAACCGTACTGGTTGTCAGTGACCTTCAAAGTCATCCAAGGTCGATGATTTTTATGTCATTTGAAAGCCAATATGCGACTTCTTATTAGTGATCAATAACAACCTAAAGCCCTCTCTTGCACCGTTTAGCCACAGTACGTCCGTGACAGACTGACAGACGGACCGACGGACGGACGACAACCATGACAACAGCTCGATCGTTACTTAAGTACGGTCGGCTAAAAATGATAGGCGACCTGATTGTGGTGTTCGATGCCCATACTCAAAGTGTTGATAAGAATCGCCACGAGGATGCCTCGCTGAAATATATTGCTGTCCACACATCGCTTCATCAGACCACAAAACCGCTGCCAAATGTCTGCATCGTATACACACTTTGAACATTTTTGAAACATTTTAAACGAAAACAATTTGTTGGTGAACATCCCTTGAAAGATTTAACGTCTTACATCATTACAGTTCCCAACCTGTAATGATTAGAAACGATATTTCATCATTAGCTTATTGACAAAAATACTTGTCTCGAATATGAAACTGACACACTGATCGCTTTTTCCTCGCTCGTACCAATGGCCTAGATTGCGCATTAGAACGTACCAATCGTCATACCGCTGTGTTCGTTTGGCATTTTGGGTTGGTTTTTCTGTCAAAATTACTTAATTTGCAGCTTTTCTGTCGTGCAGCTCATTATTGTTAGCGCTCAATAATTTCTCGGAATTAAATGTTAAAATAAAAACTGCTATTAATATGTCGATTGATTAAAATGACTAAATGCAACGTTTTATGAAAGAAAAATTCCTAACTACTCTCATCATAAATGCCACACAATACACTACCGTCAGATTAGCTGCGAAAATAATTGCTTAACATATGTTAAGGCTCATCTCGTACTCGGTGGTTTTGGTTCATAATCTTCGTCATCGTCGTCAGCATCGTCATCTTCGTACTCTGACGTGGTTTCCTCGTCACGTGACTCGTTTCCATGACACGCGAATTTCCAGTTCTTCCACTGACACTGACAGCGGCAGCACGTCGAGCCTGCTGCCAGCACAAATAAACTACCATCTGCCTGTTAGAATCGATCGGAGACGGACAAGGGTCACTATCCCCTAAGTCCTTGGAGCAAGTTCCCCCTAACTCAAGGTGAGGGCGCCGAGAACGAGACGAAGACGTGGGGAATGGGGAGGGGACACCCCAACGAAACGAATTTGGTCCATTCTAAGCGTCACCGAACACTTCTGCCTGCAAGCTATCGTAAATATATCAAAAATGCAGAATTATAATATTCAACTCCCTCCCCCAATTTCCCAAACTTTTCCCCCGATTTTTTCTTGGAACGTTTGCTGCAAAGTTTATATGGTGTAGACGCTTCCGGAGATGGCCATGGCATGACTTGGACTTACCCTTGCAATGGAACGCGTTTAACTGTAGTTTTTGCCACAGTTATTCCAAACTACTAAACAAAACATATTGCTACGTCTGTGCCTCATGCCTACTTTACATCAAAATCTTGTATTTCAATTAAAAAATCCCAGCAATCCTTAATACATAATATTTGCACTTCGTGATTTATATTTTCTTGCAAAATTTGCACAAGTTATGGATTCTAACTCTGGTGGATTCAGAAATAAGTAACAGGTTAGGGAGGGATTGTTGGATTGGCTTGAGAGAAAAAAATAAACTTATGCTATCTCTGGTAAAATATACACAATCAGAATAGAATTACGTGTAGTCGCTATCACAAAAAAGTAATGATCCAAACATGTTTTTATGATTGAAGCCCAAACTTCACTGAGTTTGATTTGCTATGGACCTGCAGTATAACAAGCCCACAACAAACGGGAGTAGGTCTAGTGGAGTTTTAACTTAAGTCAGAACGGAAACGTTCATAGGAGAGAAACATTTTACTCGTGTTTTCATCAGTTTTGTCGACAGCGTCGGCGCCGCCGTCAGACGAAGTCAGTTGTCCGTTAATCGAAGACGCCGTCAGGTCGTCGATTGTCGTGATTTTCGAGACGCCGTTGACACGAGCGTGGTGATGACAGCTGGATGACTGATCGTCAAAGCGCAGCAGACGGCGCGGTGAGTCCACGTTGACGACGGCGGATCTCTGCAGCGCCAGTTCTTCGACCACCTCGTCAGCGCTTTCCTCTTCCACCTGCGTCCAGTCATCGTCTAAAGACAGCTATTAACAAGAGGCCCAGCTGACGCTAGGATGAGCCGACCGCACCGGCTCTGTGTCCAAAGCCATCTTACGTCTTTCGGTCGCAGAGAGAAAGTAATTTCCCAGAAGTGACACGCTACGTTAACGCTGCTGTGCTTATTAATTTGTAGTTAGCAACTGAATACTTTGTCTTATTTTAAAAAAACCTAATTACATGTACGATTTTTTATTTTTTTGATATCACTGAACTGACTACAGTGAACTGATGGTAACATCTGTCGCACGAATAAATCGACATAAATTCATAAATTCGCCAGTGATTTTCTTATTCTGTGATGCACGTATTTCATTTTTAAGTGTTTAAGTGTTTGCCAAAGTAATCTGGTCTAAAAATTAACTGTAAAAATTGATATAACGCTATTGTCACAACGTTAATTGCAAATCAAAAGCGCTAATTAATAGTTAAATTTAATTTTTAATTAAATTTAGTTACAGTTGAATTAATATTTTGCGCATCACTGCTACCTGGTGACGCCGTCGCTGCCGCCGTCGTCGTCTGCGTCGTCGACGCCGGCAACAGTATCGGCGCCACAGCGCCAGAACTCGTCGTCGGGCGACTCGGCCGAGGTGAGCGATGTAGCCGAGCAACTCGTCGTAACAGCTGCCGAGTTGTTCTACACTCGCCAGAGTGGCGACCGAGCTGCAGCGCCGACGCTCCGCCCACATGCGCTCCGTCTCGCGCTTCTTCGTCTCCGAGAACTGCGTCGCGATGACGACAAGACATAGATTCACCATGAAGAACGAACCGATCTGCAGCCGCACGCAAAATACGTCCGTAAACAGGCCCGGCGAGAGGGAGGGGGCGAGGTAGGAAATTTTCCCCGGACCAGGCGACGTTTGTGGGGCCCCGCCGTCGCTTAAAAATATAAAGTACACGAGAATGCATACGTCATTTTAAAAAAAGCAAAATTCAAAAGTTTCTCCCCAGACGAAACCCGCGGGCCCCGCTGTAGCTCTCGACGTCCCTGCAGAAAACACACCTGAATACCTCAAAAGGTTAAATGAGTCTACAGCTCTTCACGAAAATAAAAACTGAAGCCAAAACAGGCGCACAAAACATTTAAATTGTCCGGAAGGCCATGTTTCTTGAACTGCTCTCTTACAGCATGTTTATTTAATGTCTGTTAACTAAAACAGCATCAAAGAGAAGATACTTTGGTTGGTCGCGCCACTTACTATCGCGTGTCGCTCATTCATTCGCCACCGATGTGTGAGAAACTGTACACGGTTTTGACCTAACTACGAAAATAGCTTTATTTATTCGGCGAATAATTACTATTATTAGTAGTAATATTTAATTATTGCTATAGTAAAACCTACTACATAGAATGCGATCTATCTTATGTCAAAGGCGCCGTTTTTAATGACGCTCGTTTAACGCATATGTACACCGCTATGTCAACGTGCGACCAACGTGACAACTAATATTATACAAATAGTACTGGCGTCGAAGTCATCATTGAAAAATTTTTCCCCTCAGTTCGTGAAATGTTGCCCTCAATCTTCGACCTTGGGCATCATTTTACGAACTGAGGGGAAAAATGTTCAATGATGCTCGACATGCCAATCAATGTTTGTTTTGTTATACGTCAAAGCAAACAATTCTGCAATTCAACAAGTAAAAAACTACGACAAAGCTGAGACGACTTCAAAGTTGACCGGTCAACAGTGCGTATTTGTTAACGTCACGTGACGCGATTTGAACCAATCGCGTGCAGGTATTTTGCATTGAGGTATAACTAGACATTAGCCCATTAACCGTGGTGGGGTGGGATCTCATCACGGCAGTTAAGCGGACTCCAAGAAGGCCGAAGAGCAAAGTATAAGAAACTTACTCTTCATGGCCCCCACTCTCTCATGAGCGCTTTGTAGATGGATCTTCTGTCTCAAAAGTCCTTCACGCTCGTTTATCGGGCAATAACAAACTGATGATGATAACAAGACATGATGACGCCAAGACATCGATGAATAGCACGTGTCTCCACTGATAAAGATCTACCAGCCAATCCACAGCGTACCGCGTTGCCAGCTCAACTGATTACCAGACGGGAGTCACGTTGACTGACCGGAAGCCTTGACATCCCTCGTCGGAGCTCCGCCAGCCAGCCCGTAGACCCGGCATTTTTATGACAATGACGTTTCTCATGCGTTGACAGCCAAGCACTGCAGCCCGACCGGCTTAAGCAATCCGCACAACTGCAACACAACTGCACTGCAACTTTTCTGCAACTTCTGTGCAAACGTGCAGCCTACGTGCCCTATGCAGTCGCATCAATCGTTATTATGTAAAGTTTACGGATTGATAAAATAGCTGTAAAATTCGTACCACAATCAGAGCGACAAAATAAATCCAGTCCCAGAAGGTGTGCGCGTCTTGGACGTAGTACATAATGTTTACCCAGCCTGCTAAGCTGATCACCTGCAAATACACAGTTAAAATTATCAGCTTTGCCTGTTTTTTAACAACCATTTTAAAGAAATACATTTAATCGTCTCATGTTACCTGCTATGGGAAAAGTTCGCACGCAACGGAGTGACGGCAACGTAGCGCTAAGGTGGTGTGGTATTTGGCCATTAATAGGGTGTTTACACGATCGAGCACACATCGAGCAACTAGCTCGACGTTCTATGGTAATTAGCATGCTAATTAAGAGGGCGGGCAGGTTATAATTGGAAGGCCTATATAACACGTGATCAGCTGTGGCTAAGAGCCTATATTTGAGCCAAGGGGCGGGGTTCCAATAAGCCTGCTTGAGCTAGCTCGATGTCTGCTCGATGTTTGCTCGATCGTGTAAACGGGGTATGACATCCGAACACCGCTGTTATACCACTTGTAAGTACCAGACACCGAGCTACAAAGGTATAGCATGTCGTCTGTGATCAACTTCACGCTAACGAGTAAACCAATAATAATCAGCATGTGCCTTTGTTCTTTCTTTTGTTTATTACCTCCGCCAATGACGACAGAGGTAATCTAATACCTGGCGTTTATCTGTTGGCTGATTTGCTTGAATGTTAGCAAGATGACATAAAACAGCTACACACAAATTTGGCAAAAAAATTGTCACAAAAGGTTTTGCTCAGAAATGATGAGTTTTTGGCGGTGGCGTTCCAAATCGACAAGTAGGTTTTCGTATTCTTTACTACACCGTGTCCCAAAAAAACTAAGCAGATTTGTTTTTGTCAGAACTGCGACAAATTTCCACCGATTTTGATAATTTTTGGCAGAAAGATGGCAAACGATCCAAATATATGCGAGGTGCACTCACTTCCCACCTCACCTAATTTGCGTCATCATCTTACCGTGTTAAACGCAAATGTTCCAAATTGCTACATAACGCCGAATGTTGTTATCTGCAATAATTAAAGACTTAATTAGCGCACAATAAACAAAAGGTGCTTTATTTAGCAAAATTATAAGTTCCTATAACACCTGTGTTCAAAATTGTCAGATGAACATCTATGAACTCAAAACGCGTCTCG
>Ga0056128_1010807_pt1 | contig 11340 bp, 7 predicted proteins | sample WorMetLIZISLAND2_FD_71113 | JGI IMG/M metagenome (GOLD analysis project Ga0056128, IMG submission 71113) | Marine gutless worms symbiont microbial communities from Max Planck institute for Marine Microbiology, Germany - Olavius geniculatus... ... | reverse complement strand
TGCCTGGAAGACTCTAGTTTCAGGAACCATAAAGCTTTTCCATAAATTCGAAGGGGGTCACCCCGAACGAGGGCGCTAAATGAGAGGGGGGTGGGCAAAATTTGCGATTTTTGGCCAATAAGTCGCTGTATCTCAGTAATGGTGCGAGATAGGGCCTACGTTACTATTAATCACTAATAGAAAGTCGTACACTGGCTCTCGATTGGCGCCGAATTCAATGACCTTGAATGACCTTGAACGTCAAAATAAGGGGTTTTATGGATTTTTGGCGATTTCGGGCTGCGAATAAAATTCTGGCATGTGATCATTATTTAACTGCGTTGTTTCAACGATGTTATAAAACTGGTTTTGGAGCTGGAACATTTTTGAATGCTGAAAAATCGGTAGACGGACATGTTAAAAGTCTGTAACTTCGTCGTTTTTCAACAGAATCACATTTTACTTAGCAGTTAGATGTAGGCCTAGAATGTTTCATTGAATAAACCTGTTAAATTTCAAATTAAAATTCCGAATAGTTGCTGAGGAAACAGTGAAAAACTTTAGGGGATACTTTTTTGCCCCTTCATAACATCGTTAGCATCATTTTTATTATTACTAGCAAAGTACCCGCTCTAGGGCGGGTTACTTTGCTAGTGAAATGAATAAGCTTACACGCAAGAGTTTGGGAGGGCTTGTACGGAGTACGTGATACACAGTCGTAATAACGTGCAGAAGGCGCCACTGATCCAATTGCCAGCGTGAGCCGGTGTCGACACCGGCACACGTCGCAGAGACTATAAAATCTATGACAATGTTAGCCGATGATGATAATGACAGTGATGATTACAAACAAAGATAATGCTGTAGTAAAGTTCTTTTCCTTCTTACTTAGCGTTCATAGTGCAGCATTAAATGGAAGGGGAAAGTTTGTCATAGGGGAGAGAGTCTGTAATGACTATACAACATTTCGTTAGGCCACGCTAATAATTATATTATGGTAATCTTATGGAAGAGGAGACTTTGTCATGGAGGAGAGAGTCTGTAATGGCGGTGGCAAATCTGTAATAGGCTCTGTACCGGACTAAATTTCTCCGGGAGAGACTCTGTGCCAGTACAGATCCTACATTTCAGGGGACGGTCCTATAATAGGACACCGGCCTTAAGGCCCTAGGCTGGGACCTTTAAGTGGCCGTCATTCACCAGATATCGCCACGAAGCTGAGCACTAGCCTAGTGACGAACTTGACAGGATCAGCGGGGAAAGAAGACCCGGCAACTCAACCCCCGCCCCCTCAAGCTGCCCGTGGGAACAGGTGGGGGCAAGATGGGGGGAACGTACCTTAGGCCCAAGAGCTCAAACGCCGCGGTCGGGGTTCGCGACCGTGCAACAGAGCAGGCGCTAGAGGGAACTGACAGACAGACTGACAGACAGACTCTACGCGCATTATAGTAAGATTAAAATGTTTGACTACTCACAACTCGTGCGCTCGCACCAGCTGCAACGCATACAAACACAGTTTCAAATGCAAGTTTCAAAAAAACTGGAAAATGCTTATTTATTAAAGCTTTTCCAATAAATCAATCAAAGTACCGAAGTAAGTTGGTGAGAGGCGAAATTGCTTCCTTTGCATTCGCCGTAGCCTACGGCAGCTGCAATTTACAACTGCATGTTTTGGCTGTGGGATTTGACTGAATTGGCTCCCTAAATCTTCCGTTTCCCTGAAAGGTCGAGGATCTCATTGTAACACAAGTAGAACCAACCCCCCCCGGACACAACCCCTGAGACACGTATTGCCGGTAGGTGGGGGGTTCTGTTCTAAGGGGGTTGTATCCTAGGGGTTTTCGTCCTACCCCCGTACAAGAGTGGGGGATTCGTCCTAGAGGGTTGGTGGTGTGGCGTATAAGGGGGAGGTGCAAACAGGGCGCAATTATCTTTCACGGGGCCGAGTTGTAGTCAATTTTGTCCCAAAATTCGTTGCCATGGCAACAGAGGTTGGCAGGCGAGAAATTTAAATAACACCATCGGATAGAACGGGCCCGAAAATAGAGATGTAGGTGAAAACAGGGCGCAATTATTTTTCACGGGGGCCGAGTTAGTCAATTTTTGTCCCATAATTCGTTGCCATGTCAACAGGGGTCGGCAGGGAAGAAATTTTAACGACACCATCGGATAGCCCGGACCCGAAAATAGAGGGTAGGTGCAAACAGCGCGCAATTACCTTTCACGGAACCGAGTTATAGTCAACTTTGTCCGAAAATTCGTTGCCATGGCAACAGAGGTCAGCAGGGGAGAAAGTTAAATGACACCGTCGGATAGCCCGGGCCGAAATTATGGGTTATGTGCAAACAGCGCGCAATTATCTTTTACGGAAACCGAGTTATACCGCTATGAAATCTCTATTGGCTGTAATGCAAAATTTTGGCATTTTGCAACTTTTGAATGGTTGCTATGGCAACAGGGGTTGTTAGGTGGTAAATTTAAATGACACCGTTAGATTGCATGACCCAGAAAATACGGGGTATGTAAACACAGCGCGCAATTATCTTTTACGGGGACCGTGTTATACCGCTTTGAAGTCCCCATAGGTCGTAATGCAAGTTTAAAAAAATTGGGGTGAAATTAGAGGAAGGAGTTATCAGATTTTTTTTATCTCAAACAAACTCGATCTTACTTTTCGGGCCCCGAATCACTGTGCAAACTTGTATTAAAATCGAATCAAAATTGCGGCCGTAGGAGTGTTTAAAGTCAGACTGACAAACTGACAGACTGACAGTATAACAGTATAAGTGATTTTATAATCTGTCCCATGCTATGCTATAGCAATGGGACAGCTAAAAATAATTTTTCATGCAGTGACAATATATCGGTAATGTGACGTGCATTTAGCAATGGAGACAAGGCTTTAACTAAAAACTTTTAAAAGTTCAAAAAATGCAGTTCGCAAAGAATACTGGCAAAATTTCTGAAGACAAACAGAAACAGGGAAAGACTTGGACACGTTTCTAAAACATTTGTACAACAGTAAACGCCGAACAAAGGCATGAGAGTGGCAGATTGAAGCATGCACGTACTGAAGAGAACGTGACCACTGTAAATGAACTGGTAGCCTTACTAAACCACGAAGGCCAGAAACAAACACACAGTATAACACCCCAGATATCCACAAAGCCGGGTCTAATACAGCGTAGCATTGTACATATCATTCGTCGCGATTTTGGTCTGAACTGTCTTTCATCTTCCAACACGCCTAGAGCTGTTGCCTAGTATTGCTAGTTTTTTCTTGCATTTATATTTCACAACGTAGTGAAGCGACGCAGTTACGGTGTGATGAGATATTCAATAACAGCTTTATTGCAAATTGTCCAAAGAGTGTCCCAGTGAAGGAATTTCGAAAATCGGTTAATATTTGTCAAAGAAAGACATGGACAGTAAGTGGGACGCTTTTTGAGACAAAGTGTAGAACAGTTTCTACAACAGTTACGCCTGCAACGGATTTCGATGTTGCACAGCGGCACTAATTCCGTGAAATGGACTATCGGTGTGGGCTTAGCCTACATTGTGCCTAAAAAAAATCGCCGACATTTTTGACTGTAACTTAAAAAATAATTATCAGATTTTGATAATGTTTGAAACGAATATTCGCGACACAACTTGCCATCAAATGACTGTTCGGTTTCCCACCTCACCCAATGTATGCTTTTGCACTACCTAGGGAAAGCAGATTAAGCGAAATAAACATAAAACCTGAAAAAACATCCCCAACATTATCGATCGTACCTTGAATGAAGATTAGCAGATTTTAATAATTTTTGGCCTTACCCAACGTCTGCTTTGCACTACCTGGGGAAAGCAGACCAAGCACAATACGTGTTAAAATTAACGAAAAAAATGTCGATAAATTCCATCTATCCTGCTCTGTAGGCAGGTTTATTAAAAGTTTGACTGTCTTGCAGCAGTGTGTTTACCGGATGAAGTTTAGGAATGTTTGTGAAGTCAAGAAGCGAGTGGTACAGCCTGGATTGGTCTGAAGCAGAACTTTATCGATACTGCTGTAAATAAATGGAAAAAGTGTCTCCCTACCTGTATTTGCATAGTGGGCCAACATTTCAAGCAATTTTACTGCAGGCAGTTGAAAAATGGGCAACTGGATGAAATGTCAGCCAATGTGTCAAAATGTGAACAAAATATGTTTTTACGCGTTATGTTAATTAAGCAATCCTATCGCATTGGATAAAAAAGTGATATTTCGCTGGTTGTGTTTTTCCCAAGTAGTGCAGAAACAAACGTTGGGTGAGGTGGAAAACTGAATGGCCATTTGATGGCAAGTTGTGTCAAGAATATTCATACCAAAAATTATCATTAGGCAAAATGTTGAACAAATTAAGGCTAATGTTTTTATTCAGCGTTTTAAAACGTTTTTTATATATATTTTTTCTCTCGAACGACTTTTACATCTATGTCTAACCATTTTAACCATTTAACCGTACTGACTTCCGGTCTTGGCCGTGATCCAGGGCAGGTAGCTGACGACGTTGGCGTACACGCCGGGACTGTTTGGCGCCGCACAGCGCCTACCACCCCAGCTGACCACCCCGTACTGCCACCAACGATCCGCCGCCGGTCCATCCCGGCACACGAGCGGACCGCCCGAGTCGCCAACGCACGTGTCCCGACCACCCTCCTGGTACCCCGCGCACAGCATGTTCTCCGTCAGTCGGTGCCCGTAGTTCATCGCACGACACGCGTCCTGCGATATGATCGGCAGTACGACTTGACGCAGCACGTTCCTGTCTCCCGTACCTGTACAAATTGTGTGACACGCAACGTTCCAGAATAGTCACAGTGGCGTCGTGAAAAAAAAATTCAGACAGATTAAAATTTAGGGGAGAAAAGTAATCGTTCCCTGCCCGTCCTCAAATCTGAGCCTCTCTAAAATATCCTTCTTGTCAAAAAAAATTCTATTTCAGACAACTAAAAACATAGGGCTAATTATTAGCACAACATACAGATATTAATATTAACAATTAATATTAACAAAAAATTTACAAACAAAATTGAAATTTTCAGCGCCCATGAGCTACTCTGTAGGAAATTTGCAACTTTCTCTCCACTGCTTTTTAAACCTCGATGCAGCTGAAAAAAAACTATTATGCGTATTGTATTTTGCAATACGTATGCACACGTATTTACGTATTTTATTGCACGCTCAACTTGCACTTGTACGATGTTCATAGCTTAATTACCGCTGCAGTCATGAGTGGTCAAACAAGCGAGAGTGGAGGACAAACGAACCGAGCGCGGAGTAAGTACTATACATCACATTGTCTGGAGTGGTATAAACTCGTACTGCTTACCGTTCGGACTTACATGTCCACTCCAGACAGTGGTTTAACATAGACCCAGCATCATACGCACCGTCAGTTCTCCCCCAGCCGGCGACGATGCAGTTGGTGCCTGTAGGGACGGGTGTGCTGGGCAGACAAATGGGCTGAACGAAGTCGTCGTAGGTCAGTGGCGTCGACAGTCGTATCAGCGCCATGTCCCAGTCGTGCTCGTCCGGCCTGTAAAGCTCATGCTCCACTATCAGCACGCGGCGAACTCTCTGCACCGCCGGATCACTATAGGCCTGAAAACAGTTGCATTTTGTAAACGTAAAAAAACCTAAAGTCTTTCCCGAGTCTTACGGTCCATAGGACGGCGCTGATCTCCGTTTCCTAAGGCCCTCAGCCAGACACCAGTTTTTACACTGCGAGACCACGGATACAGGGCCAGTGTATAGCGCGGTGTGCCTGTTTACGTCCCAGCGGTGAAGCCGGCACCAAATTATACTGCTTGGTGACAGAGGCACATGTGTGTGAACAACTTGCCTAAAGTCGTTACCCGGCAGTGCCCTGGTGCGGAGTCGAACCTGCGCCTCTGAGGCCTACCTCAGGATTACAAGTCCGACACGTTACCATTAGACTACCGAGCCACACATTCTGTATGCAGTAGGTAAAAGATGGCACACACCACAAGAGGTGTTGGCAGGGTTTTCGTCTCCCTTTCTACGGCCGTTGGGCCCGTAGGCGGATAAACCACTGAGTCAGTGACGCATGGCCACTGCTACGCCAGACCTACTGTCACCTTCCCAGCCGCAGAGCATCACCGCCCTTTGACCACCGGTACCAAATTATACTGCTTGGTGTCAGAGGCACATGTGTGTGAACAACTTGCCCGAGGTTTATGTTTAAAACTTTTACATACTCGTCATAATTTCATAGTTCTGTTGCCCGTAGATGTGGATAAACCACTGATAGCAAAATATAATATGCAACCTTTCTGTTATGTAGACCGCATTCAACGGTGATAGCGTCATCCGGAAACCTGGTATATGTGCCCGTCTCGCTGTTTCTTTTGTAGCTACGACATTAACCAGACACACTGTACAGAATCACAAAACATTTAAACATTGTGCATTATATAAATGTTGCTAAAAATCATATAAAACAGTGGCTCTGAATGCAACACTATTGGAGCAGAGTTTACATTACACAGTGACAGCTTGACATAGTATTTAACTAAGTAAACTCAGCCTTCTACCCTCCGTGGGACTGTAAAATGAGTACTAACTCATTTACATGGGTTACGGAAGGTGGGGACCTTGGTACAGCTGACTGGGGTTGCCTAGCCGGCCGCTGCGCCAGCCTGCGTCTGCAGGCTGCACACGGTGGCCGTGCGGCAGGCGGCTCTGGTTAGTGACGAAAGCGAAAGCGCATTAGAGGCGTGCGCATGCTCGCGACGATGCGCTATACAAATTGACGACATTTACCTTTTACCTTTAAGACGTCGCGTTGTTCTGCTCATTATAAAGGGGAGCAATATCTACTGTATATACAGTACATTAAAATGCGCTTGCTGTCAAACGTTAGTGTCTCACGAAATGCTTTAGAAATATAAAGTGAAAGAACGTTTCTTTAGACTAAAATGGGCGGTGGGAGTGCGTTCCGTTACATTCAACGACACTTTGATCTCTGTATAACTGAACTTTTCAACTTATTGATTTATTGATAAATTTACAATTGCTGAAAGTAACTCAAAAAAGTAAAACACTTATTTTCATTCGGCATCAAACCATCTAAAAAATGTTCAAAAATAGCTCTGATGACAGAAACCTTCAAAATAGATACAAATATCAAAATAGTATTGAACGTGTACAAAATTATGAAATCTGGTCTTTCAGCTAAACGCTTAAATTAGCTCCTTAGCTAAGAAGCATCACGTGTAATAGACACATGATGGATGAAAAAAACTGGTATGAAACAACCTAGATTTTAAATTTTTAAAAACCTAACAACATCAAGCGTTTAAATTTATTTTTTTTTGTTTTGCTATTAAGTTTAATTTCATGTTTTAGTTGTAATTTTTGAGTTTTTTTCCTCACGCCATAAAACAATGTGCCACTGATCATGTATATAATGTGCTTCCTGTAGATCTTAGAATGTGCGCCGCGTCTTTTTGGTGCACTAAAATCTAAAAAAAAGATTTCAGGAACTAGGCCTACAAAACAATTTTAAAATGTCTAAAACCTAGATTTTTCAATAGTGAGCTTAGCTTACAAGCAGTGAGCAGCTGTTAGGATCCATCTGTTGTCGATGACGCTGCCTCCGCACTGTCGAGTGTACGGTCCGTTGTCGATTTCAATGCGGCATTGCCACGGCCACGAATGCTCGACCGCTTCTTCTCCGCCAACGATGCGCTTGGACGGCACCGAGGGTTGGACAGTCGGCTGACCGCACAGCAGGCCGCCCGCTCCACCTGCCGCTGTACACACAGAAAACACTGCCGTTGGTGGCGTGGCGTAGCGGTACCGCGTTGTGTCCGATCAACAAAGTTGCTCTACGCCGGGCCGGGTTAGAACCTGGATGGGTGACTGCCTGCGGGCAGGTAAACTATCTCGGTATATGTAACCAGCAGCCTAGGTCAACTCAGCCTTTGATCTCTCCGGGCAAAAAAATCGAGTACCCTCTTAACTGGCTGGAGTCAAGACGGGGCGAAATTTAAGGGGCCAAAAACATGCAAAATTTGGCCCGATTTTGGACGACTTCGGAAAGGATGAAGATATTCAAAATTGAATAAATATTTTATCTACCGCAATTCCTCCTGCGTTAGCAGAAACAAGTCCGGTGAACTTTGGTCCAGTAAGCTTGGAGATCTCGACGTGAAATTGTACGCACCAAAAGCGCTTTTTTCGAAAAACCATATTTCGGCCCCAAGGGAATGCTGCGCCCCCAAATTTTTACACGCGCTAGAGAATGACCAAGTCTTGCTAGCGCACTTCTCACCGGGGACGTGGGTTTCCCTTACAATTTTTTTTCAAAGGGGCGTCAATTCGGTTACATTCGGGGCTGCGCATTGGGCCGAGCTGATACGGCCTCAGCGCTGGACAGGTGCATAACTTGTCCACCCCAAAGGTAAGGTAAGGTAAGGGGCGTCAAAAATTGGCTTAAAATGTAGCGTATTAGCCGCGAGAACTTTGGAGCCAAAGGGAGTAGCTTCATGAAACTTTGCCACCTGACGTGCACCTAAATGGGAGTGATAACGCGGGTACAACTTTTCCGGCGCCCCGCCACCTTAAAATTTGGGAGAGAAAAAACGTCCAAACTTTAGTACATTTTACGACAACTTTCGAGTTTGACCGCAAATATCTCTGGAATGTATAGAGATATCGACAAGCGGTAAACGGCGTTATCAAGTGCGATTAATATCGCGTTGAATAAAGAAAACCTGTTGAACTTCGGTCAACTAACACCAGCGATTACTCGCACGATCGGCATACCATAGTCCATTATAATCTTTCATGGTAAGCCAAGGTCAACAATTTTCATGCCATTTGAAAGCCAATATGCGATTTTCTGTTAGTGATCAATAGCAACCAAACCCTATTTCGCGCCGTTTAGCCACAACACATTCGTTACAGACGGACGACAACAGAAGACAACCGTGCCAAAGACGCCTATAGCATAGCTGTAGCGCGTCAAAAATCGCTGTTTGGTAAACAGATAGATTCCGTACGTTGGCTGAGTTGGTCGTCGAACGTCCAGTCCAACGAAAAGCGCCCGCGATGTACCGAGGCGTCAGTCCGGAAGACGACCAGCAATGATGATTCGGACGAACTGACTGGCCACGTCGTAGACGAGCAGAATCTGGCGAGCAACGGCGAGCGCTCGCTGGGACCGTCGTACAACGACACGCTGTCGTGATCACAGCTTGGATGCGACTCCAGACTCAACTCGCTGAACGTAACAGTCACAGCCTGCAACACAATACATACACAGTGGGCCATAAAAAACGTTTCACTGTACTTTTATCTATATCTTCACCAATTATTGACCGATTTTAAAAATTTATGTACTGGCACACTCTGCGGACAATTTTGCAATAATGTGATTATTATATGTCCCATTACACCGTAAATGTGTCCCTACACTACCTTGTAAAATATGAATAAAATATTCATGTATAACGATAATAACAAACAAACATTATGGTAAAATTGAAAAAAACACTTCAAATCAATATTGCGGTGAATGATCTGTACAACACCAGACTGTGTGGGTCTAACACAGTCTAGTGTCATACGGATCATTCACCGCAATGTTGGTCTGAAGTGTTTTTTTTCATTTGCTTAAATGTTTGTTATTGTCATTATGTTCGCTTACATGTATGTTTCACAAGGTAGTGTAAAGGCACATTTACGGTGTGGTGGGATATATAATAATCACATTATTGCAAGTTGTCCGCAGAGTGTGCCAGTGAAAGAATTTAGAAAATCGGTTATTAATTGGCGAAGATAGTTATGGACAAAAGTATAGTGCCACGTTTATATGGCCCACTTTGTATATAGAGTGATTTTCAAAAAAAAATGTATAGCTCTTTGTGGAAAACCTATCTCAAAGCTACGGAATGTCACCTGCCATATGAAATCAGTCAGTGTTGCCTGCTATCCGACACGTGAACGCGTCCCTCCATAACCCCAGCCAGAGAGGTCGGTACTCTGTTTACCTTGATGATTGGTTTTATACCGAAATGGTTCATCTTTTCGCAGAGGGTCACCAATCCAAGTAGTAACCACTTGATAGTGACCTGACCCGGAATTGAACCAACGACCTTACGATCACAAGTCCAACGCCCTAACCTTTATACTACCAAGCCACTTGAGAAGGCCCAATACAAAGTAAACTTTTTGTCAAAACTGCTCGGAATATTTACCTTTTAAATTTTTTTACTGATAATTATAATCTACGTAAAATTTGCAATGAAGTGATTTTTAAACATTTTAGGCCTATTACGTCGCTACACTACTTTGGGAAATAAACATCTGTAAACACGACCGAGTCACAGGGTAACTTTCAGCATTCTAAAGCCGACTATATTTCACGACGTGTTTAAAATGCGACGGTATATCTAACTAGTTTTGTTTTTTAAGTTAATGATTAATTTGGCTAGTAAAAAAACTTTTTAAAATCAGTTAATATGTGATACAGTTATATGAAAGTATAAAAGTTGGGGCTTTTTTACGAACCACAGAATGTAGTTGATAGTAATTGTCACAAGCAGATGACGACAAGCGAAGATGACGGCGTCTAGTGTCGACGTCGCACTGTATGCGGCAGTTCGTCCAGCTGCTGGGGCTTAGGCGTCGACAGAAAACCAGGCCTAACAGTGGTTAGTAGTCGTGTGTTTTATACGTTCGGTGACTTTGATATCTGACACTCTAAACTGAAAATTGGCGTTATTAGTTGCCTATGTTTTAAAGAACGTTTGCACTTCTAGTGCCTTTTTGTTTTTGCGCTAGAACTTAGAAGCCCATAACCCATATGAGACTGACGGACAGAGGAACGGAAGGCAGATAGTTTAAAAAGGTTAAAACAAGTTAAAGGTCGTCTATAGCTTCTAATGTTAACCCATATCACAGCTACAAAGCGGCAACTGCCATATGGAATCACACCTGCCACCCGACACAGGTAACCGCATCCAACTTTAACACCAGCCACACAGGTACTCGATTTGTCTACTACGGACAGATAGAAGACTCAGTTGACACTGATATGGTTTACCTGTCCGCAGGCAGTTAGCCGTCCTGGTAGTAACCACTTGACAGCGACCCGACCTGGAGTCGAACCCACGACATCTTAATCGTAAGTCCAACGTCATAACTGTTACGCCACCAGAGTGCAAGCAACCTTTAGCATTGCAGAAGCCTTATAAGTAAGTAAGTAAGTAAGTAAGTAAATGATTTATAAAGCGCCAAAGTCTCAGAAAGAATCAGGGCGCATAGGATGATGGACGCTAGGTGGCAGAAAAGGCTGACTGAAAGTAGTG
>Ga0056128_1010806_pt1 | contig 11340 bp, 7 predicted proteins | sample WorMetLIZISLAND2_FD_71113 | JGI IMG/M metagenome (GOLD analysis project Ga0056128, IMG submission 71113) | Marine gutless worms symbiont microbial communities from Max Planck institute for Marine Microbiology, Germany - Olavius geniculatus... ... | reverse complement strand
CCAGATCCTCCGAATCTGTACCAAGACGAGGGACGGTGACCGGCCTTCGCAGGAGTGGAGACGCGCCAGCGGTCGTCCACCCACCACCTGGATCCACCAGATCTGCCGTGACACGGATGTTACCGCGACGGAGGCCCTGGAGCTAGCGGAGGATAAACCTTCTGGCGAACGATCGCAACGGCGGGACGCTTCGGCTGATTGCTTCGCGTCTGATGATGATGATGATGATGATGATTCACCTGTGTCGGAAAGTCTTTTCATGGTCTCAAATGGTGCTCGTAGCCCGGGAGTAGGATTAGATGAAGGTCAATCAGTAAGTCAGTCATTCAAACACATTTTATAGCACCATACGTCGCGAACAAATCAACCCTTTAATTGTATTGATGTTCTCGTTGGTTTAAGATGTCATGCAAAAAATTTTCTTTTTAATTAAACACTGCCATAATCTTCAAAATTTGGTTGCAGATTTACAACACAATGATTTATAGAATAAAATAAGTGACATAGTAGGCAAATCTTTACCACATCACAAAGCGTGTTGCATCGAATTGTGTGTATTTTTGTGCATATGCACCGTGTTCAGAAAACGTGGGTGTCTTGCGTTTTCTTCGTGTATTATTTACTGAATCTACATTTTACAACAACTGTGAATGATTTTTGTATTGGTCTTTTTTGTTGTCGTTTTATACTGCATTTGAATGGTTTTAGACCCTTTTGAATAGAACAACTTTAATGCGTCACAGAACTTACAATTTACATAGTACTTACAAAGTTTTTTTTATTCCAATCGTAGTCATACCGACAGAAAGGTGATATATAATCATACAACACACAAAACAACTTTTACACGGGACAGTAAGCGGGCTATGTAGAGTGTGATGTAGTATCATAAAATAGAAATATATGAAAATGCATACCAAAATAAAATAACTAGTAGACGTATTTAAATAACATTTTATTTTAAAAAAAACTTTTTCCAAGTTTTGACATTCAGTGAGCGGTCACGAGATTTACACATTGTAGATTTCTAGTCATGTGTAGATCGCAACGGCGGGACGCTTCGGCTGATTGCTTCGCGTCTGATGATGATGATGATGATGATGATGATGATTCACCTGTGTAGTTTGTGCAAAAAGTGATTTTTCTCTGCAGCTTATCTCGGAATGAAATGATTAATCAATCATTAATATCGATCCACATTTATGAAAGATGCCACAAAATAATGAGTGCATATTTTTATTACTCACTGTTTTCTGTGGCTACTACTAGGCTGACTTTGGTTTTATGCGGCCTTGCTGAATTTACTAGGCCCACTATCGCCACTGGCTCAAAAAATGTCGTAACGGAACTTGATTTATGCAGAAATGTTTTTTTCCGCAGCACTTGCAAATTAATCTGACAACGTGGAATGATCCACCAAAAAGTCGTCTCACTTGTTAGTAGTGTGTCGTTCTAACAGGCCGCATTACGTGTCTATGCCCGTCCGTCCGCTCGTCTGTCTGTCTGTTTTGAAAACCAGGGTTGTTAGCAATATTGGTAAAAGTATTGCAATAGCAATAGCAATACTTGGTAGAAGAAGTGTTGCAATACTGATTGCAATATTTTTTTCAGATCAGTATTGCAATACTACTGCAAAACTTTTTACAATACTCCACTACGCGCTCTTTCCAAATAAATTTTGATTTTTGTTTTTCTGTGCAACTTTTTCAAAATTTTGGGTTGACTGCAGACTACGTGGTATTGTGCTCAACTTATAATTTAAACAGTAAATAAGTCGTATTGACGTAATCTTTTGTGTTTAGTTTTTTTTCACGCGATCAAACAAAAAAAATGGAAAAAATTGGCGCAATTTTCAGCGTTCTTACGATAAGAAGTGTACAGTATATCAAAAAGTATTGCTTTTAACTATTGCAATATTTTAACCACAAAAGTATTGCAATACCACATGCAATACAAAACATGCAACGAGTATTGCAATACCTGTTGCAATACTAAGAAGCATTGCCATATTTATTGCAATAATTGCAATATTCCAATAAGCCTATTAACAACTAGGCCTATGTTGAAAACGAAACAAAAGCAGAAAACAAACAGATGTTCCGAACGTTTCACAATGCAGCAATAGGCGGTGTGCTAACTTTTTTTAGCTCAAAAGTCGAGGACATTGTCATCGTGCGACAAAAAATCTATAAGATGGCACACGTTTCGTTTTTTTGTGCGTTGACCTAATTTAATGTCAGCGCCTATGACGTCCTGCAACTATGCGGACGGCAGCATATAACTGGGCGCACACATTTTGTTTGTTTCCATCGTACATGTATATTGACCGGAATACGTGCCGATCAGTCAAAGCCGATAGTAATATTCATTTACTCATTCATTCACCCATTCAATGTTATGCTCAAAGCCCATGCGTAAAACACAAAATGCTATGTAAAACAAATAATAAACACATGCACACATGCATATCTCTCTGAGGAGCCATATATTAATAAACGGGCGACACTCGTACTAGCGCTCAATGCGAACTAGGTCTATAATAACAGTTATCCTGGTAATTGCAACGTTAAAAATGTATTGGAAACAAACACATACAGGCTATATATAATTATGTGAGTATACATGTCGTCATGATAGTCGTATTTCTCGGTCAGGGACATTCGATAGCAGGCAAACATTTGTGCAACATTTGGCCTACATTTGACATATATATTTTTTGGCTTTATACCTTGTGAATTCGTTAATACCACTGATTTGCAACAAAAGTGTAAAAATCTCAATAAAACGGGGTTAAATCTAGAAAAACTCAAAATTGCTTTGCTGTTTTTTCCCGCAGGCGACATGCTGCTTTTTGTCTGACGTACGCTCGTTATTCTGAAAAAAAATAAAAACCGATTGATTGATTAACTAAGTCTGATTACACTCAGCAAGCTTAAATTTTGTTAGCATACACAGAGGGTCGATTCGACAGAACGATCAACATTGGCATAGCATAAAACGTATTGTTTGTAGGCCAATCGCAAAGCTGAGCAACGCCGAGCAACGCCAGCCACCGCTCTAAAAATATTTGGATCCCTAACGCAGGTAAGCTACGGTCGATTAGCGGTGTCAGTGTTACAACACTGTTCGCTGTGCATCGACTGAGTGAAAAGTATCTCTGGCGTCGCGTGTGTATCGAACTAATATTATAGGCACAGTGTCTGAGTCTGATTGCCGATCACATGGACAAACGCCGAAGAATGACACATTTCGTGCTAGGCTGCGTTATTCTGCTTTCGTATTTAACCGGTGAGTTATTTTACACTGATCGAGTCGTTATTATTTTAAACTTTTTGCTTGAAAAAATTTTCGGGAGATAAGGCTTTTTCTCTCGCCGTGATGTAGGCAATTTGAAATACAAAAATCAGCGGTTCATTGAATTAGATTGAGTATGTCTACGTCTGTCCCGTTGCCTATATCTGCCATATTTCATAGTCAACTTCTTACGGCGTCGTTGGTCACCAGCAAGCCACAATTTAAGTCCGGTGACATCATCGACAGTAGACCTAGGCTTCTTATAGATGAACAATTCAGACCAAACGCTTATCTTTGACGGTTGTGTTCAAGAAAACAGGCAGGATTTCTCATTAGCTCAAACCAATAATAATACAAGTAAATGTCGATTATTGTATGATTTTGATAAAAAATATCTGACTACTTAAAGTGGAGCTAGTTCAAATTGGTAGCGACCGGAAGGTACCCTTGAAAATTATCGGATTGTAGCGCTGCACAGCCGTCAAGACTCGTTGGAAGGAACACGAAGTTGCACATGGGTCTCCTGAAACACTTGTTTTATTGGTTATCACTGTTTTTTGCTTTTGTTCTTGGCGATGTTAAACACTTTGTTTCACGTTGTCCACCATACAGTCTGCAGTAGGATAACGCGTCGATAACGAGTCATGTGTGATCAAACTAAAGACCGCGTAGGCCACACGACCGACTGTCGGCCAGCGTAAAATAAGTGTGGGTCAAACCACTGTCTGGAGTGAAATAAGTTCGTTTAACATTCACTTATTCTACTCTAGACCGTTGTTCAACATAGTCTCATAGACGAAGTGTGTGAATTCTGGCAGCAGCGGCCAGGCTGTTCAGAGTTTGTGTGCTGTGATGTGCAGTTGTGGCATCGAACATGGACGAGGATCGACTGCAGAAGCAAGTGATTGACTCGAACCAACACAACCTGCTTAACATCCCGGTCGCTGAGGTTGGAGACGTTCTTCATCTGCAGCTTGGACTTGTGCTCAAAAAAATCGTCAAAGTGGTATGTGACGCCGTGGTGCTATATAAAATATAAACTCGTATTATTCACAATGGCAATGAGCGCTTGTGGCAAGAAAATGTTTAAAATAAGTATAAAAGATGTTTGAAAAAATGCTGTCTTGAATGGTGCATCTGAAACTTGTATAGTGAGACAAAAATCTGCAATTTTTCAATAACGACTCATTTAAGATCATTGGGCATATATTTCAGACTTCTGGTATAAGTTGCATACGCGTTACTCAGTTTATTCTTTGAGCAGATGACAGTAAAGTTTTTATTTCTTTCTGTGTGTACTATGAGTACAGTTTTATACTAAATGATGATAATACGCAAATACACAATACAACGAGTACAATGCAGCATCCGGCCACTCAGAAGTACATGCAGCAGCATGCACCGACACGAAGATTATGCAGAAAGCACCCAATAACTGCAAATGTGTGGTAAATAATTGTTTTTGTCTGTCCAATGCAATGCATAGCATTGGACAGAGTATAAAATCACCTGAGCGTCCGTCCGTGCGTCCGTGCCGTATCTCCATAACGGTGCAAGATAGACGCATGGTCACAGTCTGTGGACCACCCATAAAAAGTCGCCCACCGCGAGTCGAATGGTCTCGTGGCCGATGACGTCAAGTGACCCCAAAAGGTCAAAGTCGTGACCTTATTATTTTCAAGGAGGCAATTACACTTTTTAATTTTTACCACCGGCCATCATAGCTCAATCATTTAGATTATACGGACTTTTCTGTTAGCTATCGAGATGCATTGCACAGTCTCCGTGTTCGTTTGAACAGTATCTTGTCTTGTTATCGTTTCAATAAATATTACTTAACTGCAGTATATTATTACTTTGTATGACTTTATAATACAGGATTACATGTACACGTTTTCCGAAAAATAGCACTTTTCATATAGGCTTTTGGACGTCCTGACGATATTTGGGTTAGACGCCATATCTACGTTTTCTTCCCTACTGGACGTGTAAAAAATTTGAAATTTTGTTTTAATCGACTTATTTCTTGTTTACCGTCAGCTCGAAAACGATAAACGATTTAAGTCAGTGTGTGCTAAAAATCAGAAATGTTTTGACTTTTGAGTAATGTGTCAATTATACATCACGTTTCTGTCATAAATATCAAATGGCTCGCAGCAGGCGAATGTTTATGCGGTAGCTTACGATAGGTATCAACGGAAGCCTTGTGATTTCGTGTTGTCCGTCCGTTCGTCTCGTAATGTTTGTTAAAACCGTATCGTTGAACAGAATGAAGAAAATTTTACCAAACTTTGGTTAGTGAAGTAGTTTAGACAAAAAATAAATTTATTAGTTTTATTTAAGGACAGGTCAGAAAAAAAGTTTTTATTTAAAATCATAATGTGCAGAACTTCAACACACACGCACCGTAGATGTAAAAACATTTTTATGTTTTTAAAATAAAAGTTTATATAACATGTTTTAATGTTTTTTTATTTTTAAATGTTTTAAAATATTTTTTATGTTTTTAATTATCTGAGTTAGATATTCTTTGCGTGTATAAGGGCGAAGAAGTAGCGATTGGAAACATCTGCAGTTTAATGTTTTTATGCATATTTTTAGAATGTTTTTTATAAAAGTAAAAACAAAACATGTTTTTATGTTTTGTATTTGCAAATCAATGTTTTTAACGTTTATGACACGCACCGCTTGCCGAAAGGACACTTACTATTTGAAACAGTAGTATCAAAGCTGGGCAGCGAAAGAGCAGATAACGTCTCATTCACACTGGCATAACGATCATGTCTGAACAACATACATTTTGTAAGATTCTGATTTTTTACAGAGAACTTGCAGTAAAATTTTACGCCGCAATGCAACAGTAGTTTGTTGGTTATAGCGGTGGGCGGAAGCGCTGCTTGGGCGTTGAAGTAGCGTCAAGTTTCAAGTAAGAAAAAAAGTCAGTAGGTGTTGAGCAAACAGCGCCCGATGTAGCATACATCTCGGCGATATTACAGAAGGTCGGCGGACAGGTGTACTTGCTGCGAGCTGCGTTACCTGGCGAGAGCACCTGACACTGATCGACAAAGCTAGCAGCCAGACGTGGGATGTTTTTCATCTTTCTTCCTCGGAAATAAAAGTCACAAACAACAAAACGCCGACGCGCCCCAAGGTTCATAAAACATATTAGGCCGTAAAACCGTCGTACTTTTAGCGCCGCTACGTCGAATTGATCTATTATTGTTCGTTGCCGAATGGGCGGGGATCATATATTATATTTTACTGATTACCTTCGCCGAAGGAAAAAGATTATGCTTTACGAATGCTGTCTGGTTTTTGTTTCTTTCTTTGTCCACAAGACTACTCAAAAAAATGTAAACGAATTGTTGCACATCTGAGCGTGATGCAAGAAACAATCGACAAAATTTTAGTCCGAACGGTCCGTATTTGGAGTTTCTGGATTTGGATCCGGATTGGCATCAAAAGCTAGGAATTTTTACGCTATTAATTATTTACTACTGTCACAGTACTGTGATTCTGCACGTCTATCTAGTTAGCATGACCACGGTCATTAAGCGTTCAGGGGAGTCGATTTTATTTGTCCATCGTCTGCATGTAACAACAGTCTGTTCTAATCGGTGACTAATGCCTATCGTAACAAACAGAAGTTAAAGGCTTTGTCTTTCGGGTCAATTGGCGCTCGCCTATGAATTTTTACGTGACGTAAGCTGTTAGTCGGTATCTGCCGACATGCAGACGCTGCAGCTACAGCATGGTAGATAGACTACCGCAGGCCAATGTCCAGTAATTGTTGCAAGGCATGACTTGAGTTCGAAAAGCTTTAGCGATGAACGCTAGCCGGCGAACTCTGACGTTCTTTTGACGGCGACTACGAATTACTTATTTACTTTTTCAAACTCTTACTCATGTAGCTTACTTGAAATTAGAGCGATGATATATTTAAGAACATTATAGCTCTGCTTGAGATATTTCCGACAAAGCTTATGAATAATTGTAGCAATAATAGTAAAGATCTGAGATAATTTTTGGCAGGGAAGGGATCACCAAGACAAGACCAAGTCACACGCTATTATTTTTATTTGTATCTTTATTAATGTTGTTATTATTAGCAACAGCAACATTATCATTATCTCAGTTAGACAAGAATTTTCTAAGTTACAGATAAGTTTTATTTTTAAAGTATTTTGTTTTAATTATGGGACCTAAGGCATCATTAGAAGCTGCAGAATATTGACTGACAGTGATGCATTAGTTGCATTACATTCTGCATTGCGTGCATTACGACGCCCCACCTTGCACTTGCCTCTATAGGCTAGGCAGACTGTGCCGCTCAGATAGATTAACTCTGACGAACCACAAGATAGAACAAGAAGATATGCCTGGCATTTCGTTTCCGCCTTATGCGAGTTATTAACAGCGACAGTGGTGCACAGTGAAGTCAGCACAAACGATTGTTTTATCCTCTGATTTTGATGATGTTAATAATATTATGCAGGCCATTAATCCTTGCTGTAAACAATATTTTTTCATTCTTTTCCAGGTACTTTTAATTTTGGTTTTCAACGAACGCATGTGATATATTTTGAGCACAGAACTAAATTTTTTACACAATAAAGTGAGTTACATTATTTTTTGTACTAAATTTATGTTATTTTGGAAAATGTCATAACTGTTGATTTTGAACACCTTTAAAACAACTAAATGGCTTTTACAGTTTTTCGTACAATTTCTTTGCTCGTTTTTGATCCGGCTCTATAGTTGACGCATTGCGTTTTGCTCGTGCTTTCTCCAGGAAAATACTAGATGTCTGCGCGTGTTGTTTTTACCGGCGCTGCGCAATAAGTTTACCGTACACTAGAACACCGCTCTTCCGTTATGCTTGCGGCTTGTCATCGCGGAAAGCAAGTTCGAACGGCGAACAGCACGAATATTAGCCTGTACGTCATTTAATTTCATTTTTTCAGGTCCGATAAGTCGTAGTGATCCACGAACTGCCATCGGCCACCATCTTATACAGCTGTAGCAGAGCATAGTGCAGGCGATAGCTGAATGGATGCTATAATTGGTTACACGTAAATGCTGAGCATCTTGCACATCAAGGACTACTACAGTATCTGAAAACCCGCAAAATACAGTCACGTATAAATTAGTGGCCATACATTTACAACCTCATAGAAAATAATTTACATGATATTTTTGTTTATTGTATAATAAAATAGACATTGTTGGTCTGTTGTTTTTGCAGGAAGAAGCCGCGGAGGTTCTCCATGCCCAATACTGGCTAGAAACGGTGAGATTGTTTTTGTATTTAAACAAAATATGCATACCGGCTTTTTATTACGTTGATTTCTATTTGACTTGACTTATTAAGTAGCTGTTTGGTAATAGCTCTGTTACTTAAACTACTTTAACATCTTCTGTTGCTTGACAGATTATATTGTATTGTGTTGTCTAGAAGTGGAGAGATTATCGGCTGGCGTGGGATGCAAGTCGTTTTCACGGACTGAACACCACATACGTGAAAACTGAGCTTTTATGGACTCCCGACATTACTTTACAAAATAAGTACGAACATCGCTGTATTGTTGTTACGTGTAAATTAAATAGGTAAGACATTTATGGCATTTTGTGGAATATTACACACCATTTCATTAAAAAAGCGTGAAACAAAGCGACACTCTTTTTGAATAGTGGCTACGAAAACTGAAGTAAAAATATTTTACGACAAGAGAATAAATGCAAACAGTTTGTTTCGGTAAAACATTAAAAGCCAACAAAGAAACTGCATCAGTATTTTTAAAACAGTTTTAGGGACAGGCGTTTTTTAAGGTGGGGTGGCAATCGGAAACACAGGATTTCTTTTAGTCTTACTTGAGACGTTCGACTATTCTGTTGCGGTTTGCTGCAGTGCGAAAGAGCAGACGATTGGCAGCACGTCTCCGCAGTCGAACTACGTGCGCATCTACAACGACGGCACGTGCATCTGGTGGCCGCTGTTTGAACAGTCTATGACACACTGTCAGATTGACGTGACGTGGTATCCATTCGACGACCAGCATTGCAACCTCAGCTTCGAGTCGTGGAAATACGGCAGCAACGTGCTCAACATCACCGCTAAACAGCTGCCCGACCTCTTCTATCATTACAAAACCAACGAAGAATGGCATCTGCTAGGTTTGCACCTGCATCAATACGTTTTCTTTAAGTTTGCAATATCTAAGCACTGTTTGCTGCATCGTGAGTCGTGACCAAACAACTACCGAATATCTATGCCAAGTATTGACTAATTTTCATTTTTTCTACAGTTGAACTTATCACAAGATGTCATAGACCTCTTAGGTCTATGGAAAATATGGAATACAAACGAAATATGAAAAGTAAGAATGCATCTAATTACAACCTTTAATTTTATTTACTGTTTTGTTTACGTTTAGGTAACCGTTGCTGCATTCATCGAAATCATTTCTGTTCGCCGCTAGACGTCGCCATAGTGAACAAATTGTCATAGTTACTGTTTTAACTAATAAGACTATTCAAAGTAAAACGGTTCTACTGTTAGTTTTATGGATAGTCGCTAGAAAAACTTATATGTTTGGCTTTTCTAGACATATGCTTGTTTCGTTTTTACACACTGGTACTGTTTATTTTCACACACAAATCAATGATGATAACGATGAGGATACGATGTTATCTATACAGACGTGCACATATCGGACACGCTGGTGCCGTACGGCTGCTGTGAGAAGTTCTCTCGCGCCACGTTCACCCTGTCAGTTCATCGCAATCCTCTCTATTATATCATCAGGGTTGTTATACCGTGTTGTTTGCTGGCCTTTCTGTCTGTGTTCACGTATGTTCTTCAGCCAAACCGCACCGAACGACTCGCTATCGGTTCGCACGTTTTCTTTATTGTTATTTTGTTTGTTCTGCTGTAAAATAATTAACAATTCTAACTAGATAGCAGTCGTAACCCGCAGGTATCTCCGCCAAGGCAATGCTATTCGCCAGGTGGCGTCACCATCTTCGGTTTTGCAGCGGTTCCGCTTATGCCCTCTTTAACGCAATGGTAACGAAAATTTCAAAGTGATCCAGAATCCAGGATTCCTGTCGGTTCACCCCCAAAATTTAATCACTTATAGCTTATGCCATGCCCGACATTCCCTCAAAATTTCAGAAAGATCCGTTCATAATTTTTTGAGTTATCTTGTACACACACACAGACAGACAACACACACACAACCGGCAAAAACATAACCTCCTTGGCGGAGGTAATAAATGATTACACGCTAATAAAGGACAAAAATTATCTTTACAATTTAAAAGCCATAAACAAGGTCACAGGTCATAAACATAGTCACTGTGGGTCACATCAATGCAATAAATAAGCTTGCATTTCCAGCAGAGTAGCAGAATGTCATTTTCATTAAATATCAAAAATTGCAGCAGCAAAATTGTAGAAATTGATTTTCTGTTCATTCTGTAGCACATAAATAAACGAAAACAAAAGCAACAACCAGATAACGGCAGCAAGCTAATTAAGTATTTACGCAGGCATATATCATTTTTATTGTCGTTCTTTTGTACGTCGCCGGAAAGCCACGTAATGACTAGCGAGGGCCCGGATGTGACCGGGAAATGTAGTAGGCCTATACGCCATTGTACGGCAAAGTGTACGCATAGTGCATGTTTTAGCGTTAATTTTAATTTGCTGTAAAAATGTTACGAGTTTTGCTTTTTACTGTCGGCTAACAAAAATCATGATGATAACTATTATTTGAATTCGCTGTGTAATGAGTATCAGATATATTAGATTAAGATGTGAAAAAAAAATACTTATTAAGTTACACACGTATCACATGAGTGGTCTGCAGAATATTAGTACTAGCGTGCAGTATTTCTTTAGATTTAATTATCCATAATGACATGAAGAGCTGAAAGACATCTCGCCACCACTTGCCGACAGCCAGGGTGATATACTGGTAGAAGAAGTACAAAAGGCCGTGAAAAAATTGAAGAACAACAAAAGTCCAGGAAATGACGGGATAA
>Ga0056128_1010805_pt1 | contig 11340 bp, 9 predicted proteins | sample WorMetLIZISLAND2_FD_71113 | JGI IMG/M metagenome (GOLD analysis project Ga0056128, IMG submission 71113) | Marine gutless worms symbiont microbial communities from Max Planck institute for Marine Microbiology, Germany - Olavius geniculatus... ... | reverse complement strand
GCACCCAGTGGCACGAAATTTTGTCACGATAAACTAGAGACCTTGGGGCAGTCCACGGTGAAGATTTCGTGATCCTAGCTTGCACCGTTTTGATACAGCTCACGAGTGTGACAGACAGACGGACGGACAGACGCCCAGACGATGGCAAAGACGCGCGAAGCATTCTGCTGTCACGCGTAAAAATTAGATGGGTTTAAAGCATGTAGTAAAGATGATAAGTGCTGACATGACATGCAGCCGTCCATCCAGCTTTCAAGTGTCTCAGGCACTGACAGTAAACCAGATCACTTCACAGCTGATCTAATATCTCAATTTTTTGGATGTCTGGTAGCCACGGTCTTTGACTTTTTGAAACAAAAACTGCCACATCAGTAACTCTTGCCACAAACTAAAGTTCAGAAAAATTTAGGTTTTCTACGCCTTTTGTTTACAAGTTATAAACCGTATCGCATAGACAGAAAGCTGGACTAGCAAAACATATAACAAATGAAATGCAATTTAATGTCACTCACTTCAACCCACCATAGTCTGTCACCATGACGTGGTGGTGGGGCTCAAAGCTCCAACGACACAAAAGATTTCCAAAATCCGTAAGCAAGAAGCCAACCAAAAACAGACTAATGTGAACAGTTATCGTACATTTTACCAGTGCTCATGTATTAGTTAATCTTTGGCTTTTGTGCCGATATCAGCTTTACGGCTGTTTATGGCTTCACAGTGCAGTTTATTCGTAGTTTTGCAGCCATTTATGTAACCTTTGGTTACTTTAGAACTTTCTGGGGATGCGCACTGCCAAACTCAGCACTGGGCAGTTGCCTTTCCACCCAAAAGCCAAAGTAAGGTAAGATAAGCACCAACTCTGATGGGCTCACGCTAGTCAGCTGCTACGATACTACACATATTGTAAAGTGCTTCTAGTTACAAGACAAAACTTGTGTAAGCGGCATTGTAACAAGTACCCTGATCTTTGCTTTTTCACAGTAACGTACCAAGAAAAATCTGTACCATTTATACATGTATTTAGCATAGAAGAGCACATGTTAAATAACAGACCACAGCGTTGGACCCAAAATTTCAGCTAAAAAACCTATACAACTATTAGTACCTGCCTAAACTGGAGCAACTCAAAAAAGGGGAGCTGGTTAAACAAAAAAGCACCACCAGTACATTAGTGTAATGAAAAGTGAAAATTAACGTAATGGTGAAAAAGTATTTTATTCATTAAAATATGCATTACCGATTCTCCAGTTTTAGCAGAGACAAAGAAGCTTGACATTCCATTGTCACGAGCGTATCTATCATGACGATTGCTCTTTACAACCCGCATGTGATCCAAGTCAACTAAAATACACCAGCTTCATCATCATTATCATTGTCATCGTCATCATCATCATCATCAACAGCAGCAGCAGCAGCAACATTATCATTGTAACTCTTTTACTATATCTATCAAATTAATGCATTACGTAAAGTCCTTCCCGAACTATAAAGCCCATAAGGCAGCACTGATCTTAGTTTCCCTAGCTTTCAGTCAAATACCAGCTTGTATTCTGAGACTATTGCACCACGCAGTGTGTTTTACATTCCAGCTTTCCAGCTTTCACTGGTACTCACTGTGCCTTACTTACTTAGCACTTAGATCCTCGGGTCCTTGACAGGACAATGGGCAGCAAGAGTTCGCCATCTGCTTCTGTTTGTAGCCACAGCCCGGACGCTGTTCCAATCGACTCCTCGATCCACCAGGTCTTCTTTAAATGTAGACCGCCGAGTCGTCGTTGGACGACCTCGTCGTCTGCCACTACCATGAGGGGTCCATGACATGGCGTGATTGGCTGGTCATCCAGGTGGCATCCTGATGATATGGCCTGCCATCCAAAGTCGTCTCTCTGCTACAATGTCCTGTAATCTTCGCTGCCCAGTCCAGCTTAGCACCTCCATGTTAGTCACGTGGTCCTTCCATGCTGCCCCAAAGACTCTAGTTTATTGTGACAAAATTTTGTGCCTTTGGGCAAAGGGGTTCTCCTCAAACGAAAGCGTCAAACAGGGGTGCCCCCTTAAAAACGTTATTTTGTCGCTATTCGCTCTTCTAGTTTAAAAACAGTTGCAGATAGGTACAGACATGTTGTTTATCATAACAAGCACTGGTCATGCACATTTTAACTTTATCAACATTGATGACCTTGAGTGACCTTAAACCCCCAAAAAGAGGGTTTTTAATGACTTTTTCACAATTTTTGGCTGCACTGCACATTTTAAGAATGAATTTTGTTGAAATGCCTGAAGCAAGACCAAGACAAGCTGTGTATGAAATTCTCAGCATTAAACACAGTTTTTAGCAGTCCAGGAGACCTGCACACACGAGCATAAAAGAGGGGTACCTTTCTAAAAAGTGGTTATTTTACTGATATTGCCTCGTCTAGCATGAAAACAGTTGCAGATAGGCACAGACATTTTGCATATGGTAACAAGCACTAGTGACGAGCTTCTTAGGAGTGTCAACATCGTTGACTTTGAATGACCTTGAACCCCCAAAATAAAGGTTTTTAGCAATTTTTTTGCAACTTCGACACACATTTTAAGAGTGAATTACATATAAAGTTATTATTATTTTATTGCACGTTGTGCACTGATTGCCAAAGTGGCAAGACCGCTGCTATCGCGCATCACGTGAGCTCTGCTCAAATTACTAACCCTAACCCTGTTTTGTCACCTATGCTATTTATGCTGTGCAGTTACTCTGATGATTATTGAGGTTTCACTGCCAATAGATTGTAGGCCAATGTTTAACAACAAGACAACTTTCTGTCATTTCTGTCTACCTGTAACATAGACCAGCCACATGATTAAGAAAATTCAATGTTTGAATACTGTGATTAAGTTAACTGAATATGGACACCTCTGGTTTTTATGCTCTGACCAAAATGTAGTGAGCTATCAGTTTTGTGGAACAGTTTGTGTGATTTTCAGCAAAAAAATCAAAGCTAATCATTTAATATTGTTTTAACCGATATCTTTTTAACCCACAGTTTTCCAGTTACATTTGACTTTTTGACTGGTTGGAGAAGCATTACTCATGCTGGAAAAACAGTGTCTTGACAGACCTTTGTTGGCAACCAGAGACAAGTGAGGTTTTTTGGTCGTAGCAAACACTTTGTTGACAATGTGTAGCCACTCGTCTAAGTTGTCAAAGCTGGTCTGATTCGTCACATCATAGACAAACAGCACCGCCTGCAAACATCACATCAATCATTTATGACTTGGGTAGCAACATCCTGGGTTTACAAGTTTGAAAATGGAGAAAAAGTTGTAATATTGCGACAGATATGTGCAAATAACCAAAAGACATATTCATGGGTATCAAAATTTTACCATTATATGTTCCCAAAATGAGTATTAAAAACAATTTTTTTTAATTTTTCGAAAAAAATGTCCAACAGCATGAAAATTTTTAGCAAACTAGAATTCAGAAGGGTGGTAAAATTTCCTTCCCTCTCCTCTGCCACAATGCTACTGACTCATCTATCAAATAGTTCAACTGTAAATTTACTCACTGGCAGTGGTAACTCTAGTACCGTAAGTATGTGAATAAGTATGGTAAGTAAAATGTAGATTTATATAGCACATATTTTTTTTAGAAAAACTCAAGTGCACTACAGCACTAACATGGGGTCAGTGGATGACAGGTTTCAACTGTTTAACTTCAAGCACTAAATTGCAGTTGCCTCAGCCACGATGCCACCGCCAGTCAACACCTTTAATTACACCATAAAAGTTCAATTTTTAGACAGTTTTTATTGTACAAAACAGCTGGACTCTGAATGTTGGCTAAATGTACTGGTAATCCAGTCAGTAAGAGCAAAAACCATTACTAACATTCTTAAATACATTATTCGGTTGAACACTAGACATAATATAAAAATAATAGAAACAGTTAATTTTTATATCATTACTAACATTGCTGCCATAGATGTATTTGTCAAGCATACGACCACCAATGGACTGGCCTCCAATGTCCCATACTTGCATTGCAACGCTGATATCATCTGTGCACAATGACACAAAAACAGTACTGACATCCAATAATGTTTAGCATTATAGTGGAAGATAAAGCAACAATATTCTCAAACTGCACATAACTGCATGCAAAAGCAATGAAATAAGCTTTAGAAAAAAATTTAATAAATACATACTTAAATAAGAGTAAAAGTTACAGCATTGTGTAAAAACTGCTCATTAGCGCAACATTATGTTTTGATTTCTAATTCTGATAATAACTCACACAAAAACAGATATACTGTCAGATACACACTAAAATATACAATATTATAATAAATTCCCACTACAAAATGTTATTTTAAAAAACAGTCAGCAGCAGTGATGCTTAATCAGTGCAAATTAATAAATAATCTACCAATTCACACAAATGACATCAATATCACTAAAAATAAATATCCACAGTTACCAACTATGATTTGGCAAGCAACATGCAACATAATGTCTTACCATTAAACGTCATCCGCTTCAAAAAGAAATCAACACCAATAGTTTGGTTGTATGCTTTTCCAAAGTTATCTTGAGAAAAGCGTGAAGCAATTGAAGTCTGTCAAATCACATTGATAAATGAGCAACGCTTTACATGTATCGGCTACAGAACGTCACAAAACACTACGGCCCAAGAAAAAAAAATGCACAACAATGCCTTCACTGTGAGGTAAGAAAACATTACTTTTCAATAAAAAAGCTAAAATGATAGTAGTAAACCTAGCTAAAACTTAGAAGAAAAAGTCAATTTACTGTTAAAACCTAACCAGATGAAACAGCTAAGAATAATGCTGTACACATAGATAGTTCACTACCGGTACCATTAGCAAACAAAAGTAAGACACCTCGGTTGTAACTTGATAGCAGACCAGCCGGAGTCAAACTGTGATCCTTTACCTAACCACTAAGCAATTATTCTTAACCCTAATCAGAACCCTAGAGCTAACCACACAAACCATAAGCTAAGTGCATGGTTAGCTGTGTGTTGTGCAAAGCTTCCAAGCAAACCCATTTCCTAAAACAAATACAGCATGTCAGCATGTCGACTGCTGATCCAGTGACACACTACAACTCTGTATTCTGGTCGCTGACTGAGTATGCTTGCCCAGTGTGGCACTCTTCACTGACCTCAAGACAGTCACAGAAAATCGAGCGAATCCAAAAGCATGCACTATGGTTAGGAACCAACCGAATTCACGGGAAAAAATGCATGATTTCACAGCAGAATTTTTAAAATGTGTCAAATTTCACGGAAAATTCACGGAGAAGTTTCGCAAATTCACGGACCACACAGACGTTATTTCGAGGTGCTGCACTAATGCAAACGAAGAAATTTTAGAACAACGAATATTTACTACTAAGTCAAGACTCAAGACAGTCAATGTCAACTACTTAGTGCTGAAGTGCGACACGTAGCAAACAGCAACATCCGTACAAAAGCTGCTGATAAAACTCTGGAATTGTCATAGATTAAACTAAAAGCGCTAAAATTCACGAAAAATCACGGATTTCACGGAAATCAGCGTGTTTCACGGAAGAAGGTCAATTTCACGGAAAATGTCACGGCCGTGAAATCATGGATTAAGTTGGTCCCTAACTATGGTGTATTCTAGGAAAAGTCAGTTATATACGATGCTCAAGGCGTGTTCTACACTCGAACTGTTAACACAGAATGATCGTGGTGAAAAACTGACAAAACATTTCTTTCAACAGCTTACACAACCAGAAAGTTGTCTTAATCAAAACATGATATTTCTCATCATGTCTGCGCCGATCTCGTGCATGTGAATTTTGAAAACAAGAACACTCTGATATGCAAAACTGCGAAATTCTCATACTGTCTGGTTAATTTTACTTAAGAATTTTTTCTTGCTTTTACATATTTTATGTGTTGTACTGTCATCCAGCTTGTGACTGCAGTATACGGACACCTTGGTTAGTTTTATTGTCCCTTGGGTCCGGACACCTTGATTAGTATTGCGATGGTCGACGGCGTGAGACGGTGCATAGTCGACCAATCACAGGGCAGCTGCAGCTCAAAATGATTAGTGAGGCGACAAATGAAAACTGATGAATACTGAGTACTGATGACTAAGCTTATGCTTATTTTAGCCGTTTGTAAGCTAAAGTGGTTTAGTTAAATATGCTCCTAAAACATATGCCTATATGCTACGTAGAATAAAACACTGAAGTAAAGAAAACTTTTTTCGCTTAACAACGATGTTTAGACAGTCACTAATGGTGTCAGATAGCACAAAATACGAAATTGGGTGGTACTTATATAGGCCTACTCATGTATTTTAGAGTTTAAATCAATGAACTTATTTAGACTCAAACATAGTTCTTCATATTTCGTGCGGAACACTGGTTAACGATTCATCTTCAGCTGGTACGATCGCTGGCAGCTGTCATCTTGTCCAGATTTTCTTTCATCGTAGGCCTATATCTTGCCTTTTCAGTCTTCTGATTTTTCTCTGGCCAGCCATCTCCTGGTGTTCATCCTATAACCATGAAACGTAACTGACCGATTCTCTTTAGTTTTGCAACTTTATCACTTGAAAAATATGCTGAAGGTTTAAAATAACAGTGACAGCGGGCGTAAGTATTTAATGTGCAATTTTCTGCAATTTAGCAATTTTCTGCTTTTTGAAGACTTACGCAATCGGTTTCGATTAACGTCTGCTGTGGTCCTTCACTAGTGGAAAGGCGGACTACGTCGTAGCGGCTGATTGCATAACATCAATCTACTAGCCAAGGTGTCCATTCCATTGTGAATGATGCAGTACTAACCAAGATGTCATACAATCGTGACTGCAACACACAAGAAAGATGTTTCATTTGGCTAGAGTGAAGAAAGCGGGAATGTAAACAAACAAACCGATCCACCGTTTTGTGCACGCGTGCGAAAAAATATAGTTTCACATAACACACACATCTGCATTCCAGTCAGTGCAAATTTTCATGTATTGTTAATAGAATTCACTTAATCAGTATATTTCGCTGTTAGTTTAACTATTAATATGCTATTTAGTACATATCTAGTGCTTGTTTCCGCGAACTTCATTCGTCACAGCCATTTGCCTATGGCTCAAAGAACTTTACAGCAAACCTGTCAAGAGGGTGGGGTAGGGGGGTTAGCTACCCTGGGCCCTGCAACGTTTGGGGGGCTCCGCCATCGGCCAGAAATTTATAAAATACGTCAGAATGTACTATTTTGAACAGAAAAATTCAAAAAATTTTCTCCCCAGAGGGACCCCGTAAAAATGCTTGGGGGCCCCACAAAATGCCAAGAATGTTTCCCCAGGCCCCGCTATGGCTCTAGACGGGTCTACTTTATAGGATCATTGATTAATGCACAGTTATGCAAACCTGTTATGAAAATTATCACCTTCACTACAAAACGAGGGTGGCATTTGGGAGGGGGCAGCGCCACTTCCCCAGGATAATGAAAATGGGATGAATTGTGTCACTGAAACATAATTTGGTTCAGAAACTGTACCTTAGTAATAAATTATTCAAACTGCCCTAATGCGACGAACTACTTTGGTGCACATGAGATATATCATTGCACTTCGCTACAGTGAATCATGGCGGATTTTAACAACTTTCGATCTGAAATTTCACTCGTTGTATGACAAATTCGGTTAAAAACAAGTGGCGTATGTTTTTTTCAGGTTTGTTCATCACAGTGCTGTATTCTGTCAGTTATTTTGCGTTCGCAATCACTGCAAAACTTGATCGCAAACCACCCATAGTAATGAATAGTTCCCGTGATTTTCACTCGTCCCTTTCATTCAACCGTTAGATTAGATTACATTAGATTAAATTAGATTTAGATTTAGATTAGATTTAGATTAGATTGGATAAGTGGTGCGCGCCTAACAACTGCAAAACAAACCTTGCCGGATGATCCGTCGCCGACGATAACTATTTTCAACTGTTTACTTCGTGAATCGTCTTCTGTGTCCGACATAATAACTTAAAACTGTACTAAATCGACTCGAACCGAAGCATTAGCGAAATATCACGACGAAATCCTCATTGTTTTTGTCACAGTGGTTTTTGTGTTCATTAGTGACTGCGTAACCACTTCCGGTGACGTCAATCCACTGACGCCGTCAGTAAGCAAATCGGTTATAAAAAGATTTCTTGATTTTGGGTGCAGGCTCGCAACTAGGCCTACTGCGATTTCGCAATTTGTCGCAAGGAACAGCTCACATATTAAATATTGTTCACTTTTTACTTCCATAACCCACTTAGCTTTATAACAAAATATGAGATCACATATGCCATTTTTAGCCCACCACGGCGGTCGAGCCGTCGTCCATGCGTTCGTCCTTCCGTCTGTTTGTCTGTAACGGATGTATTGTGGCTAAGTCATAGGCAAATTTAGGGGGGGGGCAAAAGGGCCATGCCCTTAAGATGCCAAAGTCGCCCTTTTTGTCTTGCATATGAATGCATTATATAAATTTGTGCACTAAAACTAATAAAATTTATACTAAATATATGCATTTTAGGGGGTTTACATGCCCCATAAGCGTTTGCTTCCGGGGCTGCGCCCCGGCGACCGGTCCCTACCCAACAAGTTCACCTTTGTTCTCGGCATTTGGGCTTAATTTTTGGCCCTTGGGGGCTAGTTCGCTTCTTGTGACTCTAATTTCTGGCTACGCCAACTTAAGTGTAAGCAACAACAAACAACAAATAACGCCAGAAGCGTCTACACCATGCAAATGCTCCAAGAAAAAAATAGAAGTTTTTTTGGGAAATTAAAGGAAAAGTTGTTCTGCATTTCTGATATATTTATGATATCTTAGCAGCAGAAGTGTTCTGTGATGCTTAGAACGCACCAAGTTCGTTTTTCGCCGGGGCTCTGCCCCGGACCCCGGTGGGGGAGCTCACGACGCTTCCCCCAGACCTTTAGTCAGCTAGGGAGGAAGATACCCTCTCCCCATTCTTCACCCCGTCGACGCCTGCGGCGCTTCACTTTGAGTTAGGGGGAAACTTGCTCCAAGGACTTAGAAGGACAGACACCTTTGAGTAACGCTCTTTATCGCATGCAAGTCACTCTTCATGGCAGTACTTGTATTCCAGGTGTATTTCTATACTGTTTTGGTCATAGAAAAAAAATTAGCACCAAGAGTCCACGAAAATAGGCCATTTTGACTTTCAAAATCTCCAAAAAAATTCTGGGGAGAGGGCACTGCCCATTCCCCAGACCCTCCCCCATGTGGGGAAAGGACACCTCCTCCCCACACCCTATCCCCCTTGGCGCCTTCGGCGCTCGATTTTGGTCCTCCCCAACTTCAACTCCTGGATCCGCCTGTGGGCTAAGTTTTAGGTCGTAAGAAAAAACTTTTACGCGATTAATTAGCCATGGGTCAAACTCAGGCGTGCAAAATTTCATCGAGGAGAACATTTTCAAATCTGGGGTTGAATGGACGCGGGTTAGGAAATTCAATCGATAACTGGCCATATATCAGAAACGCTGAGAGAAAAAGCCAAGGTTATTATTAATCACTAACAAGAAGTGGCATAAGCCTTTTCAAATAAAATAAAAAAATCATTGACTTTGAATGAACGTGAAGAGTCATAACACACTATGGTATGCCAATTGCGCAGCATTGTGGTTAAACAGTAAGTTGTATCTATGTTTGGCAATGGTACTAACGGATAGGGCGCTATATAGCGACGTCAATAGTAAGCGTGTCTCTATCTGCAGCGGTTTGGCCGCAATTTTCAATGGAAAGTTTCAAGCTATAAGTGGCCATTTCAAAAACGGCGAGAGAGAGCCATCGTTAGGCCTACTATTAGGCTAATCACTAGGAAGTGGCGTACGCTTTTTTTAGATTAGATGAAAATTATCGACATTGGATGACCTTGAAAGTCACTGTCAACCACACGGTGGCTATGTGAAGGGGTGTTCGATGTAGATGGGTGTCTCTTCAATCTCCACCAGCCCTTTTTCCCAAAAAATTGAATTATTTTGTATAAAATAAAGTGTTTTGGTACATGTTTTGTACTAATTTAAATAAAACAGCTTAAAGTCGGACATTAGATGATTATCATTTGTGGACAGTGAACACGAAAATTCTCACAAAGACAATAACGTATCGTATTTTATCTGCGCCATGCTATAGGCTAATATGGGCGGGTTATGCCAGCGTATGTCGTCTCTCTGTCCGTCTGTCCGTCCGTCCCTGTGTGTGACGTTATAAAGATGCATTGTGATCAGATAAGTTAAGCTATACCTGCAGTAGGCCTCCGCCTACCTGGAATTTTATAGCACATAGTGTCTCAGCTCTTCGCATGCAAAATTTTACAAAAGGAACATCTTCAAATTCAGGGTAGAAGCAATATGGGGGTAGGAAAAGTTGGCGATTTTAAATCGACAAGTCGTCGTATCTCACGAAGAGTGAGAGATGGTGCCAAGGTCACATCTCTGCTTCTTCTTAGCGTATGCTCTGCATGCATGCCGAGCCAGGCAATAGCCTCCTCATCAGCCAAATGTAAGGCTGACAGACCGCCGAGAAATTTCGTATCTGGACAATCGTTCACATTGTGTGACATAGTTTGTGATGATGCGCCACAGGAACAAGATGGATCTGAAGCCTGATTCCCGCGGACGAGGTTGGCTGCACATCGACCCTGGCCAGTACGAAAGTGGTTCAACGTTGACCACAAGCGTCGAATCCAGAAAGTGCAACGGAAGGGTCCACGATGAGTGAGAGTTTTACTACATCTGAAGCATCCCGCTCTTCAGTCCATTTCTGTCGTGGTGACACTTCTTCCTGTTGTAATTCCTCGAGCCAAACTGGACGTCTTGATGTATGACGGACTCCAGGATGGGACTCGATGTCTCATATCAGGGGCAGAGTGACGGTTGAGGACCTGATCTTACTGAGAAGTTGATTTGTTGCTGCCATTCGCCGGATGTGACGGGGAGTGATGTGGCTGAGGACTGCAACCACGCCAAGGTCACTAATGTGAAGTCGCATTTAGAAGCTCGTGCAAATGAAGAAGAAGAAGAAGATTTCGCACAGGCACTAGGCAGCGAAGTTGAACTAGGCCCGTTGCGTGGGAGCTCATCCCCATGACGGCACTTTTGAGCCGGCGATGGCGGAGCCCAATTAAGACAGCATACAGCCCAAGTCGGCCGGATTAACCGACTGGATCGGTATGCTTGCAGTCCTGGCCACAGGGCCTACTGTTGCGCAGAACTCGCCGTTTCTTCCCTAGCGATGGCCTTGACCACCGCCAGTACTCATTTTACCATCCCACAGAGGGTAGAAGGCTGAGTCG
>Ga0056128_1010803_pt1 | contig 11341 bp, 7 predicted proteins | sample WorMetLIZISLAND2_FD_71113 | JGI IMG/M metagenome (GOLD analysis project Ga0056128, IMG submission 71113) | Marine gutless worms symbiont microbial communities from Max Planck institute for Marine Microbiology, Germany - Olavius geniculatus... ... | reverse complement strand
CTTGACGGATTCCTTCAACGTGCGTCCACCCAGCACGTCTTCGGCAACGTTCACGCCAGTTTTCAAAGCATCCGATGCAATTGCCTTGCCATGCGATCTGAAGAATGGAATCACGTATCGTCGAAAGATACGTCGAAAGTTTTTTTTTGCAGCGGCACGTACAGTATCGGGTTGAAGGTTTCATGTACGTTCCCATACTTTTTTGGGCTTGTCCACTATACGAAGCAGCGGTGCTTTCGTGTCTCCAACGGTAACGTGTTCCAGTACGTCTTAACACACATATAAAGCAACGTACATGGAGACTGGTAGACTGTAAACGATGCGTTAGGCCTATACAGTAAGCTACAGTTGTGTAGTACTGCAGGTACGAACGTAGACCTATAAACAGCAACAACAACAGCGCTAGGTTTATATAAAGACGCATTGTCTTAGACCACTGAATGCGTGTAAACCTTGCGTTTATTACATTACGTAATTGTGTTTTGTGCCAGATTGATTCGTATTAATGAATACTCGTGGCGACTACACGTTGAATATGTATTTGAGACTAGGGTTATTATCTTACCTTTTATTCGTTATTAAGCATATTATGACTATTATCTCCACTTATCCATCCACATTCATCACCATGGTGTGTCAGCCATGCACGCCACAATGTTACGAACTAAGGAATGTTTTCTTTCTTTTTATTTCTTAACGATGACCACTTTTGATCGGACAAGCAAAGTCATACGAAACCACACAATTAAGACAGTTTTGCCAATTTTATTTTGATGTCTCAAACTTGAATCTTTTTTTTAAATCTACAAATCACAAACAAATACGACAATTAATACAGACCTTAATTATTACAGGCTATAGGACCAAGGTTCAAGTAACGCCATAGCTTTATTCACATGACAGCCATTTTGTACAATGCATATAATGTATATATTACTTGATGATATTGTTTTTCTCGTTTTTCTTGCTTAGATTGCGTTTACCGTTATGCATATTTAATGTTTTACCGTTTGCGATTGATGAATGTCATTGTTTGACGCGCCTGCGCGTTGATCAATGCATGACGCGATCTGCACATAAATTATTTCGTTTTATGTTTACACATGGACTATTGATGACCTAGATCAGTAAAACTAAATGAATAGTACAATTAAGTTCAGTTTGTAATAAGCTTTTGATTAAATTTTAACGAACATTTCATGTCGATTTTCTCCTACACTGTTGTTTGCTCTGTGGCGCCACCAAGCGAATAGTCATGTATTAGGCCACGTAAACTTCATTGAATTACTATGTAACGGTTTTTGAACTTTGACACAGTCTTATGTCGCATCATCGATTATTCACTTAGCTACTTAATACTTAATTCGTTTAGATGTGTTTCATGCATATTAATTTTTTTGTTTGTTTCTTGTTCATCAGCGATTGTTTATTTGGATATATTCCCATATTCATATTAGTATTCATTATTCTTGAACTAATTAATCAAATTGGTAGCTAAATTTATAATTAGGCTGATAATTAACTTAAATTGTCCGTATTTTTATTTACAGTTTAATTGTTTTAAAATATCTGTCTGTTTTTGTATATTGTACATATTTGATGTTTGATATTTCTGCGCGTTTGAAAATCTGACTGTTTTAGTCCGTTGCATTAATCAGTAATAAATTAATTGCACCTTGTTGACGATAGGCATGGCATTAATTATTTCGCTCATCGTGTTCAAAAATTTTATAACATTTCATACACCGTTATTATTGACACTGTTTATTTATCGTAGTCACGAACGGTCAATGTTTATTAGTTTAATAGTACATTTTTGTGTTTGTCTATTTGTCATTCGTCACAACGCTCAGACTTAACGATTAATTTTGGCGACTTTTAATACTTAAAATTTCTATTTTAATTTTTTGACTTTAAAAATTTGTAATTTGCACCCAAAATTTTTTTAAAAAAGAAGAGCAGGGACGGTGTAGGGGCCAGATATTCCAAGAATTCCTGGATAGCTGGCGGCCGCGCTATAAGATAAATGAGGAAGACGCAGCCGCCGAGTGTTGTGTTGAAAGAGCTGTGACATTTTTGTATAAAACACTAGCACCGCAGCGGCAAGCAGCAGTTTGTGGCCGTTCGCGTTTGCTTGCGGACCGATGTCTAGATAGAATAGTTCTTGTCGCTGTTCTTTCAGATATTTGGGTGATCAGAAATTATGTATTGTATTTTACGTTTTTTCGCTATGAGTAATGGTTAATGGAATTTGAACAAGCGTTTTCGAAATCGATTTATAACTGTCTTACGAGTTGTCAATATTCCAAAAAAACTAAATGGAATCTAGTCCATCTCGAAGCTAGGTCTAAAATATAGGTTTGATAAAAAAAGTTTCAAAAGGTTAAATTAAACACAACAAAACTAACAATAACAATAAGAGAAAGCTTTGGTGGGATCGAAGGTCAGATTGGGGCGGTGAAATATATAAATAATCAAATTTCCCACACCCAAATTTAGATTATAATAAGATGTTGACGCGTACAGAGAAACATGTGAGCAGATATGACCACAATTGAGCTATTCAGCTCGTGCGAAATGCTGAACACAACTGTACAGGTGAGACAAACGGACGACTAAAACATGCGAGCTACCGCCAAAATCGCTAAAATGCGCTCGCAAAAATGCGTAGGTTGGTCAATTGCATTTTGCACATTAGTAATGTAAACGCATGTTTATGCAGCAGTCAATGTAAAACTAAATGTGCAGCTACGTTATGTTTTTTTTTTAAAATTCAAATACAAAACAAAATACTACAAAAACGACCTTAGTTTTTTAAATGACAAAATGTGTGTTATTGCTGAGAATAAAATGCACATTGCACACAAATGGCAAACCGCAAAATTATTTATGTTAGCATAACAACAAAATTTGCAACGTTTTTGCATTTTAGCTTTGCAAATTATATGTTAGCAACCTATGTATAATATATTGAGTAAATTTTGTTTCTGTTACGTTTTGCATGTGCGCACATTTCGCATTTTTGCATTTTGCTTTTCGCATTTTGCCTACTTCCATTAATATACGTCTTAAACGACGACGGTTTAGCGAGTTCACAAAGTGTCGGCTGCCTAGAACTATTAACAATTGTGCTTGTGTGAGCCTCTCTTATGGTCAATGCGCGCAAATGATTAAATGCTTTTTTTCTAATTATTGTTGTCGAATAGTGTTTATATTTAAGCCAGTTTTTAATACATTGCTAGCTTGCGATAATTTGACGAATATTTTCGACACAACAGCAGTAGTTGCTGCACTGAAACAGTGATAATTAAATTTTAATCATTACTTTTTTCTGAAGGTGCCACTATTTGTTGCAAAATTTATTTGCACTTATAGAAAAACGCGCTTTTGCATATGTAAAAATGTGAGATATTTTTCTTGTTTTTTTTAAACAACGTTTATAAGCAACAAATTGTGGATTGTTTTTCTGTTTTTTACAAGCAACATATTGACGGCAAAAATAATTTGCACATGTTTGTCATATATTTCGATCAAAATTTTGAAATATTGCTGTGGTTCAATGGTGTCATTAAAATTTTTTTCATGTCAACCCCTGTTGCCATGGCAACAAAATTTGAAGCAGAATTGACTATAACAGAATCTGTGTACGAGACAACTGCAAGATTTTTTTCTAATAGGGAGGTAAATGTAGTCAACTGTCTGGATGTGTTGCAGTAATAGCAGCAATACTAAGACATAGACGAGCTAACGAACATTGACATTGTCATATTGACTTCAAACATAATAAACGTTCTTTAACATTTATGCAGTAGACTACAATTTTTTGTCATATATTTACTGTAAAAAACTTATATATTTCAAAGAAAAAAACATGTACATTGCTTGCGTCAGTAATTTGATTGACATTACAAAATATTGCACTAAAACATAAATAGGAAAACTGTACGGCAATGCAATAAGCATAGGCTACATCGTCAGTCTGTTATAAAAGAAACTAATAAGTTTATGCACTTTTGCGTACTTCACATACATTATATTATATGTTCTGTGACACGAGGGAGTTATGTTCAAAAAATGAGGCTTTTAAACGCGTGCGCAAATGTCCGTACAAGCAAACGTTCTTGAAAGCGGTTGTCCTTTTCTCCGCGTTTGACGTCGCTTCCGAAATAAAGCCAACAAATATTTGTACACACTGTGCGAAAACTAAATTATGTAACACAACAGCCAATTTTTTTTAAATTACTCACGTTATTGAATTTACCGGCAAACTTCGGCCGTCGAAAATTAATAAAAAGTGTTGAAGCCGATTAACCGTTGACTTGCAATTAAATATATTACATACAGTATCATGCGCATTTAATTTTAATTTGACGTAATATTTTTTATTTTAGTAACCATATTAGATATATCGTCGACGGATTAATCCGCCGCAAAAATCAGTGTATTTGACAAATTCTGCTTGAAAAGTGAACTAAAATTAAATAGTTGACGCGCACAAAAAGACAGGTAAGCAATAATGGCCACGATTGAGCGATTAAGCGTCGTGGAAGCTGGCGCACACACCGTAAAGGTTAGACAAACAAACGACTAAAACATATAGGCCACCGCTAAACTAACTAAAATGCGCTTGCAAGAATGCATATTTTGGCCGACCGTGTGCATGCATAGTGCGCCAGAAATGTGAAAAACGAAACGAAAGTAAAAGAATTCGCGCGCAAATGGTTGATGTATTTTAGCAATTTGGCCAATGGTGCACAGCTAACCTTCAGCTACACTAACTAAAGCGTGCGTTTGCTAAAAAATGGCATTTTTTAGCCAAATATTTTTTTACAGAATAATTTAAACTTATTTTATGTTTTATACTAAACTAAAATAAATTTAAACATAAACAAATATATTTTAAACAAACAATTAAAATATATACATAAAACATGTAATAAATAGAAATACAGCAATAATCAGTAACGGACAAAATTAAGTAAAATATCATACAGTAAAAATACCACAAATATCCAAAAAATTTAATCACAATTTTAAACGTAGGTTTCCATGGCTTTTTCCAAGCAATGCACACAAAACAGCCGGGTATATGTAGTGTGCAAAATGCGAAAGCGGACAGACGTTCACGTTCAGAACGCGAAAATAAGTTGATGCGAAAAAACTACATTGTTGTCTTTGTATATAACACAACGTTTTTCGAAAATTGTAATAAAAATCCATTTTTAAAATGTGATAACAATAATGCGAAAAACAAAACAAACAAACAAGAAATATTTTTGGCACAGCGACAAAGGTTGCTAAAGCGAAACGGTGTGAATTTAATCATAAATATTAAAATCCTAGATATGTTTTCGCATATAACACAACTTTTGCTCATCAAATCAATTTCGGCTTGCGCACATAAACCAACTTCGCGCTTTCGCATTTCGCTAGTTACACGTGACTACGATTGTGTCGCTAAAAATGCTTGTTAGTTTTTTTTTGCAAAAAACGATTTAGTTTAAAACAATATTTTATTGACGATGCACTACATAATTTTCTTACATACCAGGTGACATACCGAGTGCGGCTGCACTCCTGGTTGCAGGCTGGAATATCTTTTCCAGTAATACACTTTGCTTGTTTGGCAGCCGTAAGATTTTGTGGACTAGTTGTCCATGAAGAAATCTATCTAAACTTGTCGTAACTTGTCAAGATGACTCTTAAAAGAGTTTACAGTACTGACGTCTACTGCTTGCTGTGGCAAACTGTTTCAATGATTTATAACTCTTACAGCAAAAAAATGCAATTGTATGCCACATGTGCTGTGTGCCTTCGTCAACTTCAAATTCAAAAAAGTGAATACTGCTGCTGATGCCTCGAGTTCGGCTATCGTCAGCAAACTGAAAGTATGAGCCGAGTGGAACAGTATTGATACCTTTCACCATCTTAAACAACTCGATTAAGTCAACTCGATTCCTTTTTTTCTTAAGTGTTCACAGATTCAATTTTCAAATGTCTGTCATAATAATCTAGTTTCCTGAAGTCGTCAAAGAGTTTAGTAAAGCGGTGTTAAATTTTTTTTCTATAAGCATCTTGTTTTTTCCTATAGTGAGGACTCCATACTGACGAATAATATTCCAGGTGAGGTCGGACCAAGCTCTTATATAATCTCACCATCAATGCTGGATTTCTGTGCTTTATTGTCTTCTTCGTCAATCCCAACAGTTGATTTGCCTTGCAGTATGACTCATGGCAGTGATCTGCTGATTTGAGGGTGCTGGAAATTTGTACACCAAAGTTCCTTGTGGTCTTCATTGTATCGAGTTGACGGCCCTGTATATTGTACTGGAATTTGATGTTTTTACTTCCAATGTGCATGGTGACACACTTCTCAACATTAAAGTCCATTTACCAGTTGTTAGCTCATTCACAAAGCTGGTTTAAGTCATTTTGCAGCTGTAGGGCATCAGCAGCAGTATTCACTTTTTCAAACACGTTTGTGTCATTAGCAAACTTAAGTAGTCTGTTTCTGACTTTGTCCTCCAAATCATTGATAAAAATGAGGAACAACAACGGACCAAGTACCGATCCCTGTGGCATCCCACTCAGTACAAGTCCCCATCTAGAGCTGCATCCATCCAATCAGACCCTCTGCATTCTGCCCTTCAACCACGACTCAATCCACTTTATCACATTACCATCTATGCCGTGGGCTTGAAGCTTGGCCAACAGGCGCATATGCGGTACTTTGGCAAAGGCTTTTGCAAAATCGAGGAATATCACATCCACATTATGTCGCTGGTCATATATTCCGTCACTTTATCCATAGGTACAGTGTTTGGTTCTGGGGTCATTCACAGAGCAAAGCATTTGAAGATATCAAAGCATCTTTAAGTTATACTTTAGTTTTGAGGTATTATTCACTAAATGATGCAGTAGAGATTCAGTGTGACTCGTCAAGTCACGGAATTGGAGCTGTGTTATTACAACGAGATAAGCCAGTTATGTTTGCCTCCAGAGATCTTAGCAGTGCAGAAACAAGATATGTGCAGATTGAAAAAGAATTGCTTACTATTGTTTTTGCATGCACCAAGTTTGGCATGTACATTTTTGGAAGGTCTAATGTACTGGTCGAAACTGATCATAAACCACTTGAGATGATTTTCAAGAAGCGACTCTGTGATGTTTCTACCAAACTTCAAAGAATGTTGTTAGTATTTCAAAAGTATGATCTCTGTGTTGTTTACGATAAAGGCACTGAGATGTACTTAGCTAATTTGTTGTTTCGTGCGCATTTCAGTGATGTGCAGCAAAGTTCATTTGTGTCGACATTGGAAGTGACTGACCACAGAGCAGTCACCACTCCACGTTGAAAACGCATTGACCAGTTCTCAGCTTCTGATTCGGTCATGCAGAAGCTTAGAGAAACAATTCACCATAAATGCCCACATATACGCAATTAGTTAAATCCATGTCTAGCTCCTTATTTTGAACATCGTGATATTCTGACAGTTCAAAATAATCTTATTTTCGGAGGTCAGCAAATGCTAATTTTACAAGCACTAAAATATATGATGATTAAAGTTGCTCACTCAACACATATTGGGGCTGAAGGTTGTCTACGCCGTTGCCGTAAATCACTGTTTTGGCCTCGAATGACAGCCGAAATTCGAGATTATGTTAGCAAATGTGACATTTGTTTGCGACATCGTGATGCACAACCAAAAGAATTGTTGTTGCAACATGAGGTTAATGCTCGTCAGTGGTCAGGTACTGCCTCAAACTTATGTGAGCTACGTGAAAAAACATTGCTTGTAATTGTCGACTATTATTCAGGTTATAATGAAGTCGATTCATTGAAGCAAACAACTTCTCGCAGTGTGATCAAGAGCATGAACTTCAGATATTCTTGTGACATATATTCTTGTCTTATTATATAACACGTCTTTCGAAAATTGTAATAAAAAGGCATCTGTAAAATGCGATAAAAATAATGCGAAAAACAAAACTAACGAACAAAAAATAATTTTGAAACAGCGACAAAGGTTGCTGAAGTGAAACGGTGTGAATTAAAATTTAATCGTAAATATTAAAACCCTAGAAATGTTTTCACATATAACACAACTTTTGTTCATCAAATCAATTTCGCCTTGCGCACATAAACCAAATTCGCACTTTCGCATTTCGCTAGTAACACGTGGTTACGATTGTGTCGGTAATACTGCTTGTTAGTTCTTTTCTTCTTGCAAAAAGACGACTCAGTTTGAAACAATATTTTATTGACGATGCACGACATAATTTTCTAAGTTACGATTAGTCGGAAATACCACAGCATTTACTTAAAATGTTAATATAAACTTGTGAAAACTAAATTATGTAACGCAACAACTTAATTATTTACAAAATTTACTCACCATATTTAAATCACCGGACGACTTCGGGCGTCGATAATAACAAACTGTGTAATAATTTTGAATGACCATTGGCTTGCGATAAAAAGTCAACTTAATACTACGCTTCAAAATTTACGCATACCTGACGACAGCTGCTCAAACAGTAAAGCAACTGAGTTTAAATAGTTAATGCTCAAAAAACAGGCAACCAAACATTTTCACGGTTGAGCGATTTAGCGTCGTGCGGACTGCCGAACACATCTGCCGAACACAACAGTACAGGTGAAACGAACAAACGACTAAAACATGCAAACTACCGCCGAACTAACTAAAATGTGTTTGCAAGAGTGCGCATGTTAACCAATTGCATTTTGCAAAATAGTAATGTAAACGCAAGCGGCAATAGTGCAAAAACGAAACGAAACTGATAAAAATTGGCCACGCACAAGTCGTTATTACGCCTTATGCTAACGAAGAGTTAATAGTGGACCAGCCAAAATTCAATTTCACATTTTTTGCAGCATTGCGTGATAATAGCAGGCATCCATGCATGTTAAATCATTTGTTACAGGTTAAAAACAAGGGTGGCTGCCGCTTTCGTTTGTACATTAAACGTCATTTTCAAGGTCAAAAACGTAAAAAACTAAAAAAATCAAACGTCAAGCCTAATTTTTTTTATTTTTTAAAAATAATTTAATATTTTAAAAAATATATGCTGCTAATTAATTTTTGACATGCTTAATACACCGTGTCAAAAATGCTTTAAATAGCTTGAAAAAGTGCATGATTTGCAATGTACATCAAGTGTCACTCTGACCAGCTAAATGCAGCATTCAAATATTGGTGTCCAAATGGGCACAATGCAATTCTGTCTTTTCTTTTTCTGGCCTAACAGCTCTATTCAGCAAACACTTTGTAAACTCGCTAAACCTTCGTCGTTTGAAACGTATGTAAATGGAAGTAGGCTAAATGCGAAGAGCAAAATGCAAAAATGCGAAATGTGCACACATGCAAGACGTAACAGAAACAAAATTTACTTAGTATATTATACATAAATTCATCATTATCATCGTCATCAACAACTGTTCAACACGCGTTGGTGTCTGACGCCATTGTTACTATCGCTGCCCACCGCTGCCCATTTAGGCCAGCGTGGCTTAACTCCTGCAGGGTTGCTTTACACCACTGCTCAATGTCATCTGACCATTTTCGGTGAGGCAGTCCTCGTTTGTTTGAACCATCCATCATTCAGGACATTATGGTCTTTATTTCTCTGCTGTCGTCCATTTTGCAGATATGTCCAAAAAGGCGCAACTTTCTCTATATCACTTTCTGCAGTAGGGTTTCTGCCAATTGAAGAGTAATCGCCTTACTTTTCCAAATCTTGTCCAAGGCCTTCAGGTTTGCCATTGTTTTTGCAATTCTGACTGCTATTACCTTTGAACAGTCCAAATCATATGTCATGTTGCTTCCCAGGTAGGTGAATTTCTCCTCATCTTTTAGCTCAATTTCCTTTATGCATATCTTACTCGATATTTGTTTATCACCAAATACCATCGTCTTTGTTTCGTTGGCGTTCATCACTAGCCCATACTTCATTGTTTTTTTTTGTAGTAAATGAACTGTCTTTTCCATCGTGCTTTTATCTTCTGTGATTTTGTCTATGTCATCCGTAAATCGCAAGTTGTGTGTTCTCATTCCGTGTACAGATATTTCTTTTTCGCCATCTTTGACTTTGTCCATGGCTGTCTCTAGATCCGAAATGAACAGAGTTGGCGATATTGAATCTTTTTTTCTTGTATTCCTGCTGGTTGCAAACCAGCTTTTTTTTGCCCACATACTTTTACTGCTGCCTGAACATTTTCATTGATGTTTTTTAACAACCGGACAAACTGGTGATCCGTTCCATATGACTCTAGCACAGCCCAGGTCACCGTCTAGTCTATGCTGTCAAATGCCTCCTGAAAGTCGACGAAGCAGTTGAAGATTTTTTTAGCCTTTTATCGTGCTTTTTATGCGCCCTGATTCTTTCTGAGACTTTGGCGCTTTGTAAGTCATTTACTTACTTAATTATTTATTTCTCTGTTAACAGTCTCAGAATTAAGATCTGTTGTACTGTACTTCTGTCTTTGCGAAATCCTGCTTGTTTGTCAGCCATGTGTTCTTTTTTATTTCTGATCTTAGTCTTTCTGCTAGGATCATTATTAGCATTTTGCCGAGATGGCTTGTCAAGGCAATCGTTCTGTAGTTGCTGCATTTTATAGTACTGTCTTTCTTATTTAGCAAAACTAAAACTGACTTTTTTATTTTGCAGGCGCGATACCCCTCTTACACGCTTTGTTACACAGCTGATGTATTTTTTCAATCAAGTGCGGTCCTCCGTGTTTGATTATTTCCCCTGTTATTCCGTCATTTACGGGACTTTTGTTGTTTTTTTAATTTTTTTACGGTTTTTTGTACTACGTTTAGCAGTATATCACCCTGGTTGTCAGCAAGTGGTGGCGAGATGTCTTTCAGCTCTTTGACAAGGTCATTAAATACCTTCTGGTCATGCTGTGCCATGTAGAGACTACATCATAATTGACTTTGACGGAGTATTCAGTGCCGACACGTTACTTTCGAAACCCAGTCTACTGGTCGTCAACACCGACGAATCACATAAACCCGAGCTCGGACTTGTACAAAACCCTGTGTTTATGTAACCCTCTTCTACCGCGGCTCGATTCTGGCCAGTAGTAAAAAGGGGTGTGTTGACGGCCATTTTTTTAGACTACGGGTTCACGGAAAAGCCAAACTGTAGCGCTGGCAACCCCGCCCGCACTGTAGCCTGCTTGCGACATTAGCTGATGTAGGCAATTTTGTGCTATATAAACGACTCGTTTCCTATCATACCACATTCAGCTTACGAGCAGTTGCCTAACTAGCATCATGAAGCCGTACCAGCTAAGCGATGATAGAACAGTGAC
>Ga0056128_1010802_pt1 | contig 11341 bp, 9 predicted proteins | sample WorMetLIZISLAND2_FD_71113 | JGI IMG/M metagenome (GOLD analysis project Ga0056128, IMG submission 71113) | Marine gutless worms symbiont microbial communities from Max Planck institute for Marine Microbiology, Germany - Olavius geniculatus... ... | reverse complement strand
GCGTATACCAATGCATTTGAGTTCGGGCCACGTGACTTTGATGCCGGGGAAATTTTACCCCCCCCCTCCTAATTTCCCCCAATCGGACTTAGGGCGCCGGGCGGGCTCACGTTGGGCTTTGCCCCAAATTTCTAGTTTTTTTTTATAACTTTGGCAACTATGGATCGATTTTAATAGTTTCTTTGATTGTGCAGTCTCGTGACAGGGACGCGTAAAGCAGAGTGAGTGATTCGGCAGATATTTTGCCAACACTATAAAATTGTAGAATAATCTGCAAATACTCATTGAGATATGCTTAGTGTTGCGAACGAACGACTTCGTTAAATTAAATAACTTTGCCGTTAAAAAAGCAGTAACTGTTGCACATTCAAATTTTGCAGCAATTTCATTTTAGCGTCCTATCTCTCAATGTAACAGTGCACGAATTGATTATATTAAAATCTGTCCATAATTGCCAAAATATTATTTTGTGTAAATAAAATGGCGTTCAGAGTTCATATACTGTATATAAGTAGTGCTTCGTCATATCCCACTGACATCGCCTTGTGTCGTGATAGCCAGTGCACGTTAAACTGTTGTAGGCAACTAAAAACAGCAGCAAACCTATATACGCTACAGGTCAAAAAATTTATACCCAAAGCAACTTTGAATTATAAATTAATGATATACGCATTATACAACATATCTACAAATGTTTAGTGATTTTATATAAGATTATACAACTTTGCACAAAATGACACGTTCAATTGTCTAATATACAAAGTGGGCCACTCAAAAACTAAGCCTTTAATCTGCATTAATATCTTTGCCAAATATTGTCCTATGTTTGATTAATATTTGGCAAATATATATAGTCAAAAGTTAAAGGCTTGTTTGTTGCCGCACTCTGTACGTAAGTCACTTTTAAGTAACAGTTATGCATAGCTGTTTATTTGCTTATAAACGCTATAAAAATTTTAGTATAAACAAACAAAATTTTTACATCAGTCAGTATACACAAAGTATTAAAGTCGACAAAAAATTATTTAAACGCAGAAATGTTATCTCGAGTTTTGGTTACAAGACCGATGATTGCGCTCTTAGCTACTTGGCCAAACACTTGCAAAAAATTTAACTTGCTTATGGCTTCCAGTTCTTGAACTTAGTCTTGGATCTGCATTTTTGGTCTTAAAATTGTAGTCTAGTTTAAACGCTGTCAACATCCCAAACGTGTTCAGCACTTAATGATAAATAAATGAGTTTTGAGCGCCGCTGTAAACAGTATGATTGATGAAGTTGAAGTTTGCAAGGCTTAGTCGTCAAATCACGTCGAATCTTTCCTTGGCTGACAAATGACGAGATGCTATTCGATCTAGACTTTTCTGCTGCAACGTGTAGTCGTATATACGTTTGTGTGGAAATGTCTGGCTTTTTGGGTCACATTTTTTATTGCGAAGCAGTTTGATATCACTATTTTTTAAAAATACATTGCCAACTTGACAAGTTGATTTGTAAAAATAACGTTTGTAGAAACGCTTTATTGTATTTTACAGTGGCGTATATAGAAAATTCTCTAAAAAATCGGGACACATGTATCTATAGCAAAACTTTTTGCGTCAGGCCTTGCAAAGTCGCTTCTTTTTGATTATTTTTGTTTCACTTTTTCCGCTGTTAAAGGGGACCAGGCTTAATTTTTTAAATACGTTATTACATTTACAGCCAACTGAACTAAAAATCTAATTTTGATTAAAACTGTCAATTTAATGTACTGCTTTAATATCGAATCGGGTGTGGTTTGGCCTGACCTGGTCTGGTAAAAACTGAACTCACAAAATTAAATTCAATTTGCATAGCATTTGTATCTGATAGGCCTAATTATTATTGTATTCGTTATTTGTTACTTTGTCGAACTATTACAGTTAACTATTGGGGTACCGTTTTATGCAAAATATATAAGATTTTTACAATGAATTTGTATATTTCCATCTACACCGTGTCCGGAAAAAGAGTCTACAGTCTTTTTGACATAGGCCTATTTTTGATAAACATTAACCTATTTTCATAATTTTTGGTAAGAATCGTCCTGAATATTTACTTTACTAAACTGTCGAGATATGTTCTCTTTATATTGCCATGCCACTACGTAGAGCTGACGTAATTGTGACGTCATCGAAAATGCCGTTTTTGTTGTATCCCAGGTAAAAAACGCAAAGAGTGTTTTGGTTAATAGCTTCAACAAATTTAAACTTATGTTTATAATTTTTGGTAGGCAACATTGAAAAAGTAACTTGCAACTGACAGTATACTGATAATCCACTTTGCCCGAATACTGACGCCACTTCACCGTCTTCGTATTCTTACTTTACTCCACACCAAAATAAACAGAAATGCATAAAATAGTTTTTTTGCCTGTACTTGGCGTAGTTGTCAGCAACAATGACAAAACTTGCTATTAACCAACTTTTGAGTCAACAACTTTATTACAAATGTACGGGTGACGCTAACGCATGCTGCAGAGATGACGCTGCCCGCTGATAACAGCTGCTGCACAACGACGTTCCCATAGTGTACGCGACGGCCACGTTTAACATGGCAAAAAGCAAGGATAGGTTAATTTTTTTTTATAAAAAGTAAATTATTTTTATGCCAACAATCTTTCAAATTTTTTACTGCAATTTTCTTTTAGCAGTTTTTTTCTATTTTTGTATTGCAGAGGCTCATTTAGACGTTATTTTTCCGCGAAAATGGCATTTTCGATGACGTTACGATTACATTAGCTATACTCAGTAAAAAGTAAATTTTGAAGATAAGTTTTAGATGTTTTAGTAAAGCCCATCATTGTGATAATGCGCGTCAAAAAATTACAAAAATAGATTTAAATTTGTTGAAGTTATACAGGAAAAAATGTGAAAAACTTTTTCCGGATACGGCGTATTAGCATAATGCATAATGCACTGTCTGGGTGTGGCTGAGTGGGCGGTGTAAACTTTTGGACCAATTTTGTATGTACACAGTAGACCTATCTACACGTTATTCTGATTTTGCGCGTGCTTGTCAGCAGTTAGCACGGTGATGTGATCGTAGTAACCTAATCTGTAAGATTTCTCGATGCTCGCAGATAGAGAATGATATGCTGGGTGGCCCATAAAAACACTAACCGCCTAACTTTCGTGCATTCATAGCTCGAACGTTAACTAATTTCGATATCTTTTTCACAAGCCATACAAGCCAAAATTGAAGGATAGGCTACAACCACCGCGTTTTAAACGCATCGTAAACAAAGGTCAGCTTGAGGATTCGCAATAATTTATTTATTTTAAAGTCTATACTTCACAAAAAGTTCAGCGACGCGTGTAGTATGTGATTGCATGTTTATTAATTACTTACTTGCAAATTTAGCCAGTCCGCAGTAGGCCTACATTGTTGAAATACTTTTTTTAAAATAGTACAATATTCAATGCAGTAGTGACAAGACTCACTTTTACTTACGTTTTATTGAGCTACCCGGTATACTTGTGGCGAGTACTTCTGAATGTTGCTGAGAAATCGCAATAAACTTGTCTTGATAGGTTTATTGCGAGCGAGTCGCTCCGTTATTAAATAAAAAAGTGTCGGAGGACTAACTGCAAATTATGTTACGTGTGTGTTCTGTTATTAACTATTAATGTCAGAAGCGTTAGCTCTCAGTTAGGCCTGATGTTCACTGAAAGATTGAAAGGAAGCCAGCATCGTAGACCATCGCACATTTATAATTGACAACGAACTCAACCGTTTTGCATAGATTTTCTTCTGGCTGCAGCCAGCAAAAATGTTTTAATTTAATACATAAAAAACTACCCCCTCCCCAAAAATGAACAAATGCGGTACTACAAACAGGTCGCTCTTATCGGCATGGCCCCGCGGAAAATGTTCCAAGGCTGGATCGATCCATGTTTTCATGTGACGAGTCCGACTCGAGTACATTTCCGCACAGCCCGAACTCGACTATAGTAATTTACCTTCCTGCAAATAGCGAAAGTCGCCATAAATCATCTGGGATGGTTATGCCGGTGTCCTGTATGCATTTTTTGCTATTAGTGGTCAATACTGGCCAACAAAAAGCTAAATGGCTTCGTTTTCGAGCAATTTTTCTGTTGCAAGCAGCGCCAGCATAGCGTCTGAGTTATTATGCGGCCGTTCTAATAGGCCGCATTACGTGTGTTACCCGTCTGTCTCCCTTTTCGTCTGCTTGTACGAACCCCGTAAATCAGACATAAAAAGGCGCAGATATCTCAAGAAAATTGTTAACGTTTCCCAGGCAGAAAAAACCTAAAAGGTCAAAGGTTAAACAAACGGTGGCATAATGTGTCGGCACTGGGCCAGCACACTGGTCATGCTTCGCAATGCAACGGTGAGCTATAGAGCAGCAGGTAGGCCTCCAGTTTACACATCTGTATTGATATTATACGCTGCAGCCAACTATGACGACGTGACATTACGGCGTATAGCATTTAACTACAGGTCCAGGTAACGCTGTCACTGAGTAGGCCTACAGGTAGGCCTACGTCAAGGCCATCATTCTCGTGACCACCTACGAGTCAGCTGATACACGGCACAATTTCATGACAGAATACAGTTAGCAGTCGGCAGCCAGTGGCAACAGTTCTGTACCTGCAGACGTTTGGATTACCTCATTAAGCCAGGTCGGTCTTAGCTGCTTTGTCGTTCGCAGATACTGGTGCATTTAATGAACTCGCGGAAAATTGATATAGGGGCCTAGGCCTATAGCATAATACAAAAGCTGCCGATTGTCAGCGGATTGAAGCTTAATTGTTCGTCGCGGGGTGCAAGATGCTGATAGTTTGACAGCTGCTCAACTCGTCAGTGATAGTGATAACGGTCTGTTCGAAAATGTGCTGAAGAATAAAAATCACTTTTTGTATAAACTACTTTTAGAACGATCTACGTATTATTATTATTTAAGAGCTAAATCTCATGGCCGCTCAATGAGTGTCTGAGAGGGGAGCAGTGTACGTGGTCCGCTTTTTACCATCGTCGGCAGTGTAGGCCCACAAGTGCGACCGTGGAATAAGACTATTAAATTTTATCCCACTCCCAGACATTGGTTTAATGTAAACTTTGATTTAATTGCAGTATTCAGAATAGTAGCCCACTGATGCTGCATGCAGATCTATAGCAGTTAATAGCATAGGCCTACACAGTGAAGAATAGAAAGTAAGTCTTGGATTTGGATTTGGTTACTTAGTCGGCAGGGTCCCAAACTGGGGCATCGCACCGATGGGCTGTGGTGTGTTAAAAACTTGCCCAAGGTTGTTACCTGGTAGTGGATTGGTCAGGAGTCGAACCCATGACCTGGCGATTACTAGGTCCAACTGCTAACAACTAGACTATCAGAACTATCAAATCCATACTTTTTGTTACAATTGCATCATGTAGCCTATGGACATTTTTTCAAAATTCTTTCACTTATGTGCTTTCCAATTAAGTAAACATTACAGATTTCATCACAACCTAAACGCGTTCGCTACATTACTTTGTGGAATTTATAGTCAGTTGTAGCCTAAAACAAGTGAGATATAAAACCACTAATATATCTGCTACTTTGTAACTTTCCGTATATTCTAAAGCCGACTGACAATATTTCACGACGCATTTGGAGTCAGCGCATTACAAGTTTACTGCTGACTACGTGGTTTGTGAAAGGCGGTTTAGAAAATAGGTCTAGGTTAACATTTGATAAAGGTATGGATGTACAATACATCGAATAAACGTTATGAGTTTACGTCTTATGGACAACCCGTTATATTCGATGTTAAATGTATACAGATCACTCAGTCACCCAATCAATCAATCAATCAGACAGCATGGCAGCAGTGATCAGCTTTGAGCCTACACTAAGCGTTAATCTGGCGCCTCAGACCCTGCGTCATGAGCTCGACTTCCTGCGAACCGTCAGTGAGACCGCGCAACTGTCTGATCATGACGTCATCAACAACGCCATTCGCAGGTAGGCACAACAAATAAATGGTGAACATTTTACATTTAAACGTTTCGTAAATTTCACGAACTTTTTCAAGTATTTTAAAACCTTGCCGGCTATTAATTTTTTTAAAAATTAACTTTTGTTACTTTTAATTTTAATTTTGTCATAACTTGAAAACAAATGTCAATCAAGTACAGCAATTAACAGTTGCATTTGCAAGCAAAAATTACCATATTCGCATGACTTGCAGAGTATAGAATTAAGCCTACACAAGTAGTTGACATTATAGACAAATATGGATAGCCTAAATCACATTTTACACGGTAGTGTGAGTGTTGTAAGGACGACCTTCAAAGTCTATGGGAAAAGGCAAAATATGACCCTCGGCCAACCCAAAACCCTTGAACCGATTGTCACGAAATTTGAATAACGTGATTACGTCGTGGACGCCTACCACCAAAAAATTGGGCTCACTCTGCCCAGTAGTTTTTGCTCCCATATAGGTGAAATATACACCCCTTCTGTTCGAAATTTATTACACTTTTTTGGTTCTCCAGCTTTAGACTATGTTAGTGATTACCATCTAAAGTCAGCTTGTAAGGACGCCATATGCATAGCTCCATCTCAAGTTACCGAAATGATTTTTGCTGTTTTAGAGGACTGATATCATCACATCGTTCTTACACACAGTTTTGAACCGGTAAGTTTTTTACGTATATACCAACTAAGCCTACTGTCTTATACAATGATGCAGACTGGACGCACAGTTGCAATTAAGACAGAGAGAGGAAAAAACGTGAAAAAGATTCAGTTAAAAGCATAGATGTAAAAAAACATTGTTTATGTTTTTTATAAAAGTATAAATACATGTTTTTATGTTATTTTATTTTTTAACGTTTTAAAAAATGTTTGTTATGTTTTTTGTACATTTTGTGTGTTTTTGTGCTTTTTAATGTCATGTTTTTTTCTGTTCTTGTTAAATCGTTAGAATAAATTGTACAGCTGTGTTAAAAACTGTTAACGTGACTAGTATACTTGGTATTTGTTCTGAGACTGGATTGATTGGTCAGTTCATTGATGAGTATGTACTATAATCACGGTTACATAAAATAAAAAATGTTTAAAGTAAAAAGTAGCGATTGGAAACATCCGCAGTTTAATGTTTTTTGGATTGTTTTTATAATGTTTTTTTTAAGTATAAAAGCATGTTTTTTATGTTTTTATTTGCAAATGAATGCTTTTAACATCTGTGGTTAAAGTGACAATTTTCGATCTGTAGGTACGAGCAGTGTTGGTTGCCACTGGCTGCGGAGGCTGGCACGAAGAGTCTGTGTCCGCCTATCGACGTGCACTGGGTCTGGCATTGTCACATGCTGGCGCCGTACAACTATGAGCGCGACTGTCTGCGAGTGGTCGGCAAAGTCGTCGACCACGCGGTCCGACCGATCGCTCAGCTGACTGACCTGCGACGAGCGACTGCCGACCTCTGGAAGAACAGGTTTATTGTATTTTGCAAATAACTAGTGATTTCGTACCATGCGGGGGTCGTGGGACATTTGCCCTTCACAATTTTAGCCTGTTAAAAATATATAACGTGGAGCTGATTTTTTTTTTTTTGGGGGGGAAATTAAACAAAATGAATTTTTGAACACTTATAATGTCGTCTGTTGCAAATTTGGAGCTGTTTGTGGCAACTTTGTCGAAAATTTTTGGCTGTCTGTCGCAACATTGCCACTTCTTCCTGTTTATCCTCGTTCTTCACGCAGGACACCGCTGAAGATAAATAACAAATAAATTGTAACAGGATCTGTCAGAGTAATAATTTATTTTCCAACAATATTGTTTCGCGTTACTTCTTTCACTCTGCTACTCACCGACTGATTCTCAGGTCAAACTGCTACTCGCACGCAGTCGGCTGACTGCCAGCCAATCGTAGACGTGGACTGGTCAGGCTTCTTTTAGTAGTTGGCGCCCGTAAAACATCAGTAATTTATGTCTTTGTGTAGATTCACAGATTGAAACGATAATTAATAAGCCATATAAATTTATCAAAATACAACTTTTATATAATTTATTTGTTGACTTTTTGGCAACCGTTTACCAATCAATCAATAAATCAGAGTTATCTTAGTAGCCGAGATACTTCAAGGTTAGACAGAAACAAGTTCGAATAATGATGTCCGGAAATAACTTTCTGAAGAGCCAGATTTCTGAAGAGTTGATGTCTTCTTTGTCTTCTTTGAAACAACTGTCCGCTAAGTGTTGCTATGGCTGAGTGTGGCTGACAGTAAGTATTGGTCATAGATATGACGAAATCGGGTTCTGGTGGAGTCGTTTTTTTGTGGTGGAACCAACAGCCGGCGGGTTCGGCTGTCGTCGAAAGAACGTCGACAATAAGCCTTGGGATGTCGACATCCGTACCCGACGACAGTTCGTCCAGCACAACGGCTGCAAACGACTCCGTGTCCCCCTCCCTCACTCTTCTCGTATCATCTCTGACGAGAAAAGAAGAGTTGGTGGGCTATCACAACAAGAACAACGAAATCGGTAGGATCTCTCGTCTTAACATCGCTCAGTGTTCCTTATGAGACTTATTAGTTGGTGATGTCGGTTATGCTACAGGTTTGGCCATGAACCGTTCGAAATTACGCAGTCGGCGGAACGCTACGAGCGTCTGTCGATGTATGACTTGGTCGCGGCAGTCAGACGTCAGTCCAAGTTCTTCTATCACGTCTCCCTGCCACACTACTCGGACGAGCGGTTTCTGCAGACGGCGCTCGAGCGATACCGGAAGTTCATTGGTCTCAAGCAGCGACACCATGATGCCGTGCTGGTTCCGAGCTATGACATCGACCTTGCCTGGCACACTCACCAGCTGCACCCGCTGCAGTACCGCCGTGACACCCTGACCTACCTCGGCAGACTGTTCAACCACGACGACAGCCTGGACGACCGCAGCCCTGGGTCCGCGCAGCAAGACGGATACACGAGGACGAGACAGCTGTGGAAGGAGACGTACGGAGAACACTTCGCTCTGACTGGAGCGATGTATCGCGGCGAGCAGCCTCACGGTCGACTGTTTGACGTCACCCCGCTCATTCCGTCATCACGCACGGACGGGCTACAACTGGTCGCCGGCTCGTTCGAACCATGCACGATGCCTGAGCACGTCGACCAACTCTGGGGACCGGTCACTTTGCCGAGACTTCCTGAAGGAGTTGACAACAGTTGCATTGCTGCATCACACAGGTCCGTTTGTAAAATGTTCGCAGTTTTATTTCTCTATTCATAGTACTACATTTGGCAGTCTGCATTTTTGGACAGTTGTACAGAACAACTGATTAATTGTCGAGCATGCGCATATACAGTAGGCCTACTACTTCTGATTGATTTTCGCAGAGATCTTCAGGATGTCAAAGAGAAGCTATTATCTATACTGGATGAAAGTCGCTTTAAAATTTAGGTCACAATCTTGTCCACACAGGGGGACGGACGGACACGTCGCAGAATGCGCAGTGATTTTATATTCTGTCCGATGCTGTATGCACTTCATTGGACGGACAACAAGCCATACAAAATTCATACTGTTAAATGTGTTCTTTGAACTTCTTTCTCACCTCAGAAATCAAACTATTCGCTGTGGTGGAAAGTGACATAAACCCTTAGCTGGATTGGAAAAGAGAAACGAATTATAATAAAAGGGCAGGCGATTTGATGAAAAAAAGAAAAGGAATGAAATTTACCATCTTGCGTTCGCCCCATGCGTGAAATAGCAAATAAAAGTTTCACGATAACAGCAGAACGACACTCAGCTTCATTCAGCACATGTGTTTCGTGGACTTTCACAAAGCATTTAACTGCAAACACGAAAAGCTATGGGTGTTCTGGGCCATATCTGCTTTTGTGCAATGTTTCAAAAGTTAACCATTATGCTTGTATTTTGATAAATATCTTATCTTATCCTTTCAGCAGTTGAAACGCCCGGGCAGTTGTTTTGCGCACTTATTAATGCCACTAGTTTTAAGTGAATCGTTTTATCCCATGCCTGCTGTAGACAGCATAGCTATACAACGGGTAGTATTTTATGTTCTTTTTGGGTTTTATTTGATTTTGTCTTTTCTTAAATGTTAGAATACACAACGGAGCAGGGCAACTGGAGTACACATGTCGTGTGGTACACTCGATACCGCTGACGATGTCGGCCGTGCAGACCTTTCGCGCTGATAAAATGATCGTCGTGTCTCACCTTATCGGCAACGACCAACTACCGGCGCCATCACAGGTAGTCTATTTAACCTGCCTTTTTACGAAAAGTACGAATTTCAGTCATTTTTTCGATTGATTAATTATTAGTCAGCCAGTCAGTCTATCGTAATTTATTTAATAAAATTAAACATTTTACCAATAAACGTTTGCAGCAACAAAATTTGCAGTGAGCAATATGCATGTCAGACTCATCAGAGCACTTACGTCACCCTTAATTAGAACAGGTCCTAACAAATTGCAGAACAAATGACACAGAAAGAGAACATGTCTATAATAGTAGTGATAAAAAATTTTTTTTTACAAAACGTTCACTTTTAACAAAAAAAAACATTTTTTAAAATCTGATAAAATCAACCCTCTGAACAGAACGCCTCGGGAATAGTCTGTTAAAGTGCTAAACTCGATACGTGTATAGGGGGCTTATTATTAGGCAGCGAGTTCTACGCATTTACAAGTACAATGCACTTATTGACATTCATCGGCACGTTATCATAACTGGGAAACGGTGCGAGTTACGATTAGGTACCTTAGATATTAAGGGTGTAGGACATTTCCCTCCTGAACATGTTCCCCCGGACGTTTTCCCCCTTCCTATACTGTTACATGAGAATCGATCGAGCGCTTGATAATGGCATAATTTTCAGTGTCAGCATGGTGAAAGCAACCAGCAAACATCAAATACTCTTGTGTTGTCATTAATAGGCCGATATAATACGTTAAACAAAAGGCCAAGTCTCAAGAAGTCTCAATTCTCAACCTCTCAAGAAACAGCTGCGGACAGCGACGTCAAAGTGCCACTCAAAGCGCAGTGTTTGCCACAGCAAGGAGTGTCTGCAATCTATCGAATTTTGCTTTTTTATGTAGCCTTCGTAAAAATATGTGCGCTAACTACTTCTGCTCTCCTGGTTCAGTCTGTATCGAGTTGAGTTTAATCGTCTCGTGGGCGCGTAGGCCTACATTTCTAATTGCCTACATTTCTACTGTTAATTGTCGCGCACTCGCGCCTACTAAGACTCTACTCAACGGCGACCAGACTTCAAAGGCGGAGTTGCTTTTGGTGTTCCAAGAATTTTCTGCTAAGGCTTGGCGCTGACTCTGATAATATATTGTTAC
>Ga0056128_1010800_pt1 | contig 11344 bp, 4 predicted proteins | sample WorMetLIZISLAND2_FD_71113 | JGI IMG/M metagenome (GOLD analysis project Ga0056128, IMG submission 71113) | Marine gutless worms symbiont microbial communities from Max Planck institute for Marine Microbiology, Germany - Olavius geniculatus... ... | reverse complement strand
AATCTACATTGTTAAACGATACTTTAAATATTTTAGCTACTGCTATATTTATGCAGTTATTTAAACTGTTAATATCACAAACACGAGGAAGCAATGACTCCATTGCATATAACAGAACTGATAAGCAACAACTAGTGCAACAATAAGCAGCAATAGTGCACGACATGCGCTCTGGCGTCTATAAACCTACCTTTCGTTAAATCCGTTTAGTTAGACCTGCACGAGTGTTGTCGCCGGTGTCGGCTAAACCATTGAATTTTAACTTGAACCTAAACATCGCTGAAATATAACAAATTCGGGGAGACGTCTGGCGCCGTGAGCCCACATGTGGAAATGATTTAAGGCCTTAAAATTCTGCTCTTAGCAACGCCGCTTGGCACACACAGTCGCATTAGCCTACGCTGCACGTGCAGAGTTGATTATAGTGGGTCAAAATGAGCGTCTATAACTTTTTCGTTAGTGCACCAAAGTTCACCAAATTCACTACGTCGAACGCGAGAGAAGTGATAACAGTAATCTGTTGATAACATCTTTTTTGCTTGTCGATTGCTTGGTACGTTCCAGAGGCATTCGTGATAGTTAGTAGACTCAAGTTCATTAATCTTTTGCATTGAACGTGAAAGGGTTTGTTCTTAATAAAGCCGTTTTATCTAGTCCATATATAGGCCTATCTCGAGCCATTCCAGATATATTTGCGATCGAAGTCTAAAGCTGTCCCGAAATCGCGCTCAGTTGTGCAACTACATGTATACGAATTTGAATACGGACATTTGACTTTTAGTTTTCGTATAGCGCTCGTATGAGGGCGACGAGATGTTTCGCGAATCCCATGTCCACCATCATTTTCCTCAGTTTCTTGTGGTTTATTTCGTCAAAGTATTTCTCGAAGTCTACGAAACACATGTACAGCGGCTGCCTTCGGGACCGAGCTTTTTCTGTGAAGATTCTGAGGCTGCAAAGGTGGTTGTGCGTACCGCGTGGCCTGAAACCCGCTTGTTCCTCAGCCACCTCGAATTCAGTTTTGGGTGAGATCCTTCCGAGGATGACCTTCAGTAGTATCTTGCTTGCATGAGATATCAGAGATGTCGTTCTATAGTTTGCGCATACTGAAGGGTCCCCTTTCTTGTAGAGTGGCACAAACGTCGACTGGGTCCAAAAAACTTCTCAGGATTGGGAAGCAAAAGTGTTTAGACTGGTCTCACCACTCAGACGCAAACGTATTTTGATGCACAGCAGACTCGCTGCCGAAGTTTACGCTCGTTCTGCATCAACAGAAATATGCGGAATAGACAAGGAATGTGAACTACGGTATTCTGTTTTGTTCTCACAGTATCACTTTGCGTATTCGGGGAAGAAAGAGGTAAAAAAGCCATGACTGACGAAATGTGCCATCAAAAAGCTTAAAGGCTTTTGGCTTCAGACGGCAAAGCCCCTGACCCCCGATTATAGGGCCTCTGTCCCTGCAGCTCGTGGGTAAGTCGGCTCAGACCTTTGTTTTAGGCCCACACTTGCTACGGAATACTTTTTTTTGACAAATTCTGGCTTTTCCTCCCTCCGGTAGCCGAGAACTATTATCAGTGGTGCTCTTGAATCAGAAACTTGCTGAGAGTCGACAAGAGGCACTGCGCTATACAGGTCGTCACGTGAGCTGAAAATACGGTCATTAATCGGCTGCGGCTAAATACTTCGCCCATCACAGCGCGCTGATGGTGTGGCCGCCATGATGAGTCCTGGCGGGCTCGTTAAGCTCCAGCTCCTCTATTTATTTACTCTATGTTTGCGCTTTCACCCGAACAAGCAAAGGCCTGACTCGGCCCTTGCCGCTTCGCCCGCTAACTTGGCGCCCAATCAAGCCTCGACAATTCACCAACTAATAATAGTTTGTGTCACAAATTTGCTATTCTGACTGGCGTGGTCAAATGATGACTAATTCACAACTACTACGCCGACGGGACTCAACTGTCGGCGACTGTCGCCAGCAGTTGAAACCCGTCGTCAATTTTAGCTTCTGGAACATTTTGTCAAACCTCGTAGAGAACTAGAGACCACTGGAGTCAGCCGCTGTACCTCGTTAGGAAAATTATGCTCCAAATTTTGTCTACTTTCAAATACCCAGTTGGGCCTCCGTCCATAATTATGCTGACTGCAGCAAAGAAAATGGAAGACAAAGACAAAAATCAAACCAGCAACAAAAAGGCAACAGGAAGAAAACGTTTCAGAGCGAATACGTTTTTAGTTTCAACATAACGTCTAGTAACGTCAAAACCACCGCTTATATCGCTGTACCGTACTACGAGTAGTTCGTGAATCGTGGCCCCTGCTTGGTCGTACCCGCCCAGCCTAGGAGGCGCGGCGATGCTCAAAATAGGATGGATGACCGTTCACGTTGACGCTGCATACGTCCAACGTCTTCCGTGTCGACGGGCTATTTAATCGTCGGCGCGGCTCGGAAAATTGTTCGAGGGACCCTGGGATCAATTACCGCCCCCTTTGCTACCACCTCCTCAGTCCCCCACGTCCGGTGATCTACGCCGGCGTATTAACTAAGCGTCGGTTGGCGAGGTGGCAGCGGCGGTGATTAACCAAACAAGGCGATTATTACACCGATCCTCTCGAGTGTCGTTCAACGTCCCGAGTCATCCATCTTTCGCAAATTTTCCCCCATCTTTGCGCTTAATTACGTGTCTCCGGAAATCGACGACCCGCTTGCAATTCTAGAACACGGTGGCCCTCCGTACTGCAGAGATGTTTTGGTTCCAGCTGCCATTCGAAAGAAATTAAGCTGCCACAAGGTTTATTACGTATTTCGGCTATGATGACGGTGATGACGAGGCTGAAAAAGGTAAAGGTAAACAGAGGTGAGCTTCTTGGGGAGAGGGCTAGGCCGGGGAGGCCGGGGACCGGAGCTCGACCCCTGGACCTAGACGCAAGCACATCAAACAGTCGTCGAGCTGACTTTATGAATGCTTGATAAATGTTTGTCGAAGCAGCATGAGGATTGCATGAGTTATGAAACATGTTTTGTTAGTCAAGTTTAGTTGAGCTGCATTTTTGTTTGTTCTATCATTCGTGATGAATAAAGATGCACATATTGCAAGTATTCACCCAGCTGGTTTGACAAGCTGGCTTGATAAGCACTCATCCAGCACTCGTCAAGTGCTCATCGAACGTTCGTCAAGCGCAAGACGAGCCAGCTCATCGTTGACGAGCGTCGAGCCAACAGCTTCATCGTATAAACGTGATAATATTACAATGCTCAGTCTTACTGTCACATCATAACACCAGTATGTTCTAGAGCGCGCGTGCGCAGCGACTGCAGCGGCTGGCGGCGGCTGTTTTTCCCGATCGAGTTGAGGTCAGGTAATGAAGTGATGCGTCAGTCGCTCAAGTCGTTAGCGGCTCTGACCCGCAACTCAGTTGCGATTGACTCTCTGCGGCGATTGTTTGTCGCTCGCCAATGACTGCTGCTGTCTGCTTAACCGATGCGTGCTATTTTCGACGTGCTTCAGTCAGTTCCATTTTTCTTGTTTCGTAGATCCAACTGTTTGCTAGCAGCACGAGCAATGGGTGGCCGCATTGTGCATTGCAGTATGCATTATACCCCGTTTACACGATCGAGCAAACATCGAGCAATCATTGAGCAAACATCCAGCAAATGCATTCAAAATACACGTGCACAACGTGTGCTGTAATTGCTCGATGTTTGCTCGATTTTTGCTTGATGATTGCTTGATCGCGTAAACGGGGTATTAGTTGTTACAGTTTGGCTGAAGTGGGTAAGCGAGTATAAAACAGGGAGGGTGCTTGCTGCGTTCTTTCCAAAAACCCAACACCCTTTTTACTTCCGCGAGCTACAATTCCTCACCACGCCTTTTCTGGTATAGGCCCTATTACCTGTCAATGAAAGTTGTGCGAGCGCGGCGTTTATTTAGTTAACTGATTTATCACTGGCATTCACCTAAAAGTAGGCTAGCAGTTTGTCAGACGACAGCGAACACAGGCAATGACAGACCTGTTTTAGTAGCAACGCAACGTCGGTCGAGTGCTGAAAATAACATCTTGATACGACGCCGTCCACATCCGTGGCAAGCGCGGTCATTAGTAGCTCGATCTGATCTTTCACACAGAAGTCACGCAACGCAACGGCATAGTAGACCTACTGGTGACTTGGTCGATAGTAAACTAGAAACGATTTTGCATACAGTATATCAGTATTTAGCGCGGATGAAAAACTGCTACCTATCTCAGTCTGCAGCTTTTACAGATTAACGGTTTGTTCTGGATCGCTTTTTATTTTTTAAAGTTTCAAACTCGATTAGTTACATCTGCAAGCACGGAGCCATACGAACTGAGTTGAATAACCGTCAAGTTGTAATCGATATAAGTTTAACATTGGTTTTTGATTTGTTGCAGAAACGTGCACGCTGATGGTCTGTATAATAAACTTATGTAAATAGTGACTGGCTTTGAGGTCATTATTGAAAATTTTTGACCCGAAGTTCGTAATATGTTGCGTGGGAGATCGAAAATCAGGGGCAACATGTTGCCAACTGAGGGAAAAATTTTCAATACTGATCGAGACGCCAGTCTCTATTTCTTTTGTTATACCTCAACGCTTCTACCCAAAATTTCTGGTGTTTTACGCTCTCTTCGAATAAAGTAACCATGGTTGTCTGCTGATAACGTATGACGTGCCGTTTAGTTACAATACATAAATTTGGCGTCGGCATAGTTATAGACGTCTCGAATGTTAATGAGGCGTGACCGGCGTTGGCGTGATGACGACGCCAATCAAATACACTGTGTCCGGTAAAAAACGGACCCCCTAGACATCGTGGAATAAAGATGTCAAATCTGAACCAATTTGAATAAAATGTCGTAGACTTAATCCCCGATAAATTCCCTAAGCGATTGCTGGATTTCGTTTAAAAACATTATTTCTCACCAAAATTACTAATTGTTGAATATCGATGACAATAGGCCTATATCTCTATTACCAATATGGTGTTACATAAGTAAACCCGTGTACATTTGCGTAACTTTAACAAACAACATTTGATTCAGGCAAAATTTTACACCAACAATACGTCATCTATTAGCAATCAAAGTGCCAAATTCCAGTTAAATCTATATACGCAAACAATAGTTACAGCGGCTTTTGTGAGGTCGCCACAAAATGTGAAACGTCTAGTATTAAGCAACCGTTTGTTTAATCCTGACAGTGTCCATGGTTTGTTGGGAAATTCTGCAATAAACTTTTAGCACTATACCCTTTTTCTTGTCCCAACAATTTAATAAAAACATGATCGTCTGCAGAAAACACCATTTTGTTATAGTTTACGTTATTTTGATTGCGTCAACAAACGCCACTTCCGCTTGAGCGACTGCAGTATGTAACGCCATATTGGTAACGAAGATACACTGTATTTTGTTATCGATATTCAATTTTAATAACTTTGGTAAAAATAGTATTTTTCAACGAAATTTAGCAGTCGCTTAATGAATTTATTGGGGATTAAGTGTACGAAACTGTATTCAAATTGGTTTAGATTTGACATTTTCATTGCACGATGTCTAAGGGGTCCGTTTTTACCGGACACAGTGCAGTGCCGTCAGGAAGGGAGGGCACTATTGTCAATAGTGCATTCATGTAGGGCATTATATCAGTGCGTTGTTTCTGATGAGATGACTGTGGCATATTGTGAACGTCACGTGACGCGATTTTGACCAATCGCGTGCAGGTATTTTGCGTTGAAGTATAACAATAAACATTATTGTTCCGTATGAAGCAGAGCGGTGCAAAGCGGAAGCGGATGTGACTTAACGATGACGTCATGGGTGGCGCGACGCGGCGGCTGTTCGTCGTTCACAATCGCTGAACTAATCGGAGTCGACACTGCAGCTGACAGCAGTGCTCGTAACCATAACAACGACGACAACAACAACAACAACAGCGTTGATTGCCGGGACATTCGCCAGGTGGATGGTGAGCGGCAGAGGTCAGCCGGTGCGTTCCATCTGTACCGACCTGCTTCAGTACATGCTAGCGCCGACTTTTATCAAGCCTGCTTGAACTGGATGCGTTCGCGAGGTACGACTCAGCTGTCACCCAACTTATTATAACTGTACAAGAAATTTAAGCGTTAGCTCATGAGACATGCGACAGCATCGATGCTGTCATTTCGCCAATCAGTGTACAACGTGCAACAATATTAACGCGTAGCCTACCGAAGGGAGTACACACGGTTGATGTATACATTCGGGGAAGTTCTTGAACCTAGGCGGTCGAAGCCTAGAGACTATAAAATATACGTTAAATGCTGAAAGTTTCGTACGCAAGTTGTTTTGGTTTATCCCCAGTCGTTTCGGCGCAATTTAGTCTTGAGTTGCATGTGCGTCGCAATTTAAAATTGCGGTTCAAGGTTATTTAAAGTCATCCATGTTGTTACCGCCGGAAAGCTCGTCCGCAGTGCATGTTATGATGAGCAGCAAGTCTGTGCCTATCTGCAACTATTCTCATGGAGGACGAGTTAATACCGGAAAAAATAATAACGATTTCTTATGGAGTACCCTTTTTGACGCCTTGTTTGAAGCGAATCCCTTCACCCAATGGCGCAAATTTGGTCGCAAGAATCTATGGACTCTGTTTGCTGGTTTTACGTCCGATCGTTACAAATGTGCTCAGAACGACAATTTTTGTTAGGCTACTTAGTAATTGTAGTTGGATAGCGTCAGTAAAACGCGTGGTGCTTGTAGTGCCGTTGTCGACAGCGGAACTAGCTACAACAGTGCGCATGCGCGGACAGTCTGCCGATGACCTCACGACGTCACGTGACGAGGACGGCATAAAGACGACTGCAGAGCGTCTGTCGCTGAGGTTGTCAGTGTTCAACTAATAAACAGTAGGCCCTACGGTGCAAACATTGCCTGCAAATGTCTGCTGTCACAGTGTTGTTCGAGACTGTCTAACTTTTTCGCCCTGTCTGCAGATATCGTCAGGAGAGTCACAGTGTGCAGTCACAACTGTCGGTGAGGTTGTCTAGCGGCATGGACGCCCACCGACGTCGGCGCACGGCGTTCACCAGTGACCAGCTGCTTGAGCTCGAGAAAGAGTTTCATCCACACCACACCACGTGACCATGATCACGTGACCATGATGATGATGACGACGCTGATGATGATTGGAGAAAGAGTTTCATAGCAAGAAGTACTTGTCGCTGACAGAGCGGTCACAGTTGGCGCACGACCTACAGCTCAGCGAGGTACACTTCTCGACTTATAGCTCATCCACGTGGATTGCAGAAAGACATTCTATACGCAGAATTTTTCGTGACGCCGCCGTGTGGCTCATTACTTTTCCAAACTGTAGACTTAGATTCTTCTGCGACAATGGGCGACGAACGATCTCCACTACTTGCGGTCATGACGGATTCAGAATTTTAGCATGAGGGGTGGCAGATAGCAAAGACGGGTTGAGGCGCGAAAAAATGCATGGGCCGAGGATGGGGTTGCGGTTGAAGAGAAAGTGTCGAAATTTTTTTCGAAGTTTTGTGTAGAAATTATGCATTATTGTGCGAAATTTTTACCTGGTTTTTAAGGAGAAACGTGTATCAATGTAGCAGTGTCTAAGATGATAAATAGCCAAATAAACGTGCGTGAAGAAGTCACGCCACTCTATGTCTTACGGCTTTCATCTGTACGACATGTGTTGTACTATTGTTTGTACTATTTGGCACAGTAATTACAACGTTGTCAGTGTTTCCGCTGGTTTGGTTGTCGTTGCAGCAACTGACAGATATCCCATTACAGGATTTCCCCCACAGAAGTCTTTCCGGGCTGACAATTTCCGGCGGCCGGAGAGATATTTCTGCGTGGGGGGTCCTGTAATGGGGAGAGACTTTTTATGAGGCCAGCGATAGTTTAATAAGGGGGACATATCGATTCCGTGATTATCTCTCCTCGAGCGGATTTTTCATGGGGGGGGAATTTTAATGTGACATTTGCAGGTGCAGGTAAAGATCTGGTTTCAGAACCGGCGCGCCAAGTGGAAGCGAGTCAAAGCATCGTCAGTGCATCATCATCATCATCACGGGATGGCGTCTGACGGCCGGCCAGGCTCCGCAGCTCAGTCCGGCAGTACGCAGGGCTCCAGTCGACCTAAGATCGTTGTGCCCATTCCTGTCCACGTCAACAAGTGTCATAAACGCCATCACACTATCACTTCACCTGCTGCAGCAGTCCACGTCAACAGGATCGGTGTGCGTGGACTAAGCAGCGGCCTGACGCCACGCTCTGACCGCTTGCTCACCTGTCCACCAGCCAGCGCCTCAGCCGCGCATCTTTTCCCGTGATTACGTACAGCCTAAAGCTTGCTTTCCATCCAACGCAACGCACGCAACAAACACAACGAACGCAGCTGACGCGGTTGTTTCTTCCGTTCCGTTTTTTTGCGTTGCGCACGTTGTCTACGTTGTGTGCGTTGCGTTGAATATTTATATCAGTCGCACTGTTATCTGAGAGCTGCTGCATCGTCATGGCGTGAACTTGTAACCGTTAGCTGCCAGTTTGATCGATCTAATAGACATAGGCGTACTTTTGAGGGTACAGGTGTACGCTTATCCCATTCTTTGGAGTGCGGGGTAGGTCTACCGTACTTGTACGTTTCAGGCGTACGGCAGAACAAATTTTAGTGACTTTCCTTCAATAATTAACATGCATTGTAATTGTCGTCCAAAACCTCGATTTTCAAGCACTTATCTACTGCACTCTACCGTATGGAAAACAGAGAAAAAGGGGGGAGGAGAATAGGCAGCTGAATTTGCCATATTTCTGACTGAAGTCAGGTTAGCCAGCGCACTGAAAACAAGAACCTAAATCCCCAAAACTTTGGCCAAGCTTTCACTTTTCTTCAAATATAATCAGTATCGTTTTTACTTGACAAACTAAACACACTACCGTAATTCGCTTATATTTTTAAAAGCCCTTTTAAAATCACACTATGTAATAACCATTACGAGAATCCAACCAATTAATGCACAGCAAGACTATAGTGTTCATGGGACAGTGTGCTTATGCTATTATACCATTAGCACAAAAACGCCGGAATGTAACTTTAAGCCCTATACAAGATGCGTTTGATGACGCTAAAATGCGGCAAATTTGGTTTCGGCCTGTTTCCGCCTCTGATCCCCCTTAAAAAGCTTACACCGCTTTTCCAGTCCTTCTCGTCGGCTAGGAATAAAACATCTCTCCATTCCCTACTCTACTGATGCCCGCCTGCCGTATTTGCATCACGGCGCAGCTTCCTACAGCTTCCGAAATATTAACGTTTAGCCGCGGTGGAGAAAAATGGTATTCGCAACTTTTTCGACAAAAGCTGCCCCTCCCTGCATGGCGGTGGTGCGCCGGGAGCCTAAAATCTGTTCCAACATCCCAGACCTTTGACATTTTAACCTTCATCGAAGATAGGCCTATGTAGAGTCCATAGACAGGTCAGTAATGAACAGATGATTGGTTCTATTATTCTTATCACTCGTCATGCCGCCCACAATCCACGTCTGTCAGCTTTTCTTGCCACCAGACGCTGCACAGACCCGCAAACTGATTGATGCCCTCCTCTTGTGATTTTCTGTAGGCTACATACCGCAATTTTCACAAAGATAAAATAGTTTCATAGGTTTATTGGTTAGCAGCGTTGGGATAGGAGCTGATTGCGGTCTCTATAGCCAACTCCACACAAACCCGGATCGTGTTCCCAACCCAAACTCCAACCTTATATTTTTGGACATAATACTCTGGTGAAGTAGCAGAACTTGCAACATCGGTCGCTGAATGGATTCGTGCTTGCAGTAGGCCTATTATGCAGCCTCGAACTCAGTTCTTCTTGCGGTAGACTAACTGGATCTCTGATACCGTCGTAACACATCTTACTGTTGAAAGCTACATAGGCCCCAAACAATGCTTGTAAAAGTAGCTTATATAGCTTCCGACTCCACCGTGCCAAAATTGCAACACTGCGTATAGGTTAAACCGATTTTCAAGTGGTTAAGTGAGTACACAGTACGAATTTATCCTACGAACTTATCGACTAACACAGGACCCATTCCATGCTCAGGTCGTTTACGCCACACCGTCGTTTGTTTGATGACGTAGGTTACGACTGCAGCTGTAAGTTATGAACACATTAAAGTGCAAGCTGAGCCTGGTATAAATGATAAAGCGGAAGCAAACTGCGTGTATAAAGTTCACTACTCGCCAGCCAGAGACAATCTTTGATACGTTCAATAAAATAACCAACCAGCGTAAAGCTAATAATTACTGATTTCTTGGTTTCGACGAAATACATCCGGCCGTCGGGCCTTGGCTGTTGGGGGTACGAACCGTAACGAACGGCTTGGAACTCATTATCGGACAAACTTTGTAATCCATTGCTCTGCAGCAGTAGCTTTTGACGTGGTATAAAGGCATATACTTTACGCCAGATGCCTGTGTACTCAACGCAATAAAGATGCTTTATGATATAACGCTGTATAATACTGTAAATTCGCATTGACTCTGGCATCGCCAAGGTGTTGAGGTCGGCGCTAACGAATCGAAAGTTTATGAACTGAAGTCCCCTAAGAGCGAACCCACACTGGACTCCTGCTCTCTGTGATTTGACTGTTGAGCTAGTCCAGAGTTGTACACTGCAATAAGATCAGTTACTGACTGGCAGATCTCCGTCTGAGAGAAAAAATGTTCGACCAATACCTAGACCAAAACAAAAAAAATATATCCAGATCAAGACCACTCGTCACTGAAACCAAGACCAAGACCTGAATTTCTGATCACGTGCGAGATCTGGTGAAAAGTACGTACCGTGTCCGGAAAAAGAGCCTACGGTTTTGGTCAACATATCTTTGTTAAACCTTATCCTATTTTTTATAATTTTTGGCACGAGTCGTCCTGAGAGTTCATTTCATTAAACTGTTAAAATATTTTTTCTTTACATTGCCACGTCACTACGTAGAGCTGACGTAATTTTGACGTCATCAAAAAGCCGTTTTTATTGTATCCGAAGCGAAAAAAGCTAACACTGTTTCGGTTAATAACTTAACAAAATTAAAAATATGTTTATAATTTTTTGTAAACAACATTAAAAAAACAACATGTAACTGACAGTATACTGATAGTCCACTTCGCCCAAATACTGACGCCACTTTACCGTGTAAAATAAAACACTCTTCGTATTCTTACTTTACTCCACACCAAAATAAACAGAAATGCAGAAAAATAAACTTTATAGCCTGTAGCTGCCTTAGTTATTATAAACGGTAACAAAACTTGCTATTAACCAACTTTTGAG
>Ga0056128_1010797_pt1 | contig 11346 bp, 12 predicted proteins | sample WorMetLIZISLAND2_FD_71113 | JGI IMG/M metagenome (GOLD analysis project Ga0056128, IMG submission 71113) | Marine gutless worms symbiont microbial communities from Max Planck institute for Marine Microbiology, Germany - Olavius geniculatus... ... | reverse complement strand
GTCTTATGTTCGATTAGCCGCCGTAACCGTCGAATTTTATCCAAACTCCTGCCGACGAAAGAAAAATTCGTTTAGGCCTAACCGCCGAAAACCTTTTTCAGCGAGCTTGTGAAAAAAAATTTTGCTTTTGTACACTGTTTTATGTTACATAGCAGTAAAAACACTAATAATTTTATAGAATTAGTTCAGTTCAGTTCACTTCCGTCACCACTTTTCGTTACGAGTCGTGACGTCATGAAAAGCGAATGGCATATTACGTGCTAACAATAGTGTGACGTCATCAGAGTACGCTTACTCTGAAGTAGGCCTACGCCATTCAAATTTCGTTTCGCTAGATTTGTCGTGCAACTTATTATTGCATGCTGGTACATCAGCTGAAGAATTAGGTCTACAGAACTATAAGCTAAAGGCGACTCGGGTGAGTGAAGTTGGAGATTATGGAGCTGTCCTGTAGTTCGTCGGTGAGCAGTTTCCTTCGTGACTGGGACTCGTCCAGCGTTCAGCGCCGAGTGCGAATACTGCGTCGGTTCATAGCCAACAAACAGTACAAGACCGCCACTGATTTGGAACAGCAGTTTTCCGGCGCCGCCAGCCTGTTTTTCACTCGTCTGACGGCCTTGGTCCGAGTCAGCTACCTGTCGTTAAGCGGCAAGCACCTGAGCGACCAGCTACGAGCTATCAACGTGTTCCTGTCCTCCGCAGCCGCACAGACCTATCTGCGCGAGTTTCTCGAGGTGACGATTAACGATAATTTTCGTAAAAGCTCGTAACATGCGTACACACGATATCAGCAAAAGCAATACGGACTGAAATAAAACTCAAAAATAATTAACAGCATTTAAAAACAAGAAATTTGAGCTAATGCTCACGAGACGTGCGAAATCCTATAGAAGTTTCTGTTCGCAAACTGTCGGTCTATCTCCAGCCATTTCTTCGCAGTTCATTCTTAGATTGTGCTGTGTGCACTGAAGCCGAAGATCGCAAAAAATTAACTAGAAAACGCTTGTAAGATTGCAATTTACTTTGTTTCATTGGCGGAGAAAATAAAAACCCCTTATTTGGAAAGTTCGGGGTCTTTCAAAGTCATCGATGTTGTTACGACTAAAAAACTCGTCACTAATGTTTGCTGTGATAGGCAGCATGCCCATGCCTACCTGCTAACGCTTTCACGAAAGACTGGCCAACAACGGCAAATAACGACTTTTATGGCGGTACAGCTCTTTGACGCCCTCGTGCGCATGTTTCTTTAAACCTAGAAAACCGTGACTTAGACCGTCGAAATCTACGTTCAATGCTGAAAATTTTATATGCAGCTTCTCCGTGTCTATCTCAATTGATTTCGGCGCAATTCGCTCTTGAATGGTGTCTCGTAGCCCGAGATCGCCAAAAAAATTTTTTGGCGATCTCGGGCTGCGAGACACCATTTTAATCAGTACCAGCCCTACAAAAAATCCATAAAACTTTTATTTTGGCGTTCAAGGTCATCCAAGGTCATTGAATTCAGTGGTTAATAGTAACCTAAAGACTATCTCGCACTGTTACTGAGATACAGCGACTTATTGGCTAAAAATCGCAAATTTTTTCTACCCCCTCTCATTTAGCGCTCTCGTTCGGGGTGACTCTCTTCGAATTTTTGGAAAACTTTTACGGTGCCTGAAACTAGAGTCCTCCAGGCAGCCGAAGATAAAAATATGGTGTTCCTAGCTCGCATCGTTTTGACTGATTCACCTGTGTAACAGACGTGGACAGACGGACAGAATTGCGATGGCTAAAACGCGCTAAAGCAGTAGCTGCTTTCGCGTGTAAAAACTAAGTAGATTCAGGCTAAACGGACCATACAATGTTAGCTTGCGACGCGTCAGCTTAGCCATAGTTCTCTGCTTAGTAATGCCTTAGGTTCAGACAGCGTGTCGTTGTGCCATGGCCGGGCGTGTATACGGCGTCCTGACTTTGGTAGGCCTATCTTTAGATGGATATAGGGCTATCTCAACAACGGCTATCTCAACTCCGGGTTTGGTTTCAGGGTAGGTTAGGCTGCGTAGACGAATTCAACGGTCACGTGACCGAGGTCGGCAGGTGACCCCAAACTCGTGAGTCGTGACCCCAATATCTTTGAGGCCGTGTACATCTCTATAACCGTGCACGATAGACGCACGATCATTGCCGATCACAAACAGGAAATCATGACGAGTCCATTGGTCACGTGTTCTTCGATTAAAGTCTTAGGCTACCAAAACTTGACTTCACCTAATGTCACTAGTCTTGTATTGCTATAAGCGACCCTTGTTGTCAGACAGTGTATCTGGGTGTTTGCGTCTCTGCGTCCGCTGTCTGCCTGTCCCCAGTCGGTCCGCAAAACTGCGCTCGCTAATAGGCCAAGTCGCAAGCCATCTCGCCTACCGGCTTGTGATCATTGGAAAGATACCAGCACACCGTGTTTACAAGCTCTTAGCTTAGGAGACTGTCGCGCTCTACGCATGTCGTGATGGCTATTGCGAGTTTTTTTGCGACTTACCGTGTAGCCACAATACCGCACGATTGGCACACCATAGTGTGTTCAAGGTCATCCAAAGTCAATGATTTTAATGTCATTTGAAAGCCAGTATTCGACTTCCTATTAGTGATCAATAGCAACCTATGCCCTATCTTGCACCGTTTAGCTACAATACACCCGTTACAGAGGACGACAGACGACGACTGACGACAACCGTGTAAGACGCCTACAGCATTGCTGTAGCGCGTCAATAATATCTGTCAAAGACAGGCGGACGCCGAGTGCCAGAGATGGTGATTATGTCATCTTTGGCCGGTCCGTCCGTCCAATTCGGACAGCTGCTAGGACAGATACACAGACAACCATAAGGAAAATGAAAGAATACGCTACGCTTTTTGCAGTGAATCTGTGTGTATAACAAAAAGGACTGTCATAGCGCCAGTGCTCGACAGTCAATGAACGACTTTTTGAATAGTTCGTATTTTGTAATGAGGTAATGTATGCTGCCGGCTCTTGACGTAGGTGGGCGGAGTTCAGACGTTGCTGGAGCTGATATCGGTGAAACAGGCGACAGAGCAGGCCAAGATCGAAGCGATCAATGTGCTGTACGCAGTGGCAGACTCGGGTCGCAAGTACAAGGAGCACGTTTGCGAGTGCTTCGGTGTCCGCGTCGTCGCAGAGTGCATGGTCAGATGCAGCTACGGCTACACATAGACGTAAAAAAATTCCACAAAGAATTTTTAAAAAACGTTCAAAAACGTTGAATAAAAAGTTAGCCCTAATTTGTTCAACATCTTGCATAGGCCTAATACCCCGTTTACACGATAAAGGTGGCTCGACGAGCTGGCTGTTAGCTGGACGAGCCAGCTCAGTGTTTGCTCGACGTTTGCTCGATGCTTGATGGATGTCTACTTGACATTTGCTCGACGTTTGCTCGATGTCTGCTCGATGTCTGCTCGATAGTGTAAACGGGGTATAATGTTGAATGCTGCTGGAACTAGAGAAAAACCGAACTTTGTTCAATTTCAATTCAACCGTATGGGCCTATCTTCCTAAGACCAAGTATAATGCCGCGGAGTTTGTTTTTTGAGACACAGCGCATAGAGGTTGAATCTCTGCAGGTGAGAGCGAGTTGGGAGCGGACGTGCGAGGCGGCGCGGAGACTGTTGTACTGTCTGGCAGTGGCCAACCCGCGCCACACTCTGGGTGTTTACAAGGGCGTTGTGGCGCTTTTCTCGTCTGGACTGCCGATAGTCCAGCGGATGGCTGCGAATACCGTGCGCAGACTTCAATCGACCATTGGCAGCGTCATTTTCAGCATTCTCGACCCTCTCTACGATCTGCTCAAATCACTCAGCGTCGACGTCCAGGTCAGACCTGAAAAAAACCACCTAGGTTTGGGGGATAAGTTGGCGCCATACCAAAGAAGGATACCTCGATTTAAGCAATGTGACATAACTCGATCAAGAGACTGGCAATGATGCTTTTTTAGTTTTAGGATACGTTTTCAGGTTTTAGATTTTTTTGAAAAGATTGTTTATTTTAATTTAAAGGTTTTTAAGGTTTTACAGTGTAGAAAGAAACGGTAACAAATTTTAAACCCCAAGAAAACCATCCTGTGGGATACACCGATTTCCGTGTCACATTGTTTTTGTTGGGTGACTGGCGTAAGTAAAAAACTAGCAAATTAGGCCTACGATTAAAATATAAAATTAATTTTGTTTTGTAGACCTATTATTAACTGCACAAGAAGTAAAAAACGTTGGGACTTTTGAGGTTTCAAGAATTAAAAAATTAATTTTTCGAACTAACTGTCCAGCCTATAGTCCAGGTCCTCTTCTGATGGTGGCTAAATTTGATGGGCATGTGCCCTTCTGGCAACCATTGTTTTCCTCGTATGTTATCAGGCATTGTTTCGCCATTATATGTGTGTGTGTTTTGGAAAATAAACGGTCTCTCCGTGGTGCATGATGCAGGTGGAAGCGTGTGAGCTGGTACTGGAGCTGATAAACTACGACGACAAGGATGAGTTGTTGCGAGGACTTGTCCAGCTGCTGAGTCCATCCTCGGACGAGGTCGAACGAGCACGGGCCAACGCCACGCAGGACGACGACGAACTCGTCGTTCAGACCGCCGGACGCCTACTGTCCGTCTACGTCCAGCAGGCCAGTCAGGCGTAACAAACAAGAAGCCTAGCTATCGCTAGGATAACCAACCGTAAGGCTGGCAACATGCAATTTTTTTGCGCGGAGGGGAGGGGGGGCTGAAATCTCTATTTTGGGAGTACAAATGTCCGCAGGAGTCGGTGATTGTACCGTCCGTCCGATAAGCTGTTGGAAAGTTCTTACAGTAGTGACCCCATGTCGCTATCTGCAGTGATTTGGCCACAGTTCACAATGCAAGTATTTCGGGGTGCAGTCAGTACTCCGGCCTGTTTGGGGTATGGAGGCCATGGAGGGTCGTACGCAGGGGGTCCGAATCGGTACCACAGGCATCATCATCAGCTCGCCGTGCCCGATGTACGAGCGTAGGCGGCTTCATAAACTAAGCACCGGTAACTCTTTCTGTTTTCAGCCTGTCTTACCATTTCGACCAGACTCCTGTCGCCCCACTGAACAATGTCATCGATCCATTGCTTTTTTTGACCGCCTTGCCGGCGTTTTCCGGCCATGATGCCCAGCATAATATCTGTCTCTAGACTCTCGTGTCGCGTTGTATGACCGAAGTACTTCAGTTTGCGTGATTTCACTTGCCCCAACAGGCCCCTGTCTTGGCCCACCCTCCGTAAAATCTCCTCTTCATTCACATGTTCAACGTAAGAGACACTCCTGTAGCATTGCATCTCAAACGCCTCTACATTCTCACATAATTCTTTGTTCAGTGTCCATGACTCCGAGCCGTAAGTGACGATAGGCCAGATTAGTGCTTTGATGAGTCGAGCTTTCAGTTTATTGCTCACTGTACGTAACTTCCAGATAGGGACAAGCTCGCCCAGTCTCTGCCTCGCGATTGCTAGTCGCGACTTGACTTCCTCGTCACACGACGCCTCGGAGTTGAACATAGCTCCCAGATATTTGAACGACTTAGTTTCACTCAGGGTGCATCCAGCTACCGTTACAGTTATTGGTTTCGGATCATCGCAAACTTTCATTACTTCAGTCTTTTTGGTATTTATCTTCATGCCCAGTTCAGTTAGTAGCCGCCTCATGCAAGCGGTTCTCTAAGTCCTGCAATTCTTCTTCTGTGCTGGCGATTAGCACAATGTCATCTGCGTACCGAAGACTGGTGATGCACCTTCCACTAATCTTGAACCCTCCATCGAAACCGTCAAGTGCTTTGCGCATTAACAACTCAGCCATCAGGTTAAAGAGGTAAGGGGACAGAATGCACCCCTGCCTCACTCCCTGCTTGGCATAGTCGTCGGGCAACCCTATCTGTTTCTACAGACAGTTTTTCGGTAGGATGAAATGTATGGTTTATCTACAATAACTACATCACGGACAGACAGACGGACACAACGTTAAGCCATAGGCCTAAGCGCGATACCATAAGCGCGACCGTTAGTATAGGGTCGGCTAAAAATTAATTAAACTACAACTATATTTTAACTAAAAAAAATTAATTAAACTATAAGTCAGCAACTATCTTGGCAATATACGTAGGCCTAACTAAACATTTATTGGGTTAATATTTTAGGCCTAAATACATTTTCCCAACTAATTTGCAACTATTTTGAAGCAAATTGGCGTTACATTGTCGACAACTGTGACAGTAGTAGGCCTACATTGAAATTTGTCGCCATCAAATAGGCCCTTACTGTTAATATTCGTTATGTATAGGCCTAACGAATGAACTGTTAAGGCGCATATAGAACGACGTAACTGAACTGAACTGAAGTGACACGGTTTAGTTTTTGACGAACTGACCAATGAGCAAGCAGGACGAGCCCATTCGTCATTGGCTGACATGTACGTGATTAGTCTCGTATCACCAACGCTGTTTGGCGGTATCTACTGTAACGCATTACTGCCTGCCCATTGGTCTCTTCGTCAAAAACTAAACCATGTCAGTTCAGTTCAACTACGTCGCTCTGTACGTGACTTTGTTTTTAAAAGAATCTAAACATTCTGAGCACACCTGTCCTGGAAAAGTAGACAAGTAACGTTACAGCTTTTGTAACATGAAAGATATCTTAAGGTTAAAAACTGCACAAGTGGTTTAACTTTTTTTCAAATGAACTAAAATTAATAGGCCTACTTGATTCACATTTGTAGCTGATCTATTTTATTTTAACTATCGATGCAACCAAGCTAAACAAATCAAACTAATTGGTTAACAGCTTTTTAAATTTTTAACTTTTCCCTATGACTGCAACAGGCTGCGGCGGCGCGGTGTGTCGGCAAATTGGTGGTGCAGTGCCGCGGTCGAGTGGTCGACAAACTGGTCGCACTGGGCTCGGTTGACAAGCTGCTGTGTGCCATAGCGAACACCGAGTACCCGCCGAGTCAGCGCGAGGCAGCCGTCGCCCTGTCAGCTCTCTGCCACTCCGGCGACGACCAGGCATTGGCGATAAACCAACGTCTTGCCCAGACCGTGGGACCCTACCTGCACCAGCTGATCTTGAACGATCCCGAAGACATGTACAACAAGCTCACCGCTACTCACATCGATGCACTGCTAGTTGAACGACCCTGACACTGCAGCAACCTATAGGACAAGACATCTGAGCTCAGCTGTTGCCCACGAGACGTCGATGGTTTAATCGAATTTCGGCGCTACTCATTCTATATAGGCCTAAATCTGCGTCGCAGCCTGAAGTCGTGAAAAATTCACCGAAGACCTGCTTCAAGGTCGTTCAAGGTCATCAATGTCGGTACCTCCAGAAAGCTTGCCAGCACTGCTTGCAACAATTGCTTCCTGGCCCGTGTCGCAGGAACCCCTCTAGTAATTATTTAGTTACTTTGTAATGTGACGCTATAACTTTTCTGTTTCAGGTTCAGAAGTTGTCAGTGTTCACAGACGTTATGATTCCAGCTTATTTTCAGTGCTGTATCTTATCGTTCTTGATATGTCCATCCATAAAATCCTGGTTTCACACGACAGCCTTTTAGGACTTATCCAGGAGGCATTCAGCAGTTTCTGAAAAACGTGCATCTGTTACATAACAAAAACTTACGTTCAGAGTTTCTGCTTCCATATGCTAATTGTTATGCAATTCTAAAATTATTCTATTGACTGTTAATTTCGGTAAAACTATTTTAACTAGCTTTTTACTTCACATGTTGTTTGTTTGACCATTGCAATGTAGTTATTGTTTACAATTATTTCACAATTCGACTTACAGTTGCAAGTATAATTATTTCAAAGAACAAGACAATGTTCATATGAACACAGAGTCTGTCCAATACATTTTGACAGTTTACAGTAGGCCTATATGTCCGTATAAATATAATCAATGAGCTGTTTAGACCGGTAGAAAAAACAAAAGGTTTAATTTCAAATTGTACAGCAGCAATGATCCTTTCATCCTTCTGTATTATTTTAACTAAACAATAAACATTGTCAGTCATGAGACCATTCGATTCGTCATCATACTATAAAAGGTCCATCGTCACCATGCGTCTATCTTGCACCGTTATGGAGGTACGGCACCTCAAAGATAATGGGGTCACGAGTTTGACCTTTTGAGGTCACGTGAGGTCATCGGTCACGTGACCATTCGACTCGCGGGGGTCGACTTCCTATCCGTGGTTCATAGTGACCATGCGTCTATCTGGCACCGTTGCGGAGATATGGCGCCTCAAAGATAATGGGGTCACGAGTTTGACCTTTTGAGGTCACGTGAGGTCATCGGTCACGTGACCATTCGACTCGCGGGGGTCGACTTCCTATCCGTGGTTCATAGTGACCATGCATCTATCTTGCGCAGTTATGGAGATATAGCGCCTCAAATACTGGATGCACGGACCTGGACACTGAAAGGAAGACGGAAGAATGGAAGGAAAAAGAGGAAGGGGAGGAGAAGAAAAGGCAAAAAGGAAAGTGGAAAAGAAAGGGAAAGGGGAAGGAGAAAAAGAATGAAAGGTAAAGGGAAGGGGAAGGGAAATGGAAAGGGGAAAGGAAAGGAAAAAGGGGGGAAAGAAAGGGTAAGGGAAAAGGGAAAGGGGAAGGGGAAAGGGAAGAAAAAGGAAAAAAGGGAAGAGTAAGGAAAAGGGGAAAGGAAAAGAAAAGGGAAAGGGATAGGGGAAAGAAAAGAGGTAGAGGAAAGGGAAAGGGAAGGAGAAAGGAAGGTAAAGGAAAAAAGAAGCGGAAGGTAAAGAGAAGAGGAAGCGAAAGGGAAAGGGGACAGGAAGGGAAAAAGAGAAGAGGAAAGGGCAAAGGAAAGGGGAAGGAAAATGGGATGGAGAAGGGGAAGGGAAAGGAAAATGGGGAAGGGGAAAGGAAGAGGAAGGAGAAGGGAAAGGGAAGGTGGAAGGAAGATAGCTTAATAAATGTAGGACGCACGGACGGACGGACGCACGGACACTCAGGTGATTTTATACTCTGTCCAATGCTATGCATAGCACTGGACAGACAAAAAGCATATTTTACGTTTAATCAGCTGCAAGTCTATCAGAAATACACAGCTTCAATTATCCATTCTTTAACTTTGCCATAAACAAACATGCAACGATGACGTTACCAACATCACAAGACCCAAGGCCAAAAACATGCACAAAAAGATCGATGCCCTGGGTGCCAAAACCAAGCAGTTGAGACGTTCAGGCACATAACAGAAATCCTATGGGTTTTCTTGGATAAAAACCACCACAAATTTAATCCAATTTTAGTTTCTTGTTCCATGAGTAATAAAATGTTTTATTACAGTTAAGTTTTTAGAACTTTTAAAAATACAGATTTGCAAATGTTTAGATACTTAAGACCCCTATTTGTTTATTGTAGTAGAAATAGTAGCCTAAAATTTATTGTGCCCTCCCTAATCGAGCCCAGTCTGGGAGTGCATTACAAAATGTCAAAATTAAAAATTGTGATAACTGAAGAGTGAAAACCCATGACAACGCCGAAGGGCTGAAACCCAACAAAATGGGCCTCTAAAAACCAGTTTTACGAAAAACCAATAAAACCCACTGGGCTGGGCTGGGCTGGGCTGGGCTTCAAAAACAATTTTTTCAATGCTAAAACCAAGATCTTGGGACTGAAGGCCAAAGCCAAAATACTGGCTTCAAGACCAACTCTAGTTACCCTACCATATTAGCACCAAGATGATAAACTTTGCTACACATAAAAACATACAAATATAATAACAACAACAGTACAACACAAATCATGACAAATGAACATTACAAAGTTATACATCGAGTGAGCACTCTGATCATGGTGCATCAGCAAACAACGTTTCACTCCAAACAGGAAAAAGAAACGCCAAATTACTTTTTATGTACAAAGTGCTCAACACATTGAACACATCAAACAGATATAATTTATAGTGACAGACTTTGATCAGCTCCTGCATTAACGTTTACAGGGTGCAGCAAAAAAGTGAACCCCTAAAGTTTTTCCCTGTTTTCTCAGCAACCATTTGAAATTTTAACTTTAAATTCTACAGATTTATTTACTAAAACCTTCTGCATTTAACTGCCAAGTAAAATGTGATTCTGTTGAAAAATGACAAAGTTATAGACTTTTTAGCATGACCGCCTACCGATTTTCCAGCATTCAAAAATGTCCTGGCTACAACACCAATTTAATAACATCGTTGAAACAACACAGTTAAATAATGATCAGATGCCAGAATTCCATTGTCACTGCAAATGTTAGAAGTGTTCAAGGCCAGCTTCAAGCTACAACACCAGCCTACAGTCGCCTTATTTGAGAAATCTTTTACAGCCTTGTTGATCGGTCCCTGTGGCAGGTTGCCGCAGATAACCTGAAGCGCTTCCTTGAGTTCGGCGCTTGTTTTCGGCTTCGATTTAAGTTGCGGTAAGCCTCCAATATTGCACTCCATACGTCAGTGTTTTTCAACCGGGGTTCCGCGGAACTCAAGGGTTCCGCGAGCGTCTGCCAAGGGTTCCGCATCTAGCCAGTAACTAATAACCTAGCGTGCGAAATCACGCCAGACAATGTCGTCGAAATACTCAGCGTCGATTTTTTTGTTGAAATTGCGTTTCTATACATCTTTTTGCATAGACATACTGTGTTGGATCATTTTTGTTGTCAGAAATTTTGACATATTTGCATTTTAGGCTTAAGCCTATATCGTAAGCTTCCTACGCACGACATTATTCAACTCCGAGGCAGTATCGGAAATAAAAAAGGAAAACAAGAACGTATTGATTAGAGTTATGGTTACGAAATCTTTTGGCCATTTACTTAGTTAATTCAATTCTTTAAAAACTCAGCTAAAAAAAATTAGAAAGACACGAAGGCCTGTCTTTTTCGAGGGCGTCCACGTGATAAATTTTCTGGGTTGGTGGCGGAGCTAAGCGGTCGTCGACGACCGCCTCGCCCGTCGTGTTTGGCTACATACAGTAACATACTGCTGCCTACTAATGCGGTCAAATTTCATATTGGTCATCTTTGTCTGTTTTGTCGTCGTCATGACGGTTCTGCCCTCAGTGCCCTGCTAGGGAAATGAGTCTGTAGATACCCCGTAGCTTCATCGATTGTGCGACATTAGTGTGACCTTGCCTGAGGCACGAATTGACGTTAGTGTTACCGGGGGGCGTGGCGAAGTGGGGGGCGACCAGCGAAGCGTAGCGAAGTCTGTGATTGGTTGCTGCCAAGTTACGTGTCGGCCAATCAGGTGTAGGCAATTGTTGTGCGACGGCTAATCTGTGTACTAGCTTATGCCT
>Ga0056128_1010796_pt1 | contig 11346 bp, 9 predicted proteins | sample WorMetLIZISLAND2_FD_71113 | JGI IMG/M metagenome (GOLD analysis project Ga0056128, IMG submission 71113) | Marine gutless worms symbiont microbial communities from Max Planck institute for Marine Microbiology, Germany - Olavius geniculatus... ... | reverse complement strand
TTAGACTATGTTAGTGATTACCAACTAAAGTCAGCTTGTAAGGACGCCATATGCATAGCCCCATCTAAGGTTACCCAAATGATTTTGCTGTTTTAGAGGACTGATATCATCACATCGTCCAGTTGTAAACACATCACACAGTTGTAAACTGGTAAGTTTTTTACATATATACATGTGATAGATGTTAGACACTAATTTGCATTAATGGTAGTTTTACTGACAACACGTAATAACTTTATGGTAGCTAGTAACTTTCGTGTGCTGATGATGTTGTCTGGTGATGTAGAGAGTTGCGTTTTGTTGGGCAGGACTTTCACAAGTATTGGAAGATTGTCAGCGGATGGTGAACAAGTGCTGAGTGTGGTTGATGGTCGTCTAACATTGACATATGCTGGTGGGGATAACTGTGCCAGTGGGCGTCAGCGTAAAACTATAATCACTCTGCTCTGTGATGAAAATTCCTTGGTAATCCAGATTCTACCAATATGTCATTGTTGTACAGGCATTTCTTTAGCCGTCGTTCGATTGATGACTGTCTGGAGGATAAGCGGGAAGATTATTAGAACTGCCATTACCGTGACATATGCACACTTATAATGGAGAGTTCTTACAGTTTTATGTTTAGGTCATTCCATACCAGGTTTTCCTATAAAGGTTAAACATTCTGTTTCATTATTGTGAAGGTTAAATTTTCTTTTCTATTATTATGTGTGTGTGCATTGCTTGGCAAGACTCTCCCTGAAATGATCTGTACTGTGTCGGGTAAGACATTAAACTCTACTCACTCACTTACTCAATTTTTAGACGTCATATTTGTGTCACATTGGGTTTTTTGTCATTTTGTTGCCGCTGTTAATGTCCATGGTGTTACTATTCTCACCATTTCTCTTTTAATTAGAAATATTAATCAGAGGATGCTTAATGAGTAGCAACAAATGTAGCTGTATAAAAAGTTACTTTATTTGAAATATTTTGAACTTTGCTTTTGCGGCAGCTTTGCTGGCAGCAATGATTTGTAACATTGTACAGGTCTTGAAGTTGTCCATAGTTGCTTTTTTTTTAAAATCATAGCTGCACTGTATTTTAAAATCTGCACAGCCAGGCACTGTTTTCAATTATAACATTTGATTGATTTTTTTGTGAAGAGTGAATTGATTGAGATATAACCACTGCAGAATATAGAGAATATACTCTATAGAACGCATCTTGTTTGTGACTTTTTGCAGATTACTTTGCCGGAGTTTGAGTCATACATTCAGAGTCAGTGCACATATAGATTTGTGTGGTCAACAAGAGCTGCTTGTCCCGTTGACATGTCGGCTGTCGGTGATAACTGCACCGTTACTGATCCCACCAGCCGTATGATGATTTGATCATGCTCTGTTGCGTCTGATGTAGAAAAACTGTTGCTTTTGTTTTTTTTCATCTTATCGGCTATTTCTGTGGTTTTTCTTTCTCTTCCATTAAGAACTGTCTGGAATTGTGTGAGCAGGTTTCGGTGGGGCACATTTTCTTTTTTTTATCCAACCAGTATGGAAAAGTTGCTTGATGCAAAACTGATGGTGGCAATGGTTTGCTTTTTTTGGACAGTTTTGATTTTAATGCCATTATCGCTGATCGATGGCTTGTGTGTAAAGTATGATGTGGTTGTCAGGTAGAATTTTGATATTTTTCAGTCAGTGCATTGCAAATTTTTTAATTTGTAGTTGAAAATGTGTTAAGGGAATTTTGGTTATTAACAGTTCTTTGTCTCTGTTGTTAAGCAAGAGAAATATATAAAAACTTGAAATCGTTCTTGTAGCAGACTCACTTGAGTAACTCTGGAGAAATTGACCAGCAAAACTAAAGTCGAAAGTTATACTAGAAGCAGCAGCAGATATGCATGTCTGTATGTATGAATTCTATTTTAGTATAGTTTTTGTAATGCGTTTTGTGAGGTGTCTGTATGCTTCATTTGATTTGTAGACTATTGGTATGACTTGAGTCTTTTGAAGACGATGGCTGACCAAGTGTTAAATGACGACCCTCATCAGATGTCATATACTCTCAGTATTTGTCGGCCTTTGACAAATTCATCCTGTGGTCCAAACTCAGGCAAGTCTTAACAACAACTGTGTTTTAAGCCGCCTGGAATGGTAGTTTTTGGAAGGCCTTATGTTTTGCAACAGTTTTCATTATTATTGTTTTCATCATGAAATGTCTGAGGTCCCTCAGCCAATTGCCGCAAAATTTTGCCACATAGTTGTGCACATGTTCAATTCTTACATGCAAAAGCAGCTACTGCTGCAGTGCATCTTAGCCATCGCAAATCTGTCTGTCCATTCGTCCGTCTGTCCGTCTGTCACATGGGTGGATCAGTCAAAAATGGTGCAAGCTAGGATCACCAAATCTTCACCATCAGCTGCCTGGAAGACTCTAGTTTCAGGAACCGTAATGCTTTTTTTTATAAATTTGAAGGGGGGTCACCCCAAACGAGGGCGTTAAAAGAGAGGGGGTATGAAAAATTTGTGATTTTTAGCCAACAAGTTGCTGTATCTGAGAAACAGTGCGAGATAGGGCCTAAATTACTATTAGTCACTTATAGGAAGTCATACACGGGTTTTCGATTGCCATAGAGAGCAATGATCTTGGATGACCTTGAACATCAAAATAGGGGGTTTTATGGATATTTTGGCGATTTGGCCTGCAACACACATTTCAAGAGCGAATTACATCGGAATCGCCAGAGATAGACTGGGACAGCCTGCGTATGAAACTTTCAGCGAATGCTGATTCAAATTTCGCTCCCTGCATTCAAGGAATTTTTCATATGGGGGCGTCAGACTTGAATACCCTCTTTAAAATACTCGCATTCAGCCACTCTGCAGCATCCACGCAAGACGGTGGCGCCATATGGCTTATGTAAATACATAGTACCCAGTGTCAGTTGCTGGGATTGATGAGCTTAAGATTTGTTTGCAGTCGGCCTTCACCATGCAGTGCTGTCGTGCGTTCTTCTTTGCGTTGGCTGGGCTTTTCTTGTATAATCACAGTCCAAAAATTTGGGGCCTGCCTCCCAGACAATTTTGGGGGCCAAAAACATGCAAAATTTGGCCCGATTTTGGACCCCTTCCCAATTTAAGCGCAAATATCGTCAGAACGGATAGAGATATCCCAAATTGGAAAACTAAGTGACCGACAATGTTTCCTTCCACGTTGGGCAAAAAAAGTTTGGTGAACGTTGGTCGATTAATTGCTGAGATTTAGAAATGCAATCATACTCACCAAATCGACTTTTTCGGAAAACAATATTTTGGTTTCTAGGGGATGCTGCGCCCTGAAATTTTTACACCCACTGAAGAATGTTTATGGCTTGCTAGTTTACAACCCACCGGGGATGGGGGTTTTCCAACATTTTAAACAAAAGGGTGTCAAAATTTGACTTAAAATGTAGCGTATGCACTTACAACTTTGTAGCTTCACAAAAGTGGATTAGTGGAACTGTTTGCCAGCTTGTGTAGTCAGTATTCTTTCTGTTGATTTTTCCCAAAGTTGATAAAGTATTGCCATGTGGTCGAACACTGAGGGCAATGTTTGCCTCAAGACAATATTAAAGTGATTTTTGACGGGTTGGCTGAGCACTTGGTTAATACTGTGTATTTGTTAATGTCGCATGATGTGATTTGGACCATTTGCATGCAGGTATTTTGCATTGAGGTATAACAACATAGCTTGTTTAACATTGTTCATCTTGTAGGTTGTTGTCAGCATGAAAAGCATGGAGAGCAGCTTTCGTTCAGTGCAGGTGCTGCCAATTCCGCACTCAGTGTTACTGATGGACTTTTGGTTCTGACATACACCAGTGGTGATAAGTGTCATCGCAACGATGTCAATTGTAGCTCAATCATTACATTTGTATGTAGCGCCGGCACTAACGCCGAGCCAGTGACTAGCAAAGATCTCGGTCGACCACATTTTGTCAATGAAGATGACTGCACCTACAAGTTCACATGGCCGACCTCGCTTGCTTGCCAGCGTACGGTATGATTTGTCAGATTGTTAAAACAGCAGTTGCTTGGGGAAATTTGTGGAGTTTTGCCCACAGTTTTACTGCGTTTTTTTAAATATCTAATCTTTTGTCTTGCACTTGTTTTAGTCTGAGTAATGATTGCAGTCGCATATGATATAATCACCTACTGTATATTATTTTATTGTATCACATTGCATAGTATATATATGTTATGGTAACGTGTCGGACTTGTAATCCTGAGGTAATTCAGAGGCGCAGGTTCGACTCCGCACCAGGACACTGCCGGGTAACGACCTTAGGCAAGTTGTTCACACACAACACACATGTGCCTCTGTCACCAAGCAGTATAATTTGGTACCGGCTTCTGACTGGTGTCTGGCTGAGGGCCTTAGGAAATGGAGATCAGCGCCGCCCTATGGGTCGTAGGGCTTGGGAAGGACTTTATGTTTACTGTTTTACGTTTTATATATATGTACTAATATACTATAGTGTACAATCCAGCCTTTTGGTTGCAACACTGTAATAAAGTTCAGATATTGGAAAAAAATTTTCAGGTATCAAATATTGCCCAGAATATCATGATTCATCTATGTATTCAAAAATTTCATTACATGACATGCCCTCACAGACCCCATAAATTGCAGTTTAAGTCTACGTGGGCGTCACTGTAGTTGGCCTGTAGGCCGAGCGTGGTTGACCAATCAGCGTCATCCACGGTATAACCCAAGGCCATTCAACTGAACGGGATCAGCTGATCCGAGTTCAACTAGTTGCAATGTAATACTGCGTCAACTTGATTCAGCGTTTGATCTAGGTTCAGCTGAACCGAGATCATGAACCATGTTGGTGCAACGCGCCCTAAGTTGTATATCTTTTGTTCTTAGCTGTTTGACTGCGGTTCTGTTGGTCAATGCATGTGAAGGTAAGTTGTGCGGAAGCCGGGATTTTCGACCTGTCGTCGTTGACCCAGCTCAATCACAGTCACAGTGCGTTGATATCAAAGCACATCATGGATGCTGCTACACGCTCAGCTCAGTTCTTCATCAATGTCTGTCACCCTGTTTCACATCAAGATGCCACACATTGTCCACCCGATGCAGCCGTCTGTCGAATAGATTCCACCGGAACTGCTGTTGTAAGTTGTTCTGACTCGTGATGTTTAAGCTAACACATTTTTACACGCGAAAGCAGCAACTGCTTTCAGCGCATCTTAGCCATCGCAGTTCTGTCCGTCCGTCCATCTGTTCGTCCGTCACATGGGTGGATCAGTTAAAAACAGTGCAAGCTACGATCACCAAATCTTTACTGTCGGCTGCCTGGAAGACTCTAGTTTCAGGAACCGTAAAACTTTTCCATAAATTCGAAGGTGGTCACCCCGAACGAGAGCACTAAATGAGAGGGGGGTGGGCAGAATTTGCGATTTCTGGCCAATAACTCGCTGTATCTCAGTAACAGTGCGAGATAGGGCCTAGGTTACTATTAATCACTTATAGGAAGTCATACGCTGGCTCTCGGTTGGCGCCGAATTCAGTGACCTTGAATGACCTTGAACGCCAAAATAGGGGGTTTTATGGATTTTTTGGGCAATTTTGGGCTATGACACAAGTCTATATCATTCACATGGTGGCGCCATGGAACTATCATTATGCAATCCAGATAGAGAATTTGGTATTTGTATATTAACTTAGCGTGAACACCCCAATTTTCAGCTGAACTACTGAACCGGAACTGCTATAGGCTTTCGCGCATCTCGTGAGCATTAGCTCAAATTTCTTGTATTACCTTGCAACCACGAATGATTAAAAGGACCTTGCAGAACATTAGATACAACAGTCAATTAGCAGTCAGCAGTCAAATCAAATTACTGGTACATCAAATTGCAGCTTAGATTACAAATTTTTTATCACGCAGTATAGTGCAAAATTATGTCTATAGCAAGTAGCTTAGGCAAGCGGATATCGAGATGAATATGCAAGCCTCTGAATCTTTAACAGAAGGTAATAAATAATGGAATGGAATGCTTTGAATGTTTGGTTTGTCTGAAAATGTATTGTATAATCATATAATGTAGACTTTTGAATGAAAAATGTAGTGGAATGTGACGTCAGCTTACCTCAATGGTCACTTGCCTGGAGACCGGAATCTTTTTTATTCCCAAAGATTTTATTAAGTTTTAGGCTCTGTTGTTCATTCTTTCTTTACTGGTTTTGTTACATTGCCAAGTGATGGTGAATGGCTGTGTTCAGAGTCTGGGTCGTGTGACTAGTTCACCAGTTTATAATACCACAACCGACCAAGTTCTGTTGACTTATGATGATGGTGGACCTTGCGGTAATAGACGTAAATGGCGCAGCATCATTGCATTTACTTGTGCGCGGAGTCAGTTATCGGTTTGTGTAATTCTGCATTTCCATGGTCAGTCAGTATTTCTTATTGGACGGATGTACTTATGCAACTCTGTGTCTAAAAATCAGCCTTGTGATAAAATGGTGAGATTTATTTGAATACGTTTAATTTTACTTAAATTTTAATTCTTTCGAGATACTTTCAACTTTTATTATTGATGCACTGTGTAGGCTTTTTTGTTGTTTGTACAATTATATTTTTACTTATATTTTCGTTGAAGCAGCTCGACAGTTAACTGTCGATTGGGAAATGTTGTGGATGTGGCAGGGACAGCCGAAGCTGGCTGCTGTCGATGAGACTAAGTGTGAATATCGGTTTGAATGGCGGACAGCAGTCGTCTGTAAGATTGCATCAGTCACAGTCAAGCCAGTCAAAGGAGACTGCAAGTATGACTACAAAGAAGGGAGCGTTTTTTACGACTTGAGCATTCTGTCACCAAGTGCCAATGGCATTCGGGTGCGTTTTGCTACAGTGTTGTAAAAAATCAGGACATTTTTGCCAAGATGAAGACCAAAATGTGGCATCAAATGGTTAAACATAACATGGTTAAAGCTGGCTACTTTCAGCGTTAACGGTACATTAAATGTTTTGTAGTGTTTCTGTTGTTTTATTATGTGTTTATTTATTATATGTTGTTTTATTAATGTAATTTTTGCAGGTATTGTGGATATATTGTACAGTCAACAAACAAGATGTGCATGACAAGATTACAGACGCTGTTTAAGTTAGTTAAGTTAAAATTAGGTGGGTTACTTTTTTGCCAGTGGGTGTATTGTTTTATGTACATGTTTGCCGATTGTGTTGTTTGTCATGCACACATACGGTTGTATGTCATTAAACTACTACTATTACTACTACTACAATGCGGCTTGTGGTGTAATGGTAGCATGTCAAACTGGTGACTCTGAGGTACCAGGTTCAATTCCAGTTCGGTGCACTGCCAGGTAACAACCCTGGGTAAGTTGTACACACTTATGTGCCTCTGTCACCTAGCAGTGTAATTTGCTACCATCCAAAGAGCGGTGATGCTCTCTGGCTGAGAGGGTAACCGTGGGCCTGGTGGAAAGTAATGGCAGGCTACCACTGGATTTATGATTATGTCATTGCGGGCTGACTGCCTTTGACCGGCATCAGCTTCAGGTCCAACGTTTGTTTCAAGTATGGGTTACCTTTATTTTTTACTACTACTACTATTGTGTGTTGTTTTAGGTGTGGCATGGTGGCTATATATATCACATCGGCCTGTGTGGTGAGTTGACTCAGGCTGGCTGTGATGGATCGTTTCTGTGTCGGCTGAGGGAGAATGCCAACACTGCTGCTGCAGATGTTCACAAGTACACATTCAACAAGATGGTCCTTGAGAGTGGCCATATGAAGCTGGTCTACAATCTTGTCTCGCCACCTCCAGCGTGTCATGGTAATTAATGTCGATACATCAGTATGTTGTATTTTACTACACCCAGCTCAGCTGAGTCTGTTAAATGGTATAGCTCATCATAGGAAACCCATCGCAGAGCTACAGAGCATCATCTGCCATATGGTATCACCCGACACAGGTGATGCGATGCACCCTGCCATAACCCCATCCAAACATCTCAGTACTCAATTTACCTATCCCATAGGGATGGAAGACTGAGTTGATTTTGATGGTTAGTTACATACTGAAATGGTTTATCAGTCTGCAGACAGTCACCTGTCTATGTAGTAATCACTTGATAGCAACCAAACCAGGAGTTGAATCCACAACCTACTACTACTACCAGCAACGTAGCAGGCACACCACATGATGCGCTTGCCTTAAATTTATGGCATTGCAGTGTAAACTGGTGTCTGGCTGAGGACTAAGGAAACGGATCAGCTCCACTTTGTGGCTCTGGAAGGACTTCTTCTTTTTGCATATTTCTACTGCTATATAAGTTTTTTGTTTTTCTGTTTCACTTTCTTCTGATTTAAGTTTGACAACATTGCCAAAGGTCCTGTAACTGGTTTTTGAAGATTGCACTTGTAGATTGATTGATGCATGTCCTGACTCGTTACCAAGACTGTCAGAGCCAATAAGAGATTAGTAGTGAATTGTTGCAGATACATGTTTTGTACATGCTTAGTGCTGTTTTGAAGATTATGTTTTCAGTTTTCACTAGCATTTTATAGTACAAGTTATTTTTTCAACTTTATTTTGTTTCCTTTTGATGGTGCTGAAGTCATTTTTTGTTGTTCTGTTGCATATCTCATTGTAGTTGGCATCGGTACTCTGCACATTGAGTGCGATAAATTTGCAAATGTCAGCAGTCAACCGTATGTGATTCAGGTAATATTTTTGCTATGCTGAGAGGCTTTGTGCTTTTATGTTCTCCAGAGAGTGTCTAGGCCTGTGATGTTTATGTTTTGTGTAGTGTGTTTATTTTAGTTTGAAGTATTTTATTTGCACACTTGTGTTTTGTCTATTCTGGACAGTTACTACAGGGTGTATTCAAATTGCATGTTACAAGGGTTGTTCAATAAGTAATGAGAATCAATGTGCTAAGAGTACTAAAATTTTTACATTCTGTGTATCAGAGAAACGTACATGCTTAACTTACCGAAAATGATTCTGTAGATAATGAAAACATGCATACATATCTACACTGTGTCCCAAAATTAGCGGCACTCCTGTTTCAAATGCGCCTAATTTGGTTTTTAGTTCATGGATTTCAACGAAATATCATACACTGCACTATCTTGTTATGGTCACACCCATTTGTCATATGCACGTTACTGTGTGTGCTCAGTGTGACGTCAGAGTTTGTTTACATTACGATACGTTCAGTGCATTGTTATTAGCCTCGGGTTTCAACCAGAAGAGATCTCCCGGTCGAACACTGTTACTACAAATTGATTTATCTCAAGCTTTTGACCGTGTCAACCATGAGAAGCTCCTTGTAGATCTAAGCAACTCTTCTCTTTTGAGTAAAGTAGTCAGGTGGCTTAACTGCTACCTTAAACGCTGGCAATCATATCACAGCCAAGCAGTTGTAGATGCACAGTCGAACTTTGTACCAAACAGAGTCCTTGGAACTACCCTGCCTGAATTATCATCATTCGAATGCTATCTTTTTAGATTCGTTTGCACTACTCTTGCTCAGTTACGTTCAGGTCACTGCCGGCTCCTCAACTCTTGCAAAGCCCACATCACCGCTGGCATGACAGATGTTTGCCTGTACCGTGGAGTGGCACCACACTCCGTTGAACATTTGTTCCAGTGCCCTGCATGCCTGACACAATTGACTACTCAAGATCTTTGGGACGATCCAGATGCGGTGGCTGATTTTCTCAAGCTCGACGACAACTAATGAAGGAGAGGAGCTGTGGACTACAACAGCAACAACAACAACATGAAACTTGACACAAACGACTACAGTTTTGACCAACCCACTTTAATGATGTTGCTGCATTTCACAAGGTAGTGTAGCAACAGTGTTAAGGTGACTTGTGCAAAACTATAGTCATTTATGTCAAGTTTCTTCATGGTGCAGCATGCCAAAAATTATTTAAATTGACCAATGTTTAAAAAATAACAGTGGCAGATTTTGTGTGAGACACGCTGCAGTACAATAACTGAAGTAGGTTTAGTTGATGATGTGCAGTGGCTTTTATTTCCATACCTGGTGGGCGAAGCTTGTGCCCAGTGGAAAATAGGGGGAGGGAAGTTTTGTTAAAGTGAGTGAGTAGGGTTTAACCTCCCACTTGACACAGTATAGGTCATTTTTGGGACGGTTTTTCAGGCAAAATTGCACATACACAGAATAATGAAACAAAAAGTTTAATCTTTACAATGAAACTGGAACAAGAAGTTTAACCTTTACAGAAAAACACAAAACACAAAAATGATCTAAACCAGAAACTGTAAGAACACGCCGTTATAAGTGCATATGTATTAGTAATGGCAGTTCTAATAATCTTCCCTGTTATCCTCCAGACAATCATCAATATTATAATATTGTCTGTTGGAGGACAGGGGGTTTTGTTAAAGGTGCAGATCAAAACCCCTTATTTTTCACTGGGCAATCTACACTCTTAACAAGAAGCCCAAAACGGAGGGGGGGCGCTGAGCCCAAAAGTGAGGGGGAAACTTGAGCCTGGAAGTGGGGGGGAACTTGCACCCGATTTTGATTGCAGATTTGGGGGAGAGGTAAAAGTCACTGATGATGTGTGGGTAAGATTCGTTGTTGCTGTGGTAGGATGACTGTATGCTGTGGCTGTGGTGGCAGACTCCACTGGCTTGCTCTTGTAGCATCACCGGTCGATGCCCATTGCCAACATTCCCGACCACTCGTGTTGTAACATCTCCTGTTCCTACACAAGCGTGAGTTATGCACTTGATTCAAATATGCCATTTTAAAGGTCTCGAAAGGCCAGCAACTAACCTGTTTTAGACGATGACAAAACCTTACTTATTAAACGATAAACTAACTCTTAACCCTGACCTTATATCACAATCTCAACTGTATTTTTAACCTTATTTCTAACCCTATCTTTGACCACGGCAGCCTTTCAGATTGGTGGGCCGACACCATGCATTCATCATCTTTGTACTATTGAGTTTTTACGCGCGAAAGCAGCTACTGCTTTCAGCGCGTCTTAGCCATCGCAAATCTGTCTGTCTGTCCGTCACACGGGTGAATCAGTCAAAAACGGTGCAAGCTAGAATCACCAAATCTTCACTGTCGGCTGCCTGGAAGACTCTAGTTTCAGGAACCGTAAAACTTTTCCATAAATTCGAAAGGGGTCACTTCGAATGAGGGCGCTAAATGAGATGGGGTAGGCAAAATGTGCGATTTTTGGCAAATAAGTCGCTGTATCTCAGTAACGGTGCGAGATAGGGCCTAGGTTACTATTAATCACTAATAGGAAGTTGTACACTGGCTCTCGATTGGCGCCGAATTCAATGACCT
>Ga0056128_1010794_pt1 | contig 11346 bp, 7 predicted proteins | sample WorMetLIZISLAND2_FD_71113 | JGI IMG/M metagenome (GOLD analysis project Ga0056128, IMG submission 71113) | Marine gutless worms symbiont microbial communities from Max Planck institute for Marine Microbiology, Germany - Olavius geniculatus... ... | reverse complement strand
TAGACTGACAGATAAATGTTCAAGTCAATAAAGATATACATGCACATAAAATAAAATAAACTAGCCAATGAAATTTAAAATAGAATAAAAGCAAATTTATTAATGACAAAGCAATGACAATTCGCACAATCTACAAACTCAACGAGCACTAACAAATCTATAGGCCTAACTGGAAACACAGAACGCAAAGTATAAGTCATTCAATCAATACTGATGCTGATAACGAACGGATATCTCACAATACTGAATAGTGATGATTAAGCAAACAGATTAAGCAATTAATAAATTAAACAACTTATACACAGCTAAGCTATAAGAAATGTATATAGCCGTAGGCTTGACATAACATCTGTGCTTTTACTCACAACATAAATAATTTCAAGGACATAGCTCTAACCAGTCATTTATGCAGAGAATTCAAGGCATCAAAGCCAAGGCCAAAACCAGACCTTTTCGAGGCCAAGGGCAAAGCCATAATTTTTTGTCCTCGAGCTGTCCTGGAGGTGTCTTCGAGGTTGAGGACAGTTTTCAGGGACCCAGTCCCTGCAGCCTCCACATCCTGGCAAGGCAAGGCAAGTGTACAGTATGTCAGAGATATGATTTGTTGAGAATCACCCAACAGGTTTGTTTCCAAGCCCCTTGCTTCTTGAGTTGTGTCTCGGGAGCAGGCTACAACTCTGAATACATTCATTCATTCAAGAAATGGTCAGATTTGTTCAGAAAGGATCGCAAAATGACTGATGACTGACGTAGGCCTAAGCTCCATACATGTGATCAAACGTTGCAGGGCCCAAGAAAATTTTCCTCCTTTCCTCCCCCACTCTCAACAGGCCTGGGCTTGACCTCTTGATCTCAAACTCCCCCAACGGCAAGCAAGGCCAGTATACAGAGGGCCTATATCAGACAGATGATTTGATGGCTTTGCGCAGCAATGTGATCCAGTTGAGTTTATCATCGTGAGATTCAACAGTGCAAATCCAGTCACGTTTAGACGTCCTCAGTCTCACCACATTCTGAACGACTACACACGGCGAACCAGAAACAACTACAGTATTGTACACGGTGGCCCACAAAACATTAACAAACTTCTATAACTTTCACAGAATCACTAACATAGCAACATTTTTTGCATCGCATTAACTCTCAACAAATTATTACGGCATTAACACAGTAACACAGCAAGAAATTTAAGCTTTGTTTGTTATTCTTAACCCTATCTGCTTTTTTATTACTGATGTCATAATGATACTAATGACTATCATTTCTCCAATTCTAACACCTTAAGCAACAAAAATGCTGCTGCTAATACTACTTGTTTTTAAACTCGACTCACTTTTAATCTTTTTATTCAGGTTCGCTCAGCTGTGCAATACAGAATCTTGTTGCGGTTTTACTCACCTTCCTGTAGCTTAAGAGCCAAGCAACAGTGTATAAAATAACAAAAATGTTAGGAATTGCTTAGGCAAAAAGCATGCAGCAGCAATATACTCAAGTGGTGGGAAGTGATAATCAAAATCAAAATATGCTCATCGATATTAGCCGTAGTTAGCAGACAGGATTGTCCACATAAGCATGCCCTACGTGTTGGCAAAATTGCTAAAGGTTAAACAGAAAAAGGTTAAACTTGTCTATATAGCCCATCTCAGAGTCATGGAGCACCTGCTGTATGGGATCATCACGCAGTGTTACTTGCCAACCTACACAGGTGATGCATCTTGCATTAACCCCAGCCAGACAGGCCGGCACGGTACTTGATTTACCTACCCTGAGGGGATGGAAGGCTGAGTTGACATTATGTACCTGTACCTGTACCTGGTAATAGTTCACCTGTCTGCAGTCAGCCATCCAGGTACAGGTAGTTAATTAATACCTGATAGTAACATGACCGGAAATTAAACCAATGGCCTCTTGATCACATATCCAGCATCCTGACCGTTACACCACAAAGCTACTAAAAAAATTAGCAATGACTCGTATTTTCTGACCACCATGTAGGCCTGTGCTAGTATTGTAACTAGAGCTGTCCAAGGGTTAATTTTTTAAGCACATACAGGGTGGGCCATAAAAAACCGGACCTGTTTGAGCGTTGATAACTCAGCGATGGTTACCCGTAGAAAGGCGTGTTATATGTCAAAAGTTTTAGAATGTTGTAGACAAAGAGGGCCGAACTTGCATAGCAAAGCATTTAAATATTCTTTGCCTAATTTGCATAAATCTTCATTACCCCTGAAAATAGGCATTTGCCTGCACTCCCATGTGCCCGAGTTCATTGAATTCAAAAACTTACTACCCAAAAGTCCAGATATAAATTCTGTGAATTATTCAGTGTGAGGGCACTGCAACAGATAGCATGTTCACAAAATTTCAGTAACTGACCAGCTAAAACGTGTGCTAATTGAATGCTGGGCTCAGCTGATCCTGAACACATTGACTCCAGCAATCAATCAGCTGCCTAAAAGGACTCATGATGGTTATTGCATGCAAAAGCTGGGCAACTACCTATGTCGATTTTCATCCAAACTCAATATATGTGTTAATGATTGTTGATATTTCACTGTGAGCTGAATGAAAATCAAGTTAAATTCATGTGTTACTGTCAATTTAGCATGATTTTAGGGGTGGGGCAGATTTGTGTAAATCAGACAAAGAATATTTAAATGCTAAGAATATGCGCCTCTGATTCGTTTGCGACACATGACGCTATACAAATGTGTTTTGATTGACTGACTGACTGACTAATTGAAATAACTGTTGTTTAATAAAATATTGGAACTTTTGCTTCAACTAATTTAGTAAATTTATGTATTGTATGTGCATTATTTTTTAATACGTGTTAATTCTTTGACGTGTTAACGAGTTAAGTTAATGCGTTAATTCGACGGCTCTACTTGTAACGACACGGTAACAGTGTCACTAACATTTGGAGTCAGGAATATCCTCAACTCGAAGTCGTGACAGAACGGCACACGTGTCAAATGTGTAGACGTGTTCGACACACCACTCAAACGGCACAGATCTGTTAGTTCGCGTTGTAATCACCAGAGCGTCATTAAACAGAAACAAACCAAGTGTCTCCATCTGCTGATAAACCCTATACACATTCAGTTCACTTATGCTTTATTATTGTAAATATAAATATCACATATTTAAAATGATACGATATAAGTATAATTCGACTAGTATTAGAGCTGTCCCATGATTATTTTTTAAAATTTATGTAAAAAAACTGTTCAGTTTATATACAGTGTAAGGGTGACATCGTGGTTATAGATATAAAACAGCAAAAATCACAATTTAAAAATTCAAACTTTACCATTACACAGTCAGCAAAGTTCTTCTTCCGGTATGTCGTGACTGCATTAAAAATTATTCTTTACGACATTATAATCTGCTTTTGTTTACAAACATCAGAAAAGTATGCAACACTAAACATAGTAAAAATTGTTTCAAAAAATGATTTTTTGCACATGTATTATAGTGATTTTAGTGATTTTCGAAAATTTACGTTTCACATGGTAGCGCAACAACACAGTTAAAGTGTGGTGGGATACTTAACAATTACTTTATTGCTTATTGTCCACTGTATGTGCCAGTGCAAAAAAAACTGAAAATCGGTTAATATTTGGCAAAGATATGGAAAATGACAAAGTGGGACATTTTTGAGGGGACACAGTGTAGTGACTGCACCAGTAAATAATGTATGCCTATTAACAATTTTGGGTTGGCAAGTTATTAACAGACTGCATTAGTTTTATCTGTCTAAGCACAATTCTAAAGGTGATAAAACGAACATCAACTAGAAATGTGTTCCAAACGTTTACAGCATGGTAACAGATCCACTTTGTGGCATTTTCAATAAACAGTGAAAAAAGTTTGAATGTTTGCATGAACAAATACCTCATCTCAGGAACGACACTATTAGTGGCTGGCGATTGGAGTCGAACTACATCCAGCTGTTTGATGAAATAACGATTACCTTCCAGTAACGCCTGTACCCCACAAATTCACCAGAACGAACAACTTTAAGTGCGGCAGGCAATATTGCTATTGGCAAGTTGTGTGTCTGTCCAACGGTACCAGGCCCGTCGAGAGGGTGGGGTAGAGGGGGGTAAGCTACCCCGGGCCCCTCGACATTTGGGGGTCCCGCTGTTGCTCAGAAATATAAAATACACCAGAATGCACCAATTTAAAAAGAAAAATCTTTTCTCTCCAGAGGGGCCCTGCAAAAATATTTCGGGGCCTCGCTGTAGCTCTCGGCGGGCCTTGCAGGACACGGGGAAACATTCTTATCGGGCAGTGTTTGAATTGTGAAAAACTAGCTGGGGGGTTGAACTTTTCGATGGTCAGAGCCCAACCAAAATTGTGATGTAAATCCTATGTATATAGTACATAGCTGACCCCCCAGTGCATAATTTGACAGGGTGTTAAGTGGGTTGAGAAAACAGTTGGGGAGGTTGAACCCCCCAACCCCCACCAGCAATTCAAACACTGTCACGAGGCCCTAAACATTTTTGCAGAGCCCCTCTGGGGAGAAAAGTTTTGAATTTTTCTTTTCAAAACGGTGCACTCTAATGTACTTTATATTTCTGAGTGACGGCGGGGCCCCCAAACATCGCGGGGCCCAAGGGAGCTTACTCCCCATACCCCCATCCTCTTTACGGGTTTGGTCCGACCGTCAGTCTATCTGTAAAACCTGTCATCCCACTCAAGCGCAATGCAATCAATGTAACGGATGCAACGCAGGTATAGACACCGCTGCGTTTTGGTCGTTGCATCGTTAACGTCAGCTGCGTTAATAATTGCGTACTTACTAGCATTTGTTGCGTGTGTCGCACTGTATGGAAATCAAGCGTAACACTGATGCATTATGGCTATATTCGTTTGCAACATACGGCAAGATATAAATGTGTTTTGATTGATTGACAAAAAGTTTGAAGGTCAACTCAGCCTGGCCATCCCTCTGTGGGTAAGCGCGATGAGGACCGGCTAAAGCTGTGGCATAAACAGGCACACCACACGATGCACTCGCAGTATAAACTGGTGTTTGGCTGAGAGCTAAGGAACGGAAATCGGCGCTGCCCTATGGGCCTTATGGATCTTCACTTGGATCACTCCTCGCAATCACAACATCGTTAACTCGAGCTTAGTACACAAAAAAGTTAACAATTCGACGTTATATGATTAATTAGCAATAAATTTCAATTAAAAACAGTAAAGTTCCAGTAAATCATGGATATGCTGAAACAGAACATTAAATTATCGGTATCTTTCATTCAAACAACTGTAGTCTCGTAGAGGGTCTAAGACAAATAGTTGTCCTTCATTGGAGAAAAAAATAACAAAATGACGAATACTGAGCCTCCAGCAGAGCTGAAAAATTATTTACAGAAAACAAAACATATTTTACTTGTTAAGATTTCTTAGCATTAATAAACAAACGTGAGAAAACGTTAATGAACGTTGATACCGGGCAGTTGACAATCATCGTCTGCAGTCGAAGCAATTCTCTCTCGTTCTTACTTCTCTGCTTGCACTGGCACAGCGACATATCACAGCTGAACGTTAACGAAAAGCAACAGCGTATTTTAGGTGGGATAGGGGTAAACGTGATTACGCCATCTCCAAACAATACTGGATTATTTTTTTCACTTGAAAACCAATAGAACACATCCATTTGCTGGGCACACGAAGGGCAAAAAATGTTGCTATGAGACGCATTTTAAAAGCTGATGCATTTCCGGCTGAGGATAAGTCCCGACTCTGCTGGGAAAACAGACAGTGCAATTAAGCAGTTTGCAGCACTGCTACTACTACTAGGCTGGTACCTCGTCAAGGAATTGCTGTAGTTTTAATGGCAAGTCGAGGTCTGCTATGACGGGGTGATCTTGTAGGGTGCTGCGATGCATATTATTACTACCACTACAGTATTTCTACTACTACTACTACTACTACTTCTAAGCTGGTAGGCCACCTCGTCAAGAAACTGCTGTAGTTTGCTTATAGGTTGAATAGCCAGGTTGAGGACAGCTGGGTCAGGGTGATCATGTGGGATGAAATGACTTCTACTACTACTACTACTTCTACTGCTACTGCTAGTAAGCTGGTACCTCGTCAAGGAAGTGTTGTAGTTTGCTGACAGGCTGGATAGCCAGGTCGAGGTCAGCAATGTCGGGGTGATCATGTGGCGTGGAGTGACGTAGTGCTGCAATGAGACGCACGTACTCACTGACGCGACGACAGGGTGCCAGTAGCAGCTCCACAAATCTTCAACATACAATCAAACTTAAGTGCTAATTACAATTTGTGGTGGATTCATATGTTAATCCCAGTCAGGCAGGCCAATACTCGATGTAAATATCTCAGTTGGCTTAGCCTATCTGTCCGCAGACAGACAGTCACCCATCGACATAATAACTTGGCCTAGTGCAGAGCAACTTTGTTGATCTATCAAAACCAAATTAGCCAATGCATTAACTACCACAGCAAACCGTCACTGTTACACTTTACCATACAAGTGAAACGTCTCTTCAATAAAACAATAAAACACATAGGAAACCACAATTGCACCGTGCAAGATAATACAAAATATACATGTAAGAAGTGCAGTCGATGACTTTAAAAATGCAACAGTGGCATCGTGACCAGGGGAACAAGGGGCAATTGTCCCCCTCCCCAAAAAAATAAATTTTAGCCTGTCCCCTGTGGAAATATTTTCTTTTGGTCAGAAAACTTTTTTCCCAAAATAATAAATTTGGGGCTAAAAATCCATGATTCAAAAGAACTTATGCGCAAAATTGAAATTCTGAGCACCGACAATCTCACTCTGTCAGGAATTTGAAGCTCTCTGCTGGAAAATTGCAACTTCATGCACGAACTAATTCTTTTAACCCACGCGCTGCTGCAAAGCAACATAAACGTGGCAAAAATTACAAATGCTGAAATAAGACAAGTGTGGTCTGAAAGCAGCCTTTTGTGTAAAACAGGCTGCACCAGGAGTACTGGCAGTAGTGTCTTAAAAGAGACGACACATACGTAAGTAGTTTGGTGTCTGGGGTCCGCTGTCGTCTGCGCAGGAAGGTCCTGAAGGTGGGAAATTGCTGTGTGCATCGCTCGACGTTGACCAATAGCGCCGGGTAGGACTGAAAGAAAACGACAAATGGCTTGAGACTGGATGAGAACTTCACTAGCACATCACCCAGGCATTGCTCCAATGACCACGACCCCACACGACGCTTTACGTCTGACAACAATGACCTACAGCAACAGTAGTAGTACACGTTATACCTTACTTTACCTTGCCTTACGTTACCTTTGAGGCGAGTAGGCTGTTACACCTGCAGAGCGCTGAAACCTTAACAGTGGTGGTAGTAGTAGTAGTAGTAGTAAAACAAGTTAATGACAGCACTTTCAACAGTCAGTAAAACATGGATTTCATGACTGCTAGACGCCATGACCCACAATGGTAGCAATAGACCGTTTATAGATTTAGAGAAACATGAAGAATACGCATCTGAAATGCCTGTACAGCAAGGCCTAGACAGTTTTCTTCACAAATGCTCAGTTCAATCAATAAATCAATAAATGAATGAATTAATTAATTACACAATCAATCAATCAATTTTTTCAATCAATCAACTGGTTGATCGATCCATCAACTGATCAACCAAAATAATTGGCCCGACAAAAATTCTTGTTGAAAAAATTTTCTTCCAAAAAATGGGGATTGCAATGTCTAATTTTGGGGCAGTGTAGGAGCAAAATAGAAATTATGAGAACTCGATGTTGGAAATGTGCAAGATGTATGTCAGAAAAATGCAGCTTCCTACTGCCAACCTTCCCAACGCACGACGCCTCCAGAAAGCAGGCTCGTGAGCTTGTGCAGCTTACTGCAAGTAAATTAAGTAAGTACACAAAGTGTAAATTCATATACGTCTGTAGTGCATACAGAAAAAAAATTTCTAATGTGCTTAATATATTTTGTTGTACAACTTGTCGTCAAACACAAGCACTACAAATCAAAAAGGTGGAGATAGTGCCTTACCAGCTTAGCTGTCTCAGTTTAAGCATATCAGTGAAGCTGAGTTTTATGTTATAAGGGCCACTTCACAAATCGCAACATTCTTTATCTTTATTATGCCTAGATCAACTCAGTCTGGCCATCCTTCCGTGGGAAGGCACAATAAGTTTAAGCGGTATCAACCTGCTGAGATGTCTCAGTTGAAGTAGATCAGTGAAGATGAGTTTGACATTCTGACTGCTAAGAATAGCACGGTTAGACATAAGGGCTGCCTCACACGGCACGTAGAACACATCATGTATGATCTCCAACGTCTGCAAGTATTTCTCCTCGGTCGATAGTAGCTCGCGAGCTATGGATGCTCGGTAGTCCACTGCCATCTCCGATAACTAAAAGCGTGTACAGAGCGATGTAACTGAACTGAACTAAGCTGAACTGACATGGTATAGTTTTTGATGAACTGACCAATGGGCAAGCAGTAATGCATTACAGTAGGCATTAGGCGACTTCACTTTTCAACTTAGACTTTCGCTGAAACTTTCGCTGAGTCTAAACTTCAGTCTAACTACCAACTTAAGTTAAAAAGTGAAGTGATTTCGCTTAGCCGGAATCTACTTCAACTTCTGACTTTAACTGAGTGAAAACATGGCGAGTGGCGACTATTTACGGTCCAATGCATACGGATAGTTTAGTAAATTAAAGCAGTCTAGTACCAAAAATAAACGCCGTAATGGCTACACAATGACGTAATTAAATAAGCAAGTGCAAGCGTAACTGGTTGATTCATTTCCTGTTAGGTTTACTGGTTTTCCGCCATTTTTAATGGTTTAGTTGAACTTTGGTCTAAGTACAGACTTTAGCGTTCAGCTTTAGTCTTGGCTCAGCAAAAAGGCTCAGCGAAAGTCTCAGTCAAAAAGTGAAGTCACCCACTGTCTAACGGCGACGGTGGCCTATATTACTACGCTCACATATGCGTCAACCAATGACCAATGAGCTTGCCCTGCGTGCCCACTGGTCAATTCGTCAAAAACTAAACCGTGTCAGTTCAGTTCAGTTCAGATTACATGCCCAAACGTAGCATTCGTTATATTTAGTATACCGCCATCCTAACGGAATGTACGAAGCAACAAACATAAACTATACTGAAATGAGATGAAATATCAGTTTAATTCAGTTGCATCTAAGAAGTGTACTAAGCGACGAAAATGAACTGAAATGAATTGAATTGCCATTGCCAGTTAGCTGTGTCTACAGAACAGTACAAATAACTATGCAGTTGAATATATTTCCTAATGTATGACTAAATATCACTACGAAAGTATGCACATCATTCCTGCTGCTGGTGCTGTTATATTTTGTATTATTTGCCATTTACTGTATCATACTTGAAACCGTGTTAAAACGCACAATGTATAAAAAATGGTTGCAAAAAGAACAGACCAGAGATAAGCTGGTTGGTTTCGCCATAGCAGATGTCGTTGAATCCATCAAAATGTCGCTTGAATCCAACGTCTTGCCACTCAGTAAGTTTGACTTTGTCGGACCTGATGTTAGAAATAACACGATAATCACATATTATATTGAAATCCACAAATTCACGGGTCAAAAATCAATGATTTGAAATGCTACAACTAGAGAAGTGAAAAGTAATGATCGGTCACATAATTGATCGTTAAAATCTTCTTAACGATTAATAAAATTAATTTTGCTAAGAATGCATTACAAATTAGGTAGATAAAATGCTTATACTGCAGCTCCCAAAGATACAATTTTGTAACAAATTTTAAACAAGTTCTTAACATCGCACACCAATAAAAATTCTTAACCTGAACCTTTTTTGTCAAACTCAGGTTTTGGGATTGAAAAGCAATAAAACACAGGTTTTGGGTCAGGTTTGGATTTGGAAGATAGCGTCTGCATACAAGTAAAACTGGCCAGCTAGAAAGAATAACAGTGAACGATGTAATGGAATTTTAAAAATCAAAATAATCTAACTGCCACTTAAGCTAAAGGTGACTGTATGCTACAGATAACTAATCAAAAACGTATTTGTTGTTATCTAATATGGCGCTTTTGCAGATAACTAATCAAAAACGTATTTGCTGTTATCTAATATGGCGCTTTTGCTGCAAAAATGCAAACCCAAAACCAACGCGTTTTGTAGACTACCCAAAGCTGGGTTTTGGGTTTGGCAAAAATGTTCCGGCTTGCCTGGGCCCTGGATTTTTCAAAACCCGGTTTTGCATCCCCAGTAAGGAGCAGCCACCGACCAGAGGTTGATCTCTTCATCCGTGGTAGCGCTTTTGGCTTTCTCTCTGCTGTATCCGAGTCGACAGCAAACTCTGTCTTCTGCTGGTCGCATTTCTCCTGTTCCACATCTCTGTTGTTGTCATGCACCTTGTCAGCGTTATCATCTGCAGTCCTCAGTGTCATGGTTCCGCCGTCTGTCTCCGACCCTCCCGCTTCATGCCTGGACACCAAGACTTAATTTACTGTCTGATACAGCATACATTACACGTACTTATTCCAGAGGCAGTATCTCCGTACCGGCAGTTCCTGTTGTCATAATGGAAGTATGCTGTGCAGCCTGTTTGAAAAGTTGTATTTGCATTTATCAACAAACATGGGCAGCGTTAGCAAAGCCCAGGACACAAGGAAAAACAAAATTGGTGTGTAAACCAAGAACAACTAAGTGTGGAATAACAGCAACAAAGAAGGAAACACAGCCAAGGTCAAAAAACAAACTGCTATAAACCAGAAACCCCAAAATCCACCGAAACTCATTTTGATGGCCTGGGCACCTCCTGATTCTCCCTAAATGACTTTTGATACAAAGTGCGCACTGCTCAGCAAAGATGATGCCACAGCTAAAGATTAAAGATGTGCATGGACAGCTTTTCATGGGAATGCATCTCAAGGATACAGAATGTCACCTGCCATATGGGATCATACAGTCACCCGACACGGGTGAATATGTCACACCTTAACCCAACCAGGCAGGTCATTTCATTCATTCATTCATTTTATTCTTTAAAAAAAAGCTGACAAACGCAGCTTCTGAAAAATATAGTCAGTAACCAAGTAAAGCAAATCTGACATAGGCCTAGTTTGCAAAGATGTACACATCAATAGCTATCTCTGTAGAGCATGCGAATGACAAAGTCACGTTCGTTGAGGTAAGTAGTTTTGTTAAGCAAAAGTTTGTCATGAGAACGCGGTCTGAGGTCATAAGATGACGGTTGGCGATCCGGAATCAAAGGCTGAAGGACGTGAGCAGAGTTGCGTAAAATTTTACGGAACAGTTTATCGTCAGCAGAGTGAAATAGATC